>FWPU01006531.1_pt1 | contig 23138 bp, 17 predicted proteins | sample 2228361 | NCBI WGS metagenome assembly FWPU01 (sample SAMEA103939777, study PRJEB20133) | metagenome
TAGCTCGGCCTGCCCAGCGGCCCCTCGCCGTCGGGGTCGGCGTAGGTGGTGGTGACGAGACGCCGGAGCAAGTCGTAGGTGTAATCCGTGGGATTGCCCCGCGGGTCGACCACCTGCACGAGGTTGCCGGCCAGGTCGTGCGCGTACTGCCACACGGGCGCTGCCAGCGGCCCCTCGCCGTCAGGGTCCGGCAGCGTGAGTGTCTCAAGGTAGCCGCCCAGCGAGTAGGTGTATGCGGTGGTGCGGCCGAGCGGATCGGTCTGCGAGACGAGCCGCCCGGCCGCGTCGCGCTCGTAGGCGTAGACGGGGGCTGCTTGCGGGCCCTGCGGGCCGTCTGGATCGGGGAAATGCGCCTCGACAACCCAGTCTCGCTCCGAGTAGACGTACGTGAGGGGGATGGCCGCGGGGTCGTTCACGCTTACCACGCGGTCGCGATCGTCGTAGCCGATGTAGACGACCTGAGCCGACTGGGGGCCGGCGCCATCTGGGTCTGGGCGGTGGACTTCTGCCAGCCTGCGCCGCTGGTCGTAGGCGCGGGTGGTGGTGCGGCCGAGCGGATCGGTCTCGAACACCAACTGTCCCAGGCCGTTGTAGGCGAAGGTATACTGCGGCGGCTCGGCGGGCCCCTGTCCGTCGGGGTCGGGCAGTACGAGTTGGACAAGCTGGTTGCGCGCGTTCCAATCGAAGTAGGTCTGGCCGCCGGCCGGGTCGGTCATCACGACCACGCGGCCAAGGTTATCGTGCTGGTAGGCATACTGGGGTGCTGCCAGCGGGCCTGCGCCATCGGGGTCGGGCAGGATGCGGGCGGTCATCCAGCCCATGTTGTTGTAGACGAAGCGGGTGGTGCGGCCGAGCGGGTCGGTGACCGTCTCGGGCAGGCCGGTTTGTGTGTAGGTGAAGGTGAAGAAGGGGGCCTCCAGGGGGCCCTGGCCGTCTGGGTCGGGGAGGGTGATGCGGGTCACGAGGCCCTCGGCCGAGTACTCGTAGTTGGTCGGGGCGTCTTGCGCGTCGATGTAGGTGACGAGCCGGCCGAGTTGGTCGTGGATCCAGGTCTCCCCGGCCCCGTCCGGCGCGGTGTAGCTGATGAGCTGGCCGAAGGCGTCGTGCAGCAAGTACGTGGTGCGCCCCAGCTCGTCTGTGATGCTGGTGAGGTGGTCGGCGGCGTCCCAGGTGAAGGTGACGGTGCTATTGTCTGGGTTGGTGATCTGCACCAGGCGGCCGTAGTTGTCCCAGGTGTAGACGTAGGTGGAGCTGGTGAGCGGGCCCTGGCCGTCTGGATCGGGGACGATCATACTATCGGGCCGGTTGCCGCTGGAGAAGGTCCAGATCGTAGAGACGCCATTGGGCGGCGTGCGGCTGACGATGTTGCCCATGGCGTCCTTGGTGTAGAGGGTCGTGCCCTGCTGCTCGTCGATGTAATAGGAGACGATGTTCGTGTCCGTGAAGTAGCCCCAGGAGCGCGTGCCGCTGGGTAGCATGGCCAGGGAGAGGCTGCCCCAGGCGTTGTAGGCGAACTGGGCCTGGTAGGGCTGTTTGGGACCCTCGCCGTCTGGGTCGGGCGATGTCCAGTGGACGATGAGGCCGTCTGCGTTGCGCTGGACGGTGTAGGTTTGTCCGTCGGGGCCGGTGCGCGTGAGCCAATTGCCGAACTTGTCTACCGTGAAGGTGGTGGCTTGGCCTGCTTCGTCTACCCACTCTCCCACGGCAGCGGAGGCGACTACGGCCTCTGCCAGTGCCTGCGGATCGGAGGAGCCGAAGCCATAGCTCTCGGGAGACGTAAAGCCGCGTACCGAGCTATCTGGATTGACGATGGCAGCCAGGCGGTGCCAGTCGTCGTACTGGTAGGCGTAGGCTACGCCTGCGCCCAGGTCTTGCTCGACCATGCGGTGGTTCTGGTAGGCGAAGAGGATCTGTTGCGGCTGGGCGGGGCCAGCGCCGTCTGGGTCCCACAGAGTAAGGCTCGTGAGGTCGCCGCCGCTGTGCGCGAGCGTCATGGTGCGGCCGGCATAGTCTGTAATGGTGCTCAGCATGCCGCCGGAGTAGGTGAACACCACCTCGCGGCCCCAGGGGTCGATGACGAGCGCTAGGTCGTCTGTCTCACCATCGTTGTCTGCATCGCTGTACTGGTAGGTGGTCTGATCGCCCCAGCGCTCCTGGCGCCGGATCATCATGCCGGCGGCGTTGAAGATGCGGCGCGTGCCCCAGCGGTCCAGCAGCGTGTAGGTGCCGTCCTGGTTGGCGGTGAGCTGCATGAAGGTGCCGGGGGGCCGGACGTACGCGCCGCTTACCAGCTCGAACCAGTGCGCCTCGCCGTCGCCCAGCGTAACCAGGATGCCGTCCGGCACGCTGGGGTGGTCTTCGTAGAAGTAGAGCCGCCCGATGCCCGCAAAGTCCCAGCCGGCACCGTATGGACTCTGCGAGGTGTTGACCACGTTGATGAAGCCGTTGATCTGCGGGTTCTCGGTAAGATTGTCGCTCTCGATAGAGAGGCTGTAGGGATACCGGCCGGTGGGCAGGTGTGAGGTATCGACGTTGTAGGCCACGCGCAGCCACTGGTCCTGGCCGGTGTAGTTCTGTGGGGTGATGCCCACGTAGGTGGGGGGCAGGTTGGTCCCATTGAGGGAGGCGCGCAGCGTGAGCGTGTCGTAGAAGCCCGTATCCTTGGAGAGCCTGATGTTGGCGGCCACGAGGTTGTTGGGCTGGGCCGAGACAGAGTTGTAGCTGAGTTGCAGGTTGTCGGCGGTGCCGGCCTGCGTGGCCTGTTCTTCTGGGGAGGGCTGGGCACCTTCGGACTCTGGGGCCTGGTTCTCGGCGGCGATGTCTTCGGCCTCGCCCTGGTCGCAGGTGCAGGTGCACTCGCAGTGGATCTCGCCGCCGAGGAGCAGAGAGAGGCCCAGGGCAGCCAGCAGCAGCTCCTCCATCTCTTCGACCGTAAACTGGACGAAGAGGTAGACGGTGGCCGTATCGTCGGCAATCTGATCGGAGGCCTTGTACACGAAAGTGTCGATTCCCACGAAAGTGGGATCGGGTATGTACAGGAAACTTCCGTCGTCGTCGAGGGAGAGCACGCCCGCGGATGGCCCGCTCACAAGCTGGGCACGGAGCTGGTCCGGGTCTGTATCGACGTCGTTGGCCAGGACGCCCGGAGCGTCGACAAACAGGTACGACCCCACGAAGGGGTAGTAGTCGTCGGCGGCAATGGGCGCGGCGTTGGTGACGGTGATGGTGACGGTTGCCAGGTTGCTTGTGGAAAGCCCATCGCTGGCCCGGTACGTGAACGTGTCTTCGCCGACGTAGAGATCGTCGGGCGTATAGGTGAAGCTGCCGTCGGACTGCAAGGTGAGCGTGCCATGGGTTGGGCCGCTTACCAGCACCGCGGTGATGGGGTCAGGATCGGTGTCGATGTCGTTCACGAGCACGCCTGGCGCGATGACTTGCAACTCACGGTCGTGCGTGACTTGGTAGGTGTCGTCCTCGGCGACCGGCGGTTCGTTGGTGATGTGGATGGTGACGGTCGCGACCCCGCTGTAGGCGACGCCGTCGAAGGCCTTGTACTGGAAGGTCGCCTGTCCCGTGACGCCGGCCGGCGGCGTGTAGGTAAAACTTCCGTTCGAGTTGAGGTTCAGGGTTCCCTGGTTGACATCGGTCACGAGGTGGGCGGTGAGCAGGTCGCCGTCGCCGTCGCTGTCGTTGGCGAGAATGCCGGGGTTGGAGAGCTGCAATTGCCTGTCGTGCTTGACGTAGTAGGTGTCCGGATTGGCGACGGGCACCTGGTTGTTGACCGTGATGGTGACCGTGGCGGGGGCGCTGAGCGACACGCCGTCTGAGGCCTGGTATTGGAAGGTAATTTGGCCAGCAAACCCCGAGGGGGGCGTGAAGGTGAAGGTGCCGTTGGAGTTAAGATTGAGCGTGCCGCCCTCGGGCTGGCTGTACAGGGCGGCTGTGAGCGGGTCCATGTCTGCGTCGCTGTCGTTGGCGAGCAGGCCGCCCGTGGAGACGTTAAGCTGCTGGTCGTGCTGGACCTGGTAGCTATCGTTATTGGCCGTCGGGACGGTATTGGTGACATTCAGAGTCACGGTGGCGACGTTCGAATACGCCAGGCCGTCGAAGGCGCGATACTGGAACGAATCGCTGCCCACGTACTCGGCGTTCGGCACGTAGGTGAAGCTGCCGTTGGTGTTGAGGGTCAGACTGCCGTGGCTGGGGCCAGCATACAGCCAGGCGGTCTTCGATTGGGGGCCGTCCCAGTCTGTGTCGTTGGCCAGGACGCCGGGACTCATCACCTGGAGCGTGCGGTCGTGCACGACTGAGTAGCTATCGTTATTGGCGACCGGCGCGTTGTTGAGCACCAGGCGGTACTCCAGAGCCTCCAAACGCAGGGGCTTGGTCTGCGGCCTGGGCCGTTTTTGCTTGCCCCGCGTGCGGCGGCCACGCTTGTCACGATCGGGGGGAAACATGAAGGCATCTAAAAACGGCATGGCTGTGCCCTATGTTCTGTGGCGGAACGCTCGCTGAGATGCGTACGAGCGACGGAGGCGGGCAGGCAGTGGGGCCTGCGGGAATCTCGGCCTGCAAAACCTCGAGAAAGCGGCCGTGCCAGGCTCACGCGTTGGCGGTTATTTGCAGCCCGGTGCGGCAGAAGCGAGTCTGGGCCTACTGGGGCCGATGGCCCATGCGCGTGCGGCGACGGCGCTGAGATGTCTTGGAACGCAGGCGCGCCGTTGTAGCAGCAAGGGGTCGCACGGCCGGGCCAGCGCCAGCCCGCCGATCTACGTTGCAATGCACGCCCGCGGCCTGGGCGCCGAGGCAGCGAAAGCGAATCGCAGGATCTGCGCGTGCCTCGGCCGCGGGCGTTGCCACACGAGCGGATGGTTAGACATCTCCCCCCCCCCGAAACGTATACAGCGCCTGCGAGCGCGCAGGGCGCGCATAGCGCTTACCGCTGCCTGCGCGCGGCCGGGATACCAGCCTTGTGCCTGCGAGGGTTCGATGGCCCAGGCCTCACGCCTGGGGCCCACACGGCGCACCGACCCTGGCCGTGATACGGATGAGCTGGCTTGGCTCAGGTTTGCCACCATGCGTGGCCCCTGGATTCCATTGCGGTCCTGCTTGCCGATCAGCCCGATCGGGCGGCATGCGCCGCCGCACATCGAAGCGATGCGCGTGAGTGTAGCGATTGGAGAAAGACTGTCAGGCAAATTCCTCCCCGAATTGCAGCGTGTTCATAAGTTTTTGTGCGTAAATGTGTTACGGAGCTTGCGGCGGCAGTGGCGTGGGCTCGCGTGTGCGGGTGACGCGGCTTGTGCGTCCCACGGCTTGCCGGCTACGGGCATGCAGTGGGCTAAGAAGCGCGCGGATTGCAGGCACGCGGCCCGCGTGGTTGGGTCGCGTTTGCGGGGTGTGACTCCGCGTACCTTCCTGAGGGGGGGAGTGGCGAGACCGACAGATGCCGCACGCGATCTAGCCGCACTCGCCAGAGTGCGCGGGTGTGGCGCTGGAGGCACGAACGCGGCGATGACCGGCGTTCTGGCGAACGCGGCTACGTACCGCTGGCCAGGCAGACTGACACCGATTAGGCTCGGCGGCCCGTCGTTCCCACGCTGGTTGCACGAGGTGCGATGATTCGTGCTTCCCAGTTTCTCGGCATGGATCTTCGCTTTGCGAAGCGTGCGCCGCGGGGCTGGTGGCGCGGCGGCGGAGCGGGGAATTTATTGGAGCGAGCGGCTGTAGCCGGTCAGTCAGCGCTCCGCCGACGCGGGGTCGGTGGTGGCGGGGGGGCGGGCGGTTCGTGGATGGCGCAGAGGGAAATGCGCTTGGCTGCTCGCACTGCTTGACGCGGAGCGTCAAGGGCGTGCCACTCTCTTGAATGCGGCCGCGGGCGAGCTTGCGGGAACAGACTGGATGGCGCACGGCCGCATTCAAGCAGTGCCTTGCCAAGGGGAAACGTGGTTTAGCGGTTAGCACTGCTTGACGCGGTGCGTCAAGGGTGTGCCACTGCTTGAATGCGGCCGCGGGCGAGCTTGCGGGAACAGAATCGATCCACCACGGCCGCATTCAAGCAGTGCTCCTTCACGGCGAAATTTCCTTGGCGATTCGCACTGCTTGACGCGGTGCGTCAAGCAGTTGCACACAGCGGAGTTGGTTGCACGGTGCGCAGTTCGCACTGCTTGACGCTGTGCGTCAAGGGTGTGCCACTCTCTTGAATGCGGCCCCGGGTGAGTATGCGGGAACAGAATGGATGTACCACGGCCGCATTCAAGCAGTGCCTTGCCAAGGGGAAACGTGGTTTAGCGGTTAGCACTGCTTGACGCGGTGCGTCAAGCAGTGGCACACGGAGGAATTGGTTGCCTCGTTCGCGACTCGCACTGCTTGACGCGATGCGTCAAGCAGTGGCACACAGTGGAGTTGGTTGCATGGTGCGCAGGTCGCACTGCTTGACGCTGTGCGTCAAGGGTGTGCCACTGCTTGAATGCGGCCCCGGGTGAGTATGCGGGAACAGAATGGATTTACCACGGCCGCATTCAAGCAGTGCGTTCGCGAGGTCAAGCGTGCTTGGCGATTCGCACTGCTTGACGCGTCGCGTCAAGCAGTGGCACACGGGGGGAACCTAGCAGCCAACGGCAGGGCTTGGGTGTCGACGTTCGAGGCCCGCATGTTCACGGTCTTTGGGGTGCGTGCCACGCGCGAGGCGACGGCTATTGCCGACCTTTCTCCGTGAAGCGTTTCCTGGCATCGTCAACTGCGATCGGGCCAAGATGTATTGGCAATTGGGACGCTTGCAGTGGTGCTGGGCCCATCTGCAGCGCGATTTTCAAGCGATGGTCGACAGCGGCACGGTCCAAGGCAACTAGCTGGGTTCCCGGCTGCGGCGCCTGGCATGCGCGTTGTTCGAGCACTGGGCCGACGATCGCGTGGGAAAGATTTCGTGGGCGGCCTTGCGGCGTCGGATGGGGCCGGTCCGCCGCAAGGTGCAGCGCTTGCTGCTGCGCGGGAGCAAAGCGGCGATGCAGTCGTGCACGCCACGTGCCGAGAGCTGTACGAACACCGCCAGTGGCTGTGGACGTTCTTGGGCCATGAAGGGGTTGAACCGACCAACAACGCGGGCGAGCGGTCGTTGCGCCATGCCGTGATTTGGCGAAAGCTCTCCTTCGGGGCGCAGAGCGCCAGCGGCAGCCGCTTCGTCGGGATCATGCTGACGGTGATAGAGACCTGCCGCCAACAGCGCCGCAATGTCTTCGCCTATTTGACTACTGCTGTCGAAGCCCAAATGGCCCGTCAACCTGACCCCTTACGCATTTTCGGCGCACGAACGCCTGGATCCGCGCAGATGCCGAGAAAGACCGCGATCGAGCGCCACTTACGGCCCCGATACCGCCCCGGAAATTTCAAACACGTGATAGTGCGTCGATGAGCGATTGCACGTATTGGCCAATGTCCTCAATCGCCTGAGTATACGGCGCGTTGGCGGCTTCAGCAGCACGGCGGACGATGGCCGAGCCGACGATGACGCCGTCTGCCACCTTGGCCAGCAATCGCACTTGCTCAGGGCGGCTTACACCAAAGCCAATGCAGATGGGCAGCGGCGTCTGCTCACGCAGCCATCCCACGTTGTCGGCAAGCTGCTGCGGCAGTGCTGCGCGCTCGCCGGTGATTCCGGTCACGGACACGTAATACAAAAACCCGGTCGACCGCTCGGCGATGCGCAAGGCCCGCTCGCGGGGCGTTGTCGGCGTCACCAGGTGCACCAGCGAAAAATCCGCCTCGCGTGCCAGGCGTGCTAATTCGCCCGATTCTTCCACGAGCAAATCGGGCACAATCGCTCCGGCCGCGCCCGCCGCCTGAGCCTCGGCCACGTAACGAGCGGGCCCTCGCCGCAGCACCGTCGCATAGCTCACCATCGTCAGTACCGGCGCTGCCAGGTGCGGCGTGGCACGCCCGAGCATCTCCAGAATACCCGTCAGCCGAACGCCCTTCTCCAGTGCTCGTGTGTAGGAAGCCTGGATCACCGGCCCGTCTGCGATCGGATCGCTGTAGGGTATTCCAACCTCGCAAAGGCTCGCGCCGCGCCGCGCCAGCTCGGCAAGCAGCAGCGCCGTAAACTCCAAGCTGGGGTCGCCGGCCGTTACAAATGGGACGAAGGCCTTGCGGCCAGCGGCCCGCAGCTCGGCAAACACACGGTCGACCGCAGACATGTCTCTAGATCTCCTCGCCGCGCAGGCGGGCGATCTCGAAGGCGTCTTTGTCTCCGCGGCCGGAAAGGCAGACCAGTACCGCCTGTTCGGGCGGCCTGAGAGCGGCCAGCTCTATTGCCTTGGCGACCGCGTGGGCGCTCTCCAGCGCGGGCAAGATGCCTTCGCTGCGCGCCAGGCGGTCGAAGGCAGCCAGCGCCTCTTGATCGGTAGCGTAGGTGTAGCGCACCCGGCCAGACTCTTTCCAATAGCTATGCTCAGGCCCAACGCCGGGGTAATCGAGGCCGGCCGAGACCGAGTGCACGGGACAGGTTTGGCCGTCCTCATCCTGCATGACGAAGCTGTAGCTCCCATGCAGCACGCCGGGGCTGCCAAACGATAGGGGTGCGGCATGCTCGCCAACCCGCGTGCTCCGGCCCCCAGCCTCGACGCCCACAAGCTCGACCTGAGCATCGTCGATGAACGGGTAGAACATGCCCGCCGCATTGCTGCCGCCGCCTACGCAGGCCACGACCACGTCTGGCAGGCGGCCAAGCTTCTCCAGGCACTGCTGGCGGGCCTCGCGGCCGATAACGGCCTGGAAGTCGCGCACGATGCGTGGGAAGGGATGGGGACCCACCACAGAGCCAATGATGTAGTGTGTATGCTCGACGCTGGACATCCAGTCTCGCAGCGCCTCGTTGATGGCATCTCGCAACGTGCGGGAACCGCTGGTGACAGGCCGCACCTCGGCTCCCAACAGCCGCATGCTGAAGACGTTGGGCCGCTGCCGCCGAATGTCTTCTTCTCCCATGTACACCACGCACTCCAGGCCGAAGTGGGCACAGGCCGTAGCCGTGGCCACGCCGTGTTGGCCCGCACCCGTCTCGGCGATCACCCGCCGCTTCCCCATCTTCAAGGTGAGCAGTGCCTGTCCCAGCGTGTTGTTGATTTTGTGCGCACCGGTGTGGTTCAAGTCCTCGCGCTTCAGGTAGATCTGCGCCCCGCCAGATTGGCTGCTCAGCCGTCGTGCGTGATACAGGGGCGAGGGCCGGCCCACAAACGACGCCAATAAGGCGGCCAGCTCCTCGGCGAACGTGCGGTCGGCCAATGCCGCTTCGTACGCCGCCGCCAGCTCGTCGAGCGCGCGTGTAAGCGTCTCCGGTACGTAGCGGCCTCCAAACGCGCCGAACCGGCCCGCACGGTCCGGAACCTGGCTAAGCTGACTGGCTGGTGGAGGGAGCACGTGGGAGGGTAGAAGGCTTCGTAACTTGAGGTGGTGCAATAAGGGCCTAGCCACCAGCCGCGGGTGCAGGCCGGAAGGGCTGCGCAGATAACCCGACCAGGGCCCTAAATACCAGCCGACTGGCAATCGGATCAAAAGCCTGCCCACCGGCACGCGTGCCGGGAACCGGCTTAAGCGTTCTCAGACCGATGTCGCTTTGTCTGTCGTTCGCTCATTCCGATTCTGGGCACGCCGGGGGACCGGGTCAAGGCCATACAGCGGCGCCGCGTGTTTCGCCCTACCTTCGAGCCTCTGACAAAACCATGCACTGGACCTGTTTTTCTGCGCTTCTGGGGGCTTTTGGCAGACTTCTTAGCATGGGGCATCCCACGACGACCGGGCAAAGCGGGGCAGGCACTTTCGACCCGCGTGCTACGTCGTCAAACGCGTCGATCAGCGTCACGAGCACGCGTGCATGGCCCGGCCCATCGAGGCGCGGTCCCTGGCTCATACCTCCCTGTGCCTGGCTCATGCCTCCCTGTGGCTGGCTCATGCCTCCCTGTGGCTGGCTCATGCCTCCCTGCGGCTAAAGGCCGCATCAAATGCAGCCTCGCTAGGCGGAAAATCCAGCCGCTTCACGAACTCGCAGGCCTCTCGCGCCCCCGCGTCCCGGTGCATGCCCGGATCCTCCCATTCGACAGACAGCGGCCCCTGATAGCCGATTGCATTGAGTGCCCGAATGATCTCTTCAAAGTTGATCCCGCCACGGCCAGGCGAGCGAAAGTCCCATCCGCGCCGCGGATCGCCGAACGGCAGGTGGCTGCCCAGAATCCCAGAGCGGCCGTTCAGCGTCACGGCCGCATCCTTGACGTGCACGTGGTAGATTCGGTCCGGAAAGGCACGCAAAAACTCGACCGGATCCACCCCCTGCCAGTGCAAGTGGCTGGGGTCGAAGTTGAAGCCGAACTCCTCGCGCCGGCCAATCGCCTCCAGAGTACGCTCCGCACTGTACAGGTCGAAGGCGATCTCGGTCGGATGCACTTCCAGCGCAAAACGCACGCCGCAGTCGGCAAATGCGTCCAGAATCGGGTTGAATCGCTCGGCAAACAGGGCATAACCACGGTCGATCATCTCTTGCGGAACCGGCGGGAAGGCGTACATCAGATGCCAGATGCTCGAGCCGGTAAAGCCGTTGACAACCCCGACCCCCAACTGCTGGGCGGCGCGTGCCGTGCGCTTGAGTTCCTCAGCCGCGCGGGCGTTCACGCCGGCGGGATCCCCGTCGCCCCATACATTCGCTGGGAGGATGGCCCGGTGCCGCTCGTCGATCATGTCTAGCACGGCCTGCCCGACCAGGTGCGTGCTGATGGCGTACACCTGAAGGTCGTGCCGCTCGAGCAGGTCGCGCACCTGTGTGCAATAGCTTCCTTCGCTAAGCGCGCGGTGCACGTCGAAGTGGCCCCCCCAACAGGCTAACTCCAACCCCTGGTAGCCGAACTCGCTGGCCTTGCGTGCCAGATCCTCCAGCTCCAAGTCCGCCCACTGCCCGGTGAAGAGTGTGACCGGCCTGGCCATATGTGCTCCTTGCGTCCTTGGGCAAGTCTAGTACAAGCCGGGGGCAAGCCCCCCGCGGCTGGCCGCTCATTCGTCGCGGCGGTCAGCGGCTCGAAAGATATAGTAGGCCAGCGTGAGGATGGCTTGCAATGTGGCTGCTACATAGGTAAGTGCAGCGGCATTCAGCACCCGGCTTACGTAGTGCATGCCCTGCGGGTCCACAATGCCCAATGCAGCGAGCTGCTGCCTGGCACGTGCGCTGGCATTGAACTCGACCGGCAGGTTGACCACCTGGAAAAACACCACGGCTGCAAACAAGGCAATGCCGGCCCAGATCAAGGGCTGCAAGGCCATCCCCAGGCCGATAAAGAGCAAAAGCATGCCCAGGCTGCTGCCGAAATTCGCCGCCGGCACGGCCGCGTTGCGAACCACGAGCGGGGCGTACGATTCAGCATGCTGGAGGGCATGGCCGGCTTCGTGTGCCGCAATGCCCACGGCGGCCATCGTCCGCTCGTGATACACCTCGGGGCTGAGCCTCAATACCCGGTCGTGCGGATCGTAGTGGTCGCCCAGAAAGCCATGGGTCATCTCGATGCCCACGTTGTGCAAGCCCGCCGTGTCGAGCACGTGCCGCGCCGCTGCCGCACCGCTCAGCGGTGCGGGCACCTGGCTCGCCTCCGCGTACGTAGAACGCACGCGGTACTGGGCCCATATCGCCAGCAACAGGGCCGGCGCGATGAAAACCAGATACAACGGGTCAAACCAAACCATCCCAACCGCTCCTCAACCTGAATCCGTGGACATGCTGTAGGCCCACGAGCGTCCACTCGGACCTTGTGCTGCCCACACCGCGTCTGCTCAGAGTACCGAGATTGGCAGCTCGGAACCTCGTTAGGATTATACGCCGCAGGGCCCAAGCGGGCACGGTCGCCTGGGGCGAGCGGCTGGGTTATGCCCCCCGGGTTGCATTGTGGGGGATGGATTTGAATAGACGGCCGAAAACTAAAAAGGGAGAATCGCACCCCACAAGCTGGCGGGCGGCCCCGAAAGATGCCCTACCAAAACGGCACGCGGTCCTGAAACCCGCGGCGGCCTGCCGCGCTTGCCCCACACCCGCACTTTGACAACTGCGGAGACGACAAGTGCGACTAGTGAGTTCTGCGGCAGGATGCCGCAGCTACGGTGCGTGCGGCTACGTGACCGTGTCCGCCATCCGGTACGTCGTTCCAATTGGCAGGGGCAGGATGTGCGGCGGAACGTACCGCTCGGCCCGTTCTGCGCGGCGTCTGAGCAAGCGGCTGCGTGGCCGGGCAGGTTCCGTCTGCCTTGCCGACTGCTCCACAATTTCGGCGCCAGTAGGCCCCACCAGCCCGTACTGGCGGCTGCTGACGGGCACGGCCAAAGGTCCAGGCTCACCGGCCGGCAATGCTATGTCTGCCGTGCGAAGTGCAGCCGCGGTTGGTCCAGTGGCTAAAGCAACGGCACCGCGGGCCCCCCACGCGCTGGGCCGCACTTGCCCTGCGGTGGGACGGGCCGCCCCTGCCGGAGAAAGCGGCGGCGTACCCAGCCTGGCCGCCCAGAGCAGCAACACAGCGGTTGCAGTGACTGCGATTATCAAGGGCCGCTTCATGGCTTTCACCCTCCTCTACATCCGCGCCCACAACGGGCGCCGGAAGGCAATCTACAGACCTGCACAGCGCGCGCCATCACAGGCCAGTACGCAAGCAGATGCACATAAGTCAGTGCTGGCAAGCCAGTTGCGCGTAGTGGTCGTCTTAAGCGCGGCAATGGATTGTGAGACGAACCCGCACAGTCTGGCGCTCAGAAAGCGCGCACCAGACGCGGTACAACCCGTGCTGCGGCCCGGGACTTCGATGCGTGCTTTCAACTTGCAGGAGTGCTTCTGCGTTGGTGGTATCTGGGTGCTGCATCCGTCAGTCGCACAGCCCCGTTACGGAAACAGCATGCGAAGCAGATCCCGGGTGCCAAGCATGCGTGGGCTGGCAAAGAGTTCGCCATAGGCAAAGCCGGCCGCCATGCCGCAATGCGTGGCCAAGGCCCGTAACCGATCGAAGATATAACTCTTGGCGGGTGGAAATTGGGTCTGGTAACAGCGTACGGCCGCCAGCTTGGTTTCCAGCGTTTCGCTGATATCTACCACCAGATGCCCCGCCGCTGGGGGCGGTACAAGCGAGTTGAAGGCAAGCGTGTAGTACAACTGGGCCGAGATGGCATGGACGGGGAGGCCGTCGAAGTGCTCGTCCCACTTGGTGAGGCGGGCGTAGAACACAGCGGCGTCGGTGATCTGCATAGCCTGCCAATGGTCTGGGCTGGCCATCGGCGTCTTTTCGCCGAAGCCTAAGACGAGCCGCGGACGATACTTGCGGAACTCCTTGGCGAGCGCCACACGGGCATCAAACGAGTCGAATAGCCTGCGGTTGGGAAGGTCGAGCTGCACGCGAACCTGCACTCCCAACGTTTGTGCGGCCCGCTGTGCCTCTTCGAGTCGGACGTGCGGCCCAGGAGAATGGGGGGTTGGCTCGCCATCGGTCAGGTCGATAATGCCCACCTTGTAACCCTGTTGCACAAGCCGAGCGAGCGTGCCGCCACAAGCGATCTCGACATCGTCCGGATGTGCGCCCACGGCAATACAATCGAGATGCGGGTAAACGCTCATGGTCCAGTCGACAGACGACGCTACGCAAAGTTGCCCGTTTTAGAGATTCCGTGCGAGACTGGCAAGAGTTTGCCCCCACGGGGCGCCGCTGTCCTGGCGCCCTAGAGCATGCTGAAGGCCCTTGGCAGGTATCTGACCAGATCGCTGGCGACAAGGGACACCTGCCCCAACTCGGCGGCAGCCAAATCCCCCGCCAGACCATGAACAAAGGCGCCCAATTGCGCTGCCTCGAACGCTCCTAGGCCCTGTGCCAAGAGCGCGGCGATCACACCGGTGAGCACATCGCCCGTGCCGCCCGTGGCCATGCCCGGATTGCCCGTGGTATTGACGGTCGACCGGGTGCCGTCCGTGATCAGGGTACCGTGGCCCTTGAGGACGATCGTTGCCCCGCAATGCACAGCAAGCACTCGGGCGGCGGCTGCCAAGTGTTCGCGCTGGCGAACTCGCTCTGCAATCGTCTGGGGGGCAGAGGACGAGGCACCCAGCGCAGCGACGTCGATCCCTGGCAGCTTGGCAGCGGCCGCTAATCGGCGGAATTCGCCCGGATGGGGCGTGAGCACGCGTGTCCTGGCCGCCCCGCGAACAAAAGCCCCAGACTCCGCGAGCGCATTGAGGCCGTCGGCATCGACCACCAACGGCCTGTCGAGATGCCCGTAGAGCCAGCCCACGATCTGCACCACACCCGCCGTGCGCCCCATGCCCGGTCCGCATGCCACTACGGTTGCTGGCGCAAGCAGCTCGCCCAAACGCTCCCGCGCCTCATTGGCGATGCACCCTTCTTTCTCGGGCAATGGCACCACCATGTACGAAGGCTCAAACGCGGCGACCATTCCGTGGCAGCACTGAGCGACGGCAAGCTGCACCAGGCCGGCGCCGGACCGCAAGGCGGCCATGCCAGCCAGAGCAATCGCACCAGGCATCCCTTGTGACCCGCCAATGAGCAGCACGCGGCCATAATCGCCTTTATGGCTGTCCGGGTTACGGCTCGGCAGGCGGGGCATCAGTTCGGGCGGTGGGATAGGGCGATCAGCGAGCTTCGTCGCCGCTTCCGCCGTCGCAGGCCCAGTTGCAGATGATTGTGCCGGATCGCTCATGGTCTACTCGATCGAGTGCCGCTATTCAGGCATGCATCTGAGGGGGCAGCGGACCTCGGGCACTTACCTGCTGCGCGCAGCGGCACGCCGCGCAATCAGGCCAGCCACATAGCCGCCTTTGAAGCCGGCGTCGATGTTCACGACCACGACATTGGCGGCGCAACTATTCAACATTGTCAGCAGGGCCGCAATGCCGCCCAGATTGGCTCCGTAGCCGACGCTGGTCGGCACTGCAATCACGGGGCAATCCACGTGTCCGCCCACCACGCTGGGGAGCGCACCCTCCATGCCGGCAACGACCACCACTGCATCGGCACCAGCAAGATCCGGAAGCCGCCGCAGCAGCCGCTGAGGCCCCGCCACGCCCACGTCTTGTACAAGCTGCGCGCACACTCCCATCCAGCTCAACGTCTCGATCGCCTCGAGGGCAACGGGGCGGTCGCTCGTACCGGCGGTGACCACGACCACCCGCCCTGCCGGCTCTTGGTCTTCAAGGCCTGGGGCTGCCACGCGGAACGTGCGGGCCACGGGCTCGAAGAGGCCCTGCGGAAACCGCCGCTGAAGTACTGCTGCCTGCTCCGCAGAGACTCGTGTGCAAAGGCAGCCCTGGCCGGCATCAAGCAGCGCTTGGCAGGCACGCTCCAGCATTTCCGGCGTCTTGCCTGCTGCAAACACGACCTCGGGAAATCCACAGCGGCGTGCACGGTCGAGGTCAAGTTGCACCTCGCCCAGGTCTGCCTGGGGAGCCGTCGTCAGACGTTCAACAAAATCTTCGACGGAGATCCGGCCCTGCACAAGGGCATGTGCAAGCCGGTTGAGTTGTTGGCGGTCCATGGGCGCAGTTTAACACACGGCGGCGGTTGGAGAATGCACAGCCTGAAGAAACTGGGGCGACCGGAGATGCCAGCCTGCTACGGCCCCAAGTCCAGCCTGGACAGCCCGCCCCTTGCCCCCTTAGAATCCCGCCCCCATGAAAACCGCGACCACCTGGCAACGCCGCCTGCTGGCTGCCGTGCGCTATCGTCAGCCCACAGATGCAGCCTGGCGCGCAAGCCCGCCGCTCAGCAATGTCGAGTCCAACTGGGTCATTGGGGCCTTGATTGGTCTTGGGGCTACGGCACGTCTCCTTCGGTACCTGCTGCGCTTCCCGCTATGGGAGGATGAGAGCTTCCTGGCATCGAACTTTTTGGATCGCAGCTTCGCCAATATGCTCGAACCGCTGGCATTTCACCAGGTGGCGCCGCTGGGCTACCTGTGGATCGAGCTGGCGCTCGTAAAACTGCTCGGATTCACTGAACTTGCGCTGCGCCTATGGCCCCTCGTGGCGGGGCTCGCTTCGCTGTTCCTGTTTGCCCATTTGAGCCGGCGCCTGCTCAAAGGGGGGGCACGGCTGCTGGCCGTGGCGCTCGTGGCGGTTTCTTACCCGTGCATCCGCTACTCTGCCGAGGCGAAGCCCTATGGGCCAGACCTGTTCGTCTCTCTGGTGCTGCTCGTGCTGCTGGTCGAATGGTGGCGGCGCCCCTGGCGCAGCGGTTGGCTGTGGGCACTAGCCGCAGCGGCGCCGGTGGCCGTTGTGCTTTCGCACCCTTCTGTATTTGTGATCGCCTCCTGCGTGGGCCTGAGTGGCCTGGTGCTGATCGCGCGGCCCAAACCGAAGGCCTGGTTGGCCTGGCTCGCACTTGCGACAGGCAGCGCTGGCGCCTTCTTGTTGGTGTATGTGCACTCGACGCGCATCCAGGAAGCGGCCGAACTCGCTTGGATGCAAGAGTACTGGCAGAAGGCCATGCCGCCCAGGCACTCGCTCACGCAGCTTCTCAAGTGGCTGGCAGTCACGCACACAAGCGACCTGATCGCGTTTCCCCTGGGGGGAGCCCGCGGCGCAAGCTTGCTTTCTGCTCTCTGCGCCGCAGCAGGGCTGGCCGCGCTCTACAAGCGACGCAGGGGCGGCGCAGTGCTGCTCACTCTGGCTCCCCTCGCCGCGAACCTGCTGGCCGCTGGCTTACAGCGCTATCCATACGGATCGCATGTCAAGTTCGCGATGTATGCTGCGCCCGGACTGTGCATGCTCATCGGCTTGGGTGGGGCAGCCATCTTGGCTGCCACACAGCAGACTGCCGCCCGCGCGCGGCGCGGCCTTTGCCTGAGTGCAGGGCTGCTCGCCTCGCTGGCCGTTGCCATCATGCTGAGAGATGTGACACACCCGTATAAGGCGCGTTCCGACGCTCAGGCTCGCGACTTTGCCCGCTGGTTCTGGCACGATGCCGCCTGGAATGGCGAACTCGTCTGCCTCAAAACGGATCTCGGACTCTGTTTCTCGCCGGAAACGTATCGCGAGCTGGGGTGGTCTGCCACGTACCTGTGCAACCAGCGAATCTACTCGCCACGCCACGCCGCAGGCAGGCCGCCCAATTGGCCGCGCATCTCTGCACAGTGGCCGCTGCGGTGCATCCAATTCCGTGCCGGCGCCTGGCCGTTCGACCAGGCCGCGCTCGACCGCTGGCTCGCCCAGATGCAAGAGCAGTTCCAGCTTGTCAGCCGCGACTCATTTCCCCTGCCGCGGTTCGACAAGCGGGGGAAAACGCTGCTTACCATAGACTACATCGACGTGTTCAAGTTCGTCCCGCGCACCAGCTCGCCCGTAGGGCTGACACAACTCCCAGGCCAAACGGCCCGCTAGATTAAGCTACACCCCAGAATGCCTGACGTTCGCTGCGCCGATCTCTGAAGTTGCCATGCCAAACGAGGGCTGGCGTTCGAACCCTAGGTGCAGTTGAAGCAGCTCGAACACGCGTGCTCGGCGAGCGGTAGGCGTGTTGGCCATCTCAAATAAAGGCACCTAGGAGTGTGGGCCCACGCGCACGACACTTGCGCGTCCGCGTGGCCAAAAGCACTAGGAAGCTCTGCCGGCATTCCAATAAACCGCTGAAAAACAGGTCCATTCCCGGGTTTTGACAGAGCCACGTATTGACGTCTGTCGCTCACAGCCGGTCATTAACGTTCCGCGCGACGTGGCCCGGTCTGGAGCCTAGCGCTGCGATGCACCAGCCCTGGAGTGCTTGGCCTGGCAAAGCCTTCCTACCCTCGTCAAACACCTTTGCCACATGCAGGCCGACTGGACGACCCGGCCGCAAGGCTAGACTCTCGCTGCTGTCTGCGGATCGCAGCAGGGGCGGCACTGACTCTGCCGCGGCTTGCGGCGCCGGGCTGGTTCCAGGGGGTGCAGACCAGACTTCCGGCATCGTAGCACCAGCGACGTCCTCCCCGGCTCGCAACATGCTTATGTTCCCCCGTACAACTCGTCACTGGGGCCGCATGAGCAGGCAGAGGGTGCACGCCCGCCAAAGCACGCCGCCGGTCTCCCGCCGGAAGCGCATTTTGCCACTACGAGCCGTTCGGCCAGCTTGTGCTCGCAGAGCGCACCGCCCAGCCCAGCGAACCCAACCAGTTCGGCGCCAACCGCAACCGCACCGGCGGCGGCTATACTGCGGGACCCAACAACTGGTTCACCTCGGACGGCACATTCAACCACGAGTACGTAACCGTCCAGTTGCGCCAGAGGATTAGGGCGGCTGTGACGAAATGCGTCAGCGCCGGCTCGGATAGGCCGGGGACAGTAAACGTATGACGCACGCGCTCTACGTGAGCCACAAGTTGCGAGCGTGCGCTGCAAACGCTCGCATGTGTGCCACTGCTTCGCGCGCCGAGTCGAGCAGTGTGATCCGCGAATGACGTCTCGCCTCGCAGCGGCAACACTTGAATGCGGCGGAGCGAAGGATGATTGGGTTTCAACAAACTCATCCGCCGCCGCATTCAAGCAGTGCAACAGCCTGACGCAGCGCGTTCAGCAACGCCACCTCCGACCTTTGCGCGTCCTCCCTGGTGTGCCACTGCTGGACGCGCCGCGGCAAACCGTGCGGGAGCTGGTAGGGACGAATAGCCCTTCGATGCGGGCGAGTGACGGTTTCTGGGATTGGCGAATCTCGTCTCCGGCCGCATGCACGCAGTGGCACACGGGCCGAGGAAGCGTTCAGGGAGCTAGGGCCTGCCTTCTGCGCGAACGCAGCTACGAGCTGCGATCCAGGGCGAGTACGGAACTCAAGGCACATCAAGCACTTGGTCCCTCTTGCCGAATTATGTGAACATTGGTATAGTAACAGGCTATCGCTGGGGCGAGGTGAATCCCCGGCAAAGTCGCTGCGCAAGGACGAACGACTTGATCGACCCGTACCACCCGATACTAACCGCAGATGAATCGCCCGGCGGGGGCGTTCCCTCAGAGAGCGTGCCGGCGTTCTGTAGCGCCTTGGGCGCCATGGCGTGCCAACCTGGGCAGGGGGGAACGGCCCTGGGGACAGCGGCCCCAGCGTCGCCGGCATTCGAGCTGCGCGGCTATCAACAGCGCATTGTGTCTCGCGCGGTGGAGCTTTTCTGCGTTCAGGGTGTGCGTTCGGTGCTGATCGATAGCCCTACAGGCAGCGGCAAGACGCTGATGGGGCTGTTGATCGCGCGAGAAATGGCCCGGCGGTGCGGGGTTCGAGTGGGATGGGTGGCGATGCGGCGGCACCTGTTGGCGCAAGCTGCGGCCGAAGATCGCCGGTTTGGCATCGGGGCGTGCTGTGCCTGGATCTCGATGTTCGAGAAGAACCCGCCGCCGGGCATTTCGATGCTGGTGGTGGATGAGGCGCAGCACGACGCTGCAGCCAGCATGGTCCATTTGCATAACACGCTGCAACCGAAGTTCATCCTGGGGCTGAGCGCCACGCCTTTTCGCTCCGATCGATTGAAGCTGTGTTTCAACACGGTGATTCGGGACGCGGGAATCCACCGCTTGATTCAGGATGGCTACTTGAGCCGCTTTGCGCATTACACGTTGCCGGAGTATTCTCCCACGGCGGTGGTTGAGTGTTATGTGCGCGAGCCTGGGCTGTGGGGCAAGAGCATCATGTACTTTCATACATTACGAGAGTGCTGGCAGGCCTGCCGGCTCTTGGAGCGAGCCGGCGTGGCGGCCGAGGTCGTGCACGGCACGAGCGATCGGGAGGCACAATTGGCTGCCTTCCACCAGGGCCGCGTGCGGGTGCTGGTGAATTGCCTGCTATTGGGCGAGGGGTTCGATTCTCCGGACCTGGCCACGGTGTTTTGCCGCCCCTCGGGCCGGGGGGTGGCCGTGCAGGCCTGCGGCCGCGTGCTGCGCCGGCATCCGGGCGTACCGTTAAAGCGTGTGGTGCAGTGCCGGGCCACGCGCTGGCCGTTTACGCGCACGGCGGCGCCGCACTGCCAGTACCTGTGGGAGGGGGGGGAGTGGCGGTCGATCGAGGCGAACCGGCGGGTGCAGACGGCCAGTGCGCGCGTGATGCAGGCCCTGGCCGCAGCAGAGGTAAAGCTGCCTGAGTTTCTAACTAGACACAGATCAACGAGGTTGTAGTTGCTAGGGTCGAGGAGGCGAAGCTATGCCAATCACGTTCGAGTATGGCGTTGCGCGGGTCAAGGATTTTGCGGTTCACACGACAGAGGTGCCTGGCAAGCGGCCGGAGGTGTCGGCCGTAGAGCTGGCCGGACGGAAGCTGGTACCGACCAAGCGGTTCTGGCACAGCCTGCACTTGCGGTTCGGGTTTACCGGGAACATCTTCCGCTATTTCTCGCACCAGGAGGTGTTTGAGCGGATCAGCCAGGTGGCGGCCGACGACCGCGTACAGTACTGCATCGAGCGGCAGGGGGAAGAACACGCGCGGCTGTTGGGCGTATGCGCCCCCACGGCCGCCGTGATGCCTTATGACGAGCTGTGCGGCCTGCTCCATGAGTACCAGACCGAGGAGCTGGAGTACCACGAGGGCGTGGTGCGCAGCCGGCATACGCCGCCGCTGGCCGCTCCCTTCGATATTGCGGGAGACGCCTTTGTCAACAAGTTCGTGCTGGAAGTGCCGATCGACGGCTTTGGCCGCGCCGCCGTGCACCTCTCGCTGCTCAGGCTGGTGTGTGCCAACGGGGCCGTGGCCGCCACGCCCGCATTTCGCAGCGAGGTCTCGCTGGGCAAGGCCAGAGCTGCGGCCGGATATGCGCTGGTGCGCGTGCTGGAAGGCTTCAACAACGAAGAAGGCTATGCGGCGCTTCGGCAGCGCTTCGAGTCTGCCGCCACGAGCTGGGCCTCGGTGCGCGAGGTGCAGTCTCTGCGGTCTGTGCTGGTAGCAATCTGCCATAGCGGCCAGTTGCGGTCCGGCAAGCGGCCGCTTCTGGGTACAGACGGGGCCTACACGCCCTCCCCCGGCGCGTCACTCTGGCTCGCCTTCAGCCGGCTTACCGGAAACTTGGAACAGATGTACGGCATGGCGAATATCGACACGCTCACCGCCAAGCGGCAACGCACGCTGCCCGCCGCCTGCAAGGTGTACGAGCTGCTGAACTTCGCCAGCGAGGTGGCCACCCACCACACCGAACCGGCCGGCAGCCGCGCGCTGCAAGGCTACGTGGGCGACCTGCTGGCCAACGAGTTCGACCTCGAGGGTACAGCAGAGCGGTTCAGCTCCTGGAAAGACTTTTTCTTGGGCGACGAGCGCGTGAACGAAACCCTTGCCCAGCGCGACCGCCGCTCGTAGCGCGACCGGCAGCCGTAGGGAGAGATAGCCGCTCGCCAAATGCGAGGCGCCTCGCGCCCAGTGCAGCTCCTGCAAGTTGTCAGGGGGCCGCGATAGCAAGTCTAAGAGTCATCCTAAAGCTCCCTTGTGCGTCAGGCGCTCCAGACCGGCTCCCGTCGCACCGGCGACTGCCCCCACTGGACACTTGGGGTCAGCCTCGGACGCCTGGCGTGCATGCTGGTTTGTGGATGTGTGGCGCCATCGCGCGTCGCGCCGGCTCTGCGTTGCGGCCCGACGAGCAAGTGGTCGGCACCGCCGCCGCAACAGCAGCCAAATGGCAGGGAACTGGCGATTGTGCTAGCTGACCTTGATCGTCGCTTGGCCACGCGATCAATACGCGGCGGCATGCCGCCCAGCACGGGGATCGCCCGCTGCCTTGAAGCGGCCAGTGCTCGGGTCGATGGCAATCGCGCTAGGCGCCCAGAGCGCGCCCGCAGACGCCTGCACGCGGTGGCCCAGGGCGCGCAACGCCTCGAATGTATCGGCGGGCGCCTCTGCGTGCACCAGCAAGCTGCCCAGTTCAGGCGGAGTCTGCCGGAACGAGCCCACGTGGTGATTCGTGCCGAAACGCACACCGCTGAGCGACTCAGCCGGGTCCAAACCGAAGTCGATGTGGTTCAGCACCGCCTGGATGGCGGCTTGGTCCTGGCCGTCTCCTCCGGCCACGCTCACCCCCAGCACAGGCCGGCCGTCTTTGAGCACCAGCGTCGGAGTAAGCGTGATCCTCGGCCGCTTGCCAGGCTCGATGCAGTTGGGGTGTCCTGGCCACGTGTTGAAGCTCTGCAATCGCGTGCCCAGCCACACACCGGTATCCCCGGCCTGCACGCCGCTCCAGCCGCTGGGCGTGGCCACTACCATGTTGCCGTGTTGGTCGGCGACCACGCAGGTCGTGGTGTCCTGCGCGGGGCCAGCCAGGCCGTGCTTTGCCTCTTGCTGATCGAGCAGCGGCTGCATCCGCCAGGCATCGCCGGGCCTTTGCTCCAGCGACGCATGGTTGGCATCGATCAAGGGACGGCGTAAGGCGGCATAGGCCTCTGAAAGCAACGCCTCGCCGGGCACGTTGCTGAACAGCGGGTCGGCATAGTACACGTCTCGATCTGCCAAGGCCAGCTTCATCGCCTCGATTGTAAGGTGTATCGTGGCCGGCCGATTGTGCCCGAGGCTGCGCAGGTCGTACCCCTCCAGCAATCGGAGCGTTTGCAGCAGGTACGGGCCTTGGGTCCAAAAACCGCACTTGTAGACCTCATGGCCGCGGTAGCCGGCGTGAATGGGCTGCTCGATGCGCGTCACGTGCGTGGCCAGGTCGCTGTAGCGAATCAGCCCCCCGTTCGCCTCGCACCAGGCGGCCAGCCTACGCGCTATCGGACCGCGGTAAAAACAGTCTGCCGCCGCCCGCAGACCTTGCAGCCGATCGGCCGATCGCGACTCGGCCTCGCACATCTCCCGCACCGTTGCCGCCAGTTGAGCATGCCAGCTTTCTTGCCCTCGGTCGAGGAGGCGCAGCATGGGGCCGGCCGCCTCTCGCAACCGCATGGTGCCATACCGCTCGAGGAGCACGATCACTGCGTCAGGAGCGGCCGGCACGGCCGCCGGCTCCAGGCCCGACCCAGGAATGCCGCCCCGCGCGGCAAAATACTCGCGCGTGGCCAGCCGCGGCGCCACGCCCATGCCCGCAATCACATCCACGGCCTTGCGAAATGCATCGTATACCAGCATGGGCACCTCGCCGCCAAAGCAGAAGGCCGATGCATCGGTGACCGATAGCGCAAGAATCGTCGCCGCCGCTGC
>FWPU01006532.1_pt1 | contig 23132 bp, 13 predicted proteins | sample 2228361 | NCBI WGS metagenome assembly FWPU01 (sample SAMEA103939777, study PRJEB20133) | metagenome
CAACCCACAAAAGCTGCCAGCAGCACCAGAACGGCCACCACCAGCGCGCCCGCGGTCAGGGCGATCAGCAGGCGCTGGTCAGCCGGGCGGCGCTTTTTCTCGGCAGGCACCTCACCAAAGTGGCGGCGGAGGTCACTGGCAAAAGCCGCGACGTCCTGATACCGCTCGCGCGGCGCCTTGCTGATGGCCCGCTCGATGATAACATGAATCTCTTCGGGCAGGTCGCGGCGAGCCAGGGCCGCCGCTTTGTGGCTGCGCACCGCCTCGCGGATCTCGAGGTCACGCCGCGACCGGTACTCGTGCACCGGGTGACCAGCCAGCATCTCATATAGAAGGATGCCCAGCCCGTACACGTCCGAGGCAGGCGAAGCGGGTAGAGTCCTATCCTTCATGGCTGGTGTGATGTAAGTGAGTTCGGGCGCGGTGTAGGCGGATGCTCCAAAGTAGTGCAGCCACTCCACATGCTCAGGCAGCGTCTCGTTGATCATCATGCCCAGGTCCATCAGGACGGGGCGCGGGATGCCGTCGTCGTCGGTGCGCACCAGGATAACCTCGGGGCTGATCATCAGGTGCAGCCGCCCTAGCCTGGAGTTAAAGAAGGCGATTAAATCTGCAACGCTGGTGGCCAGCCAGGCCGCGTGTTCGTACCAGGGCTGCGGGTTTTTGGTCAGCATGTCGCGCAGGAACTCGCCCTCAATGTGTGCAAAGACCTCGTAGTAAACCGTCTCGCCCTCAACGATAGCCTTCCCGTAGGCGTGACGCTCCGTCGTCGATTCTCGGTAGGCGGGCAGGAGCGTCGGGAGCATCGAGAAAAGGGGAGACTTGCCCGCGCGGGGCAGTTGCCGCAGGATGTCGGCCTCCTGCCGGAGCTGGCTCTCGCAGCCTTTGTGGGCCACCTTCAGGAGGACGGTCTCGTTGTTGCGCTCGGCTTCGTAAAAAGCAGAGGTGCGAAGGACCTGCCGCAGATGAACGACTTTGACATCGCCCAGATACTGCCCGTACCCGAACACAATGGGCATATCCTCAGCCGGGCAATCGTATTCCTGGCACCAGAGGTTGCCGTCTTCCGATATCCGCTTGCAGAGTGTGCAGACCCGTTTCACAACTACCCCCTTGCTGCTTTACGAGAGCGTGGGCGACAGTCAGGCATTCGGCCCTCTGGGGACCGTTTGAGCGCGGCCTGCAGGACACCCACGGGCGCAATTGACAGGCAATTGTACTTGTGCGAGAATCTGACTGACATTATCAAAATACTCATTCCGGGCATTCTGTCAAGCTGGCCCACTGGGCGGGTGCCTTTCGCCGTCGGTCAGCGAACGGTTGTATTTCAGGGGGGATGGCTATGAGCGTCACCTATATTGATCGCCCACCCAGGATACAGCCCGAACTTCCAGAAGGCGAGGTCGAGATCCCAAACCCGCCGGATAAGGAAGAAAAGGGGGGGTCGCCGATTGTGCACGCGCTCCTGCCGCTGCTGACGATCTTCGGCTACGTGATCGTCGCCGCCACCGGTCAGGGGCGCAACCTGATGCTGATGATCCCGATGGCACTGTCCGTCGTCGGCACGACCATATTTGCCTTCATTTCCTACAACAAGCAGAAGGGCGGCGGTAAAGAGAAGGAACTGGCCTACGCCCAGCGTCTCGCCGATCTCCGCCGGGACATGAAGGCCTCACACGATATGCAGCGCATCTTCTACCTGTACAACTACCCCGACCCCGATACCATCCTGAAGATCGCCTCCGGTGAGGAACACAGCCGCTCAGGCACGCGCCTGTGGGAGCGCCGGCCAACCGATCAGGACTTTGGTACGATCCGCCTGGGGATAGGTACACGGCCTTCGACGGTGGTCTACAAGGTGAGCGGACTGGCGAACAACGACGAAGACCCCCAGATGCGTGACGCCACCCAGTTAGCGGATGCCTCCCTGTTTGTCTCCGATGTTCCTATCACCATCCCCCTGCGCCCCGACCCAACCGAGCGGGACAAGAAAGTTAAGGCCGACGATGAGGAGGAGAAGAAGCGGCCGGTCGTTCCCCGTCACGCCATCGGTATCGCCGGGGACAACAAGGCCAAGGTCTCTGACTTTGTCCGGGCCATCGCCGTGCATTTCACCGCCTTCCACGCCCCGATTGATGCGCGCCTGTATGTGGTCGGGACGCCGGAGGCACGCAAGCGGTGGGAATGGGCCGTCTGGCTGCCGCACACCAACACGCGCACCGAGCGCTACGTTGGCGACCAGATGTGCTTCGACGATGTGGGCGTAACCCCCTTCTGGGACGGCATCCGGGATGAGCTGGACAAGCGGCGCCTGCGCCTCCAGGATAAGGAAGAGGCGGGCGGTGACGTGACGCTGCCTTTTTTACTCGTCATCGTGGATAAGCTGGATGTAACCGAGGAGTCGCCGCTATACGCGGCTGAAACCGAGGCTGCCGCCTCGATCATCATGCAGCGCGGCCCGGAACTCGGCGCGGCCATCATTTTTGTCGTCCCCGATGCCACCAAAGTGCCCGGCGACTGCCAGGCGGTGATCGAGGTCGAGCCAATCGGCAGCGAGATGGCCTTCCGCTACGCTGAAGTTGGCCTGAACAGCAACCGCTACATTGGCACCGCCGACACCCTCGACGCCGTCCGGGCTGACAAGGAGTTCGCCTATCTGCTGAAAGACCTGGCCGTGCGCCGCAGCTTTGGCGATGACATCACCACCTATGTGGACCTACTGGAGCTGTTCAACGTCTCCCGGATGGAGGAACTGCCTATCCTGGAGAACTGGGCACGCAGTCGCTCCCCCGAAGGCGCGGAGTGGATCAAGGTTCCGCTTGGGCTTATGGGCGGGAACAAGACCCGCATCCTGCACATGTCGCAGGATCACGACGGCGTGCACGGCATGATTGCCGGGACGACCGGCTCCGGCAAGTCTGAACTGCTGCTGACGCTGATTGCGGGTATTGCCATCCGCTACGATCCGAGCATCGTCAACTTCGCGCTGGTGGACTATAAGGGCGGCTCGGCTTTTGAGCCGTTCCGTGAGCTGCCCCATACGGTGGACATTGTCACCAACCTGGAAGGCAATGCCGTTGACCGGATGTTCATCGCCATTAAGGCCGAGCTTGACCGGCGCAGCAAGATACTGACCGACTACAACGTCAAGCATATCGTTGAGTACCGCAAGAAGGGCTACCATCTCGAAAATCCCTTCCCGCATCTACTCATCATCGTCGATGAGTTTGCTGAGATGGTGGCCGAGAACGCGGAGTTCAAGGCCCGGTTCGACAGCATCACCCGTCTAGGACGCGCCATCGGCGTGAGCCTCATCCTGGCGACGCAGCGCCCTACCGGTGCCGTCACCGACCAGATGCGCGCCAACATGAAGTACAAGATGTGCCTGCGCGTCGAGACACCCGACGACAGCCGTGAGCTTCTGCGCCGTTCTGATGCGGCCTTCCTACCTAGCAACCTGCCGGGCCGCTGCTACTTGCAGGTTGGCAATGAAGCGCTGGAGCTGATGCAGGTTGCACGCGCCGGCGGGTCTTACAGCGTCAGTGAGGACGTGGTCCTTGAGGATGTCATCTGGCTGGACGAGGAGGAGCGCCAGCCGACGGTGCTCACCATGTCAACCGGCGCCGGGCTGCTGGGGGGCGACGGTAAAGATGATGGTGACGGCGCTGGTGAGGGGCCGGGCCAGGCGCTCGCCGAGGGGCCTGCCACATCCTTTATGCATAACCCCATGTCCTTCACCGTGCAGGAGATTGCTGACGCCATTAACGGGCGGCCCGAAACGATGGTGGACTTCGTTGTGGGGATGACAAGGCTGCTGGCCGAGCGTACCGGTGTCCCCAAGCAGTCAAAGCCCTGGCCGGACCCCTTGCCTGAGCGGCTGCCGCTCAACCTGCCTATCAATGCCACCCATATCAACACTGACCAGGCCATCGAGGGCAAGATCACCCTCGCCCCCGCCGTCGCCCAGTGGCTTGAGGGGCAGGGCGTGTGGGAGCCTGCCAACTGGCGGGAAAGGCCTCTTCAGGTTGATATCGGCATCGTGGACAACCCTTACGACTCCGAGCAGCGCCTCCTGACCATCGACCTGCCGCGCGGGCCGCTGGTGTTGTTCGGCGCGCCCGGTTGGGGCAAGACCACCTTCCTGCGCTCGCTCCTGATCGCTCTGGCCTCCAAATACAGCCCCCGCGAGCTTCTGATCTATGCGATGGACTTTGGCAAGGGCGGCCTGAACGTGCTCCAGGCCCTCCCTCACCTCGGGGCGACAATTGACTCGACCGAGGAGCAGCGTGTGGAGCGCCTGCTGCGTATGCTCGCCAATATGCTTGAGAACCGGCGTGCCAAGATCATGGAATACGGCTCGCTGGCGGCCTATAACGCCGAAAACCCGGATGATGTCATCCCCGCTGTGCTGGTTGTCGTCGATAACTTTGGCGAGTTCAAGGAGAACTACGAGGACAAGATCCCAACCTTCACCGCCCTCGTGCGCGACGGGCGCGCCTTTGGCATCTACTTCGCCATCACCGCCAGCCAGACGAGCGACGTGCCGAACAAGCTCTACAACCTGTTCACCGAGCGCATGTCGCTCAAGCTCCCCGATCCGTCCGAGTACACCGGCATCGTTGGGCGGGGAGCGCCGCCTTTTAACGATGTGGCCGGGCGCGGCGTTGTGAACGTCAACCGCGTGCCGCTTGAGTTCCAATGCGCCATCCCCGTGCTCCAGAGGCTAGGGGATGAAGGCACCTATACCGACGAGGGCGAGCTTTACGAGGACATCGCGCAGGCCATGTCCGTCGCCTGGAGCGGCCCGCTGCCCGAACCGGTTGAGATCCTGCCGGACGTTATCCGGCTCAGGGATTTGCTGCCCGAACTGGGCACGACCTTCCCTACGCTGGAGCCTATCATTGGCCTGAACGACCTCGACCGCAGGCCAACGCGCATCAATCTGGAAAAACTGGGGCCGCACTTTTTGGTCACGGGGCCGCCGCTGTCTGGCAAGACAACGGTCCTCCGCTCGTGGGTCCTGTCAGTGGCGCACTGCTACCCGCCTGACCGCGTGGCGATGGTGCTGGTTGACCCCAAGAAGGCGCTGTTTAACTACGGCGGCCAGTTCTCGCTGGCTGATCTGCCCCATGTCTTGGCCGCTGTTTCCGAGCCAGCCGAAGTTGAAGAGGTTGTCAAGCGTCTCCTGGTCGAGTTCGATGATGAGCTGGCGGCGAGGCTCAGGGCCAAGAGCGATCAGTTTAGGCCGGACGGGGCCGGCAGGCCTTCGATCATCGTGATCATGGACAACTACGATGAGTTCGGCAACATCGCTGGCCGGACGGGCGCCTCCGACCTCGGGGAGTTGGCCCGTAAGTACGGCGCTGATGGCCTGCACTTTGTCATCGGCGGATCGCTGACCGCGCTGCGTCTGCGCGATGACCTTCTCAAGCAGGTTGAGTCACCGCGCTACAGCCTTGTCCTTCAGGATGCAGAGGCTGTCCGCAACATGGGCGGCAAGGTGCCCTATGCCCTCGTCAAGGATGAGTACCCGCCGGGACGCGGCTTCGTGGTCAAATCGGTACGCGTCGCGCTGACCCAAACCGGCATCCCGTATGACGAATACGGCGAGAGCATCGAGGCCGAGCTTGACCAGTGGGTGCGCGCCATTCAGGTGGAGTACTGGCCGAAGAGCGCCGCCTGGCGGTATCAGGGGCCAGTTGAACTTGTCTCCCCCAAGGAGCTGGCCGAGGAAGACAAGGCGGCTGCCGTAGTCGAGCTGCCCGAAATGTCGCCCGAAGTCCAGGAGGAGTTTATCCGCCAGCTCCAGGAAATGGGACTTGATCCGTCAGAAGTGCTGGGTTCGGCAGGTGCTAAGTCATAGCAGGCTGGGGGATTGACCGTAAATGGATCGCGTCGTCGTCACGATAGATATCCAGAATGTTGGCCCCCGCAGGGTCAACGTCCGCAAGAACTTGTACGTCCAGGGCCTCATCGATGAGGTGCGCAACAAGTTTGACCTGCTACAGGGCAACTATGTGCTGTCTCTCAAGGATACCAGAGAGCCGCTCGACCCCGGTAGAACCCTTGAGCAGCACGGCATAACTGAGGGAGCCGAGCTTCTTTTCTTCGAGGCCAAGGAGGAAACCTCAGATATCAAGGCCCGCGTCGAGGCGGGCATCCGCGAGCCGATCAGCGAGGACAACCGGGTTTATCTCCAGGAGGAGCGGCAGGGGCTGGTTTTTGAAATCGAGTGGCAGCCGGCTATCATTGGCCGCTCCGACCAGCGCAACCCCTCGATGAACCGGCTGCTGGCCGTCAACCTGGGGGGCCTCAGGGGGGCAGAGTATGTCTCGCGGCACCATGCCTGCATCACCGAAGAGCATGACCAATACTTCATCGAGAGCCTCAACCCGCGTAATCCGACTTACGTGAACAACAGAAAGCTGGAATACGGCTCCCGGTACATCCTGCAACCCGGTGACCGGATTGGTGTGGGGAAAGTCACGCTGATTTTCAACCAGCGCGGTTGAGCATGCGTCTCTGAGAGGGCCATTCTGAGCGCCCTCGCTGCTTGGAGCTTTGCAACAGCCGTATGGCACCTGACCGCACGGCTGTTGATGTTTTATGGGCTGCTCAGCGAGCGGCCATCTGCTTCAGGAAGCGGTGAATACGGGCCGCGCTCTCTGCCCAGGTAGGATGCTCGTCGAACCGTTGGCGGGCGGCCAGGCTCATCGCCCGTAGCCGCGCCCGGTCACGCGCCAGTTCCCCCAAGCGCTCGGCCAGTTCGCCCACCTCTCCCGGCCCGACCAAGAACCCGTCCCGCCCGTGTGTGATGATCTCCCCTGCCCCACCAGCCCTCGAGCCAATTGCAGGCAGGCCGAAGGCCATTCCCTCCAGGTACACAATCCCGAACCCCTCATAGGCTGAAGGCACGGCCAGCACGTCACTGGCGGCCAGCTCACGGATAAGCGCCGGGTCTTCGAGCGGGCCAGCCAGCCTGACGCGCCCTTCCAGCCCCCGGCGCTCAATCTGGCGCCGGATAGATCGGCTGTAGGCCGGGTCAACCCTTAGGCTGCCGACAACCGTCAGGCGCCACGCCTCTCGCAGCCGGGCGAGCGCGTCAAGCAGGGTATGCAGTTCCTTGCGGCGGATGACGTTCCCCAGAAAAACTACCCGCAGAGGGCCGGGCCGCGCCGCCCGCGCCGCGATCTGTTCTGGGTCGAGCGTCACCCCCAGCCGGTCGCCTGCCGGGGCAGCCACGACCGACGGGTGGGCTTCGCCCAACATCCGCTCGACTGCAGCCCGTGTGCTCTGGCTGTTGAAAACAAACCCGTCTACTGAGGCAAGATACCGGCGCTCGACCAGCCGGTACAGCCAACGCTGCCACCCCGGCCACACCTCGCTTGACCGCAGATGATGCACAATAGAGATAATCGGGTAGCCGACCTGCCCGCGCAGCCGGTGGTTGAGCAGAAACAGGGAGGGATGGTTCAGTTCATCTTGAAGAAGGACATCCAAGCCCGTCTTCCGCAGCCGCCTGTAGAGCGCTCCTGAGAAATTGTCCGTCAGGTGGCGGGTGTAGCTGCGCCAGGGAAGTGCCATGATCTCCACCTGCTCGCCCTGCGCTTGCAGATGCTCGACCAGTTTGCGGTCATACAGATAGCCGCCTGAGACGATCTCCAGGCTGCCGTAGATTACCAGACCGATGCGCACCCCAGGCCCCGCCTGCCTGCTAGCGCAGCGTCCGGTATGACGCCCAGGCGATGTCGTTCTCCCAGACCGTCACGCTCAGCGCGGACAGGTTGGGTGCCTCAATCTGCTCCGCAAGCCTCTGGCACAGGATGCGCGAGAAGTGCTCGATGCTGGGGTTCAGCCCCTTAAACTCGGGTAGATCGTTCAGCGTCCGGTCGCGGTAGCGGGCAACCAGGGCGTCCAGCCTCGCCTCGACATCCACGATGTCTACCAGATATCCGTGCTGGTCAAGCGTCTCGCCCTCAAGCCGCAGCTCGACTGCATAGTGATGCGAGTGCTTCTCGTTCTCCGGCCCCCAGTCCCCGCCGATGAGGTAGTGCTGGGCGACGAAATCCCGCCTGACGGCCAGTGTGTACATGCGTCTAGCCTCCCACTCCCTGCAAAACGTCTATTGTCTGCTCCACAAGCCGCGCCCAGTTGAAGCGCTCCAGCCCGGCTGAGGTGTTGGCCGCCAGCCGCTCCCGGACTCCGGGTGCAAAGGCCACGCGGACGGCTTCTGCCAGCGCCTCGATGTCCACATAGGGCACCAGAAGGCCATTAACCCCGTGCTGCACCACCTCCGGGTTCCCCCCCTTATCGCTGGCGATGACGGGCGTGCCCACGCGCAGCGATTCGAGCAGCACATGCGGAAGCCCCTCGTACCCTGAGTACAGGAGCGTGTAATCAGCCGCCTGGTAGTACAACCCCATCTCCCTGCGCGGGACGCGCCCCACGAACACAGCCCGCTCCGCCAGCCCAAGATCGCCCGCCAGCCTTTCCAGTGCCTCTCTCTCAGGCCCATCCCCTGCTACCACCAGCCGCACGCCGTCCAGCCGGGCCAGGGCACGCAGCGTGTGATCGACGCCCTTCCATGCCGTCAGCCGAGCGGCGGTGAGCAGCAGCGGGCCTGATCCCAGCCCCAGCTTCTCCCGCGCCTCAGCCGGACCAATGTCCGGCCCCGTTTCCGTCCCGACGGCGTTGTAGACCACCGTCACACGGGCCTCATCCACCCCCCAGCCGACCACCATCCGTTTGAGGTACTCGCTTGGAACAATGATATGGTCGAACTGGCGGGCCTGCCGCGTGCGCAGCGCCTTATTCGCCTCGACTAGCAAGCCGTAGCGCCCCGTCTGGAAGCGGTCTACATCGGTGTCAGGCGGCATCCATCCCCTGTTAACTGCCCGTTCCCACGCTTTATCCCCGACGATCTTGGCCACGCGGGGGCGCGCCGCCGGGGGGAGGGGCAGGCCAAGCGTGTGGACGTAAACCAGGGTGTGCCCCGGCCACAGCCCTGCCGCGGCCTGGTAGTACTGCCACTGGCGGCGCAGGTAGTTCTGCCGACGCGACACCCGCACGAGGGGGTAAGGATAGCCGCCTGACTGGCCCGGCGGGTCGCCGAATGTCAGTGCGGTAACATCGTGCCCCCGCGCCAGCAGTTCAGGCAGCAGATGGTAAAGGTAGGTGGCCGGTCCGCCGGGTTCCGGGTGGAAAATCCCCGACGCAATAAGGATTCGCATGTTCTCCTGCAATCGTGATAATCCCTCTGAGTGTCGGCATCCCTCATGAGACGCAGAGGGCGGCGGTCAAACAGATTATAGAGGGTAACAGCCCGCAGATACAGCGCATGTGCCCCTCCGGGTCGCTTGGCGCGCTCCCCGCATATGTGTTAGGATGTCCCCGCTGCTCGAATGCAGTCTTGCCTCAAGCTGTCGGTGTGAGGAACGCCCGTGACCGGTCAGCAATCCAAGCAGTGGAATCTGGCGCCGCCTGCGCCGGCTGCGTATGTCGAACAGCTTGCCAGCGCCGGGCACCACCCTGTGCTGGGCCAGGTTCTGTACCATCGGGGCTTCAAAGACCCCATCGACGCGCTAAACTTCCTCAAAGGCTACCGCTATTACGAGCCGGACACCAACCCGTTCCGCCTCAAGGGAATGGTTGAGGCTGTCTACCGCATCCGTATGGCTATCCGCCGCCGCGAACCCATCGCCGTCTACGGGGACTTCGACTGCGACGGCGTGACGGCCACTGTTCTCCTTACGCAGGCGCTTCAGAAGCTTGGGGCAGAGGTGCGCCCCTACATCCCCGACCGCGTGGATGAGGGCTACGGCCTGAACAGCCCCGCCCTCAAAACGCTGGCTGAGGCCGGCGTGCGCCTCGTCATTGCTGTAGACTGCGGCATACGCTCGATCCAGGAGGTTGAAGATGCGAACCGCTTCGGCCTCGATGTGATCATCAGCGACCACCACAGCGTGGGGCGCGATCTGCCGCCTGCGTTGGCCGTCATCAACCCCAAGCAGCCCGGCTGCCCTTATCCGGAGAAGATGCTGGCCGGTGTCGGCCTGGCTTACAAGATCGTTCAGGGGCTTTACATGGAGGCCCAGCGGCGGGGCTACACCCGGGGCGGTGACTGGCGCCCTGAGGACTGGATCGACCTGGTGGCTATCGGGACAGTGGCCGACATCGCGCCCCTGCATGGCGAGAATCGCGCGCTGGTGCAGGAGGGCCTCATCCAACTAAACAATCCCCAGCGTCCTGGGTTGAAGGCGCTCTACGGCACGGCAGGCATCAAACTGGGCCACGTCAATGCTATGACGATTGGCTTTATGATCGGCCCGCGCCTCAACGCGGCGGGGCGACTCCGCTCCGCCATGCTGGCCTACGACCTGCTCGCCGCGCCGGATCAGCACTCGGCCACGCCCCTGGCACAGGAGCTTGACGCCCTCAACCAGGAGCGCCAGAGAAAGACCCTCGAGATGCAGGCCCTGGCCGAAGCCACCTTCCCCGGTGACCCCGCCGACGAACCTCTGCTGTTTGCCTCGCACAGGGACTTTGAGCAGGGCGTGGTCGGGCTGGTTGCCAGCCGTCTCACCGAGCAGTATTACCGGCCCTCGGTTGTTGTTCAGGTGGGCGGGGAGGAAAGCCACGGCTCCTGTCGCAGCATCCCGGAGTTCCACATTACCCACGCGCTTGACCAGTGCAGCGATCTTCTGGAGCGCTACGGCGGGCACGCTGCCGCCGCCGGGTTCACCGTTCGCAGCGAACACTTGGAGGCGCTCAATGAACGCCTGTGGCAGATCGCCGCCGATGAGCTGTCCGACCGGGAGCTTATCCCCACCCTTGAGATCGACGCTGAGCTGCCTCTTGCCGATGCGACTTACGAGCTGGCCAGTGAACTGCTCCAGTTGGAGCCAACCGGGGAGGCCAACCCGGCGCCCGTGTTCCTGACGCGCGGCCTGACGGTCGTTGAGCGTGTTCCCGTCGGCTCTGACAGCCAGCATCTCCGGTTGACGCTCTCCGACGGCCAGACTACCGCCGAGGCCATTGCCTTCCGCTGGGGGGATCGCTCAGCCGAGGTCCCGGAGCGGATTGACGTGGCTTATAATCTGGAGATCAACTCGTGGAGCGGCCAGAGCCGCGTTCAGCTCAATGTTCAGGACATCTGCCCCGCCTGAGAGCGCCTGCCTGCTTTCCCCCAAGCTGGTATAATCACGGCCTGTGTTGAGCAGGTTCTGTTCGGGATGGGAATTCATCGATCTCAAGTCATTGGTGCAGCCTTATGAGTGATCGCAGCCGGATTCGGCCTGCCCTGCGCGCCTGGGCTGGCATATTTCTCCTGTTCGCTGCCTTTGTCTCGCCTGCCTCAGGCGCCGCTCAAGGGGAGCGCGACCCGCGCTTCGGTCTGGCCTATGCCTACCAGGCCCCTGAGGCAGCCGCCGACCTCGGCGCAGCCTGGGAAACCGTCCCCTTTCGCTGGGATCAGCTCCAGCCCTCCGGCCCCAGCGATTGGAACGTAACCCCCGCTCTGGCCGATGGCATCTCGGCTGCTGTCAGCGCCGGGCGTGAGGTGGTTGGCGTGCTGGTCGGTACACCTGCCTGGGCTACCGAAGGCGAGCCGGGGCGCGGCGTGCCGCGGGGCCTCTACCTCCCTGAAGGTGATGCCGGGAATGTGTGGGCTGCCTTTGTCCGGCAGGCGGTCAATTATGGCGCGGCGCGGGGAATCAACCGCTGGACCATCTGGGAGGAGAGCACCCCTCCGGGGGCGGTCGGCAACGCCTGGGCTGGCAACGCGCAGGACTACTACCAGCTTGTCAAGGTGGCCTCAACCGTTGCCAGAGAGGTAAACCCTAATGCGCTGATCCACCTGGGCGACGTGGGCGGGAGCGACCCCATGTGGTTTGCTCAGCTTCTGGATGTAGCCATCGATGACCCCTCTGCTCCCGCCAACGACTACTACTTTGACGTGGTGATGATCTCCAGCTTCTACTCGCCAGAGCAGCTTTACGCCCGCCTGCAGGAGCGCTTCGTCGCGATGGAGCAGAAAGGCATCCCGCTCAAGGAGGTGTGGGTGGGCCGCATGAATGCCCGCCCGGCAGTCGATCCCGTCGCCTACCCAGATGGCACTACCTTCTCTCAGCACCCGAACATCACACTCGACCAGCAGGCGGCTTACATCGTGCAGGCTTACGCGCTGGGCTTTGCCGCCAATCGCGGAGCGCGCATCGCCGTTTACCGCCTTGTTGACGACCTGGCGGAGGACGGCGGCGAGGTGTTCGGCTTGCTGCGCACCGACGGCAGCCGCCGCCCGGCCTACGATGCCTACCGGCTGATGGTGCGCGAACTGGGGGGCTTTGTCTATGCCCGCCGCCTGGATGCCGAGACCCACCCCGATCTGGAATACGTCCGCTTTACCTTCCCCACCCGGGTGACACACGTCGTCTGGGCACGCGGTCAGCAGGCTGCGACGCTCGTCATCCCTGCGCGGAGCGCACAGGCGCGCCTGCTCGACATCCGCGGAAACGAATGGATGGTCGAACCTGAGGGAGGCAGCTACCGCGTTGCCGCACCGGCAGCAGCCTGCGACGACCCTCAGATGGGTTGCCTGATCGGTGGCTCGCCCTGGCTGCTTGTCGAGGAGGGGCTGACCGACCCGTTGAACGAGACCGCCCCCCCGGTGACGGTCGAGCCGGGTGGGGAGCCGCCTACGCCTGAGGCCGCCCCGGCGACGCCTTCCCCGCAACCGCCGGTTACCCCGGCCCCGGTTGCCGAAACGCCCACCTTGGCTGAGGACGCGGCCACCCGTCCAGCTCCAACGGTTGAACCTCCCCTCGCCGGGTCGGCGGCAGCAGGTGCGCCATCAAGCACATCTGCAGACAGGGGGCTTCCCGGCCAGAGCCTCTCCCAATCGATGGCTTCTCGCCTACTGCCCTTCGTCCTGATCGGGGCAGGGGTGGCCGTCATTGTTGGGGGAGCGATCTATTATCTGGCTGGGCGCCGCTCCGCAGGGGGGCAGGCTCCGAAGGAGTAGCCGGGCTACGTGCCTGTCGCTGCTTAGCATCTCGATAAACCGATCCTGAACACTAAGCGAGCTGTTCCGCGAGCGCCCGGTAAGCTGCCGAGATGGGATGGTCGGGATAGCGCATCGCAAAAATGCCGGAGCTGGCGAGCGCCATCATCTCATCCGAGTGGGGCAGCACTATAGCAACCTCACAGTTGTAGGCCTGTTCAACCCTGGCCCTGACATCGTTGAAGTCGAAAACCGGCGGCACTTTGTTAACGGCCAGCGGCATCCTCGGAACTTCAAGCCTGCGGGCCACCTCAACGGTCACGCCAGTGCCCTGATAGTCCTGCTGGTCGGGGCGCAGGAGGATAACCAGTGCATCGGAGATGGCAATCGACAGCAGCGTTTCCTCATTCAGGCCGGGGTGGGTGTCGATCACGAGCGTATCCAGGTCAAGTGCCCCGATCAGGTCATGGATGCCGTCGTTCAGCAGCCCCACGTCGTAGCCTTCGCGCAGGATGCGCGCGATCTCCCCGGCCTTGATGCTGGATGGAATCAGGAAGAGCTGCCCTTTGACGTCCAGGCCAAGGTTGCCCGTAACATCATGTGCGGTGTCGGTGATCGCGCACCGGCTCCACAGGTAGTCGTTGAGCGAGTACGTCATCCGGTCTTCCTCCAGGCCGAACAAAATGTGAATGCCCGGCGACTGGATATCGGTATCTATCACGCCAACGCGTTTCCCCTGAGCGGCCATGATCGCAGCCAGGTTGGCGGTGGTGTTGGATTTCCCGGTTCCCCCCCGGAAAGAATGAACGGCAATGATGCGTGCCATGTCTATCTGCTCTCCTACGTTCTGCTGGGGCATACGCGCCGGGGGCGCAGCCCGGCCCTGTGTCTCCCTGCTATGTCAGCGGCGCTGGCGGATCTGGCGGGCCGCCTCAGCCAGTTCCCGGAAATAGCTAGACTCGGTGATCTCGGCCACCTGCTCATCGACTAGGTCTTTATCCAGCTCGATGCTCAGGCGCTGGATCACCTTCTGGGCCTGCTTAAGCTCGCTCTGCACCTGCCCGAAGATGCGCGCATTGGCGATGACAATGGCAGCCTGAGTGCCAAACGCGGAGAGAATGGGGATCATATCCTCTGAGAAAGCATCGACGTGGAAGCGGTTGTCGGCATAGAGAACACCCACCGGTTTGCCGCCAATCACCAGCGGCACACACACGATGGAGCGCAGTTTGTGGAGGACAATGCTCTCCTGATTGGCAAATCGCTTGTCAAGCTGGGCGTTGGTCGTGACGACCGGCTCGCCGCTTGTGACCGCAGCCTCGATGACGCTCCTGCTCAGGCTGATGTCCCGCTCACCCAGGGTTTCCTGATCCCAGTTACGGGCCGTCTGGATTTCGAGTTCTTTCCGGTCGTTGTATAGCATCAGGTAGGCGCGTTCGGCGCCGGTCAATGCGATGATTGTGTCGATCACCTCCTCAAGCACCTGCTCGATGTCGAGCGAGGAGGTAAGGAGCATCGTGGTATGGACCAGCTGGTTCAGCCGCTCAAGCTGGACGCTAAAACGTGCGCCGATTCGTTCGACTTCGCCCAGCCGTTTCCGGAGAGACGCCTGCCCTTTCTTCAGATGATAGGTAGGTTCTATCCCCTTCTCGGCCAGGGCATTGAACGTGCCTGCCAACGCCTCCTCCAGCTCATCAACGCTCTCCCGGAGGCGCATCAGACCGGTGGTTAGCTCTTTACTGCTGATGTTCTGAGGTGCAATGTCAACCATATCAACCGTCGCTTTCTCATCAGGCTTACCTAGTTACCCGTACCCATCCCGGCCCGCGCACCCCTCACCCCAGCGGGGGACACCGTCGGACAGCCATCATGGTTATATCGTCGAACTGGTCGGCCCCGGAAGTGAACGCACGTACATCAGCATCCAGACGATCCAGGATCACCTCAGCCGACTCGACCGGCCCCTCCAGCGCGAGGAGCAGGCGCTCATCCGTGTAAAAGCTGCCGTCCGTGGCCCGCGCCTCCGGCACACCATCCGAGAAGAGGATGAGCGTCTCTCCCGGCTCAAGCTGCACGCGCTCAATCTCGAATATTCGCGCCGGGAACATCCCGACAGCCGGGCCGGTTGAGTCGAGAAGGGTCTTGATGCTGCCGTTCGCGTCGATGATGACGGGTGGGTTGTGCCCGGCGTTGATATAGAGAATCTCGCCGCTGCCGGGGTCAAGCATGCCAATGAACATCGTGGCGAACATCCCCAGCAGCCCGTGATGGCGTGCAATGTCATCGTTGGTTAGTGTGACTGCCTTGCCCAGGGCAATCGTTCCGCCGGATGGTATCCCCCGGCGGCTGAGCTTGAAACGCGCCCGGCTCTGCCTGTTAAGCCCACCATCATCAATGGCATCCATCAGGCTCGAGGGGTAGTGCTGCTGGGCAAAGGCCCGCGTGAGACTGCGTATCACGGCCATGAACAGCGCCGCGCCAACCCCTTTGTCGGCCACGTCAGCCACGAGAAAACCAAGCTTGTTGTGGGACATCTCGAATGCATCGTAGAAGTCGCCGGAAACCTGTCGGGCCGGGTAGAGCCGGGCTGCAATCTCCCAGCCCTCCGGCTTGGGTAGCTCCTCCTTCTTGGGCAGAAAGCTGGTCTGGATCCGGCGGCCAACCTGGACATCGTACTCCAGCATAGCCAGCTTGGTCTGACGCTCCATCATCAACTGGTTGTTCAGTGCGATGGCCACCTGGGAAGCAAGCGTCTCGATCATCAACTGGTGGTAGATGTCGAACGCGATGATGGCCTTCGTCTTGGGGTCGAGGGCGTTGAGGAGCTGCACGATGCCCACGATCTCGTCCAGGTTGTTCTTGACCGGCACGGTCAGCGTGGACATCGTCCGGTAGCCATTGCGTTGGTCGAACTCCTTGGTCGCCGAGAAGTCAAAATCCTTTGCTGTGTACACGTCCGGGATGTTAACGGTCTCCCCGGTGAGCGCCACGTAGGACGCCACGTTGTGATAGTTTGGCTCGCCGGTGTCTGCGTCGTAGAGAGGGAGGGGCGGGAACGTCACGGGCCGACCCGTTGTGCCGCCCAACGCGACCCCCAGCGAGTCGGTCAGCACAATGGAGAACTTGAGATGATCGCCGTCGCGCAGATAGAGTGTGGCCGCATCAGCGTGGCAAGTGCGCTTGGCCTCTATCAGGATGTGCTCCAGCAGCCGGTTGAAGTCCGTCTCTGCCGTCAGCGCCAGGCTGGTAGGCAGGACGACCGTCTTCAGACCATCGGCCAGCGCCTGTATCCTCTCCAGGCGGGCCTGCTCCTCGTTGAGAAGCCGCTGCCTCTCCAGCACAACCCTGATGCGGGATTGCAGCAAGGCAGGCGCAGTTGGGTAGGTCACATAATCATCCGCGCCCAGCCGTAGATACCGCGCGATCTCCTCTTCCTCTTCGACCGACGAGACCATGATCACTGGTAGACGGTTGAATCTGTCATCCGCCATCACACGCCTGAGCACCTGTTCGCCGCTCGTGTCAGTAAGGCGGGTGCTGATCAACAGCAGGTCAAATGGCCGGGCATTGAGCAAGTCAAAGGCCCGCTGCTCATCGCTGACGCAGGCGACAACATGACCCAGATGCTCCAATTGATCAACTATTCCAGGGCAATCGCCGCTGTCCTCGTTGACAAAGAGCAGGTGTAGGGGGTGCACGGATATATCGCCCGTCTTCACAGGATTCGTTTCTACCAAACTTGCCATGATCCTACCTCGGAACCCAAATAGTGCCTCACGACACCGGGACGCAGTCCGCTTCGTTTCCTCACATGGCAGAACTTCAGTTATTGTGGATTATTAAACTCCAAATCAACCAAATATACGAATCAAGCCCCGATAAGGCTGCATAGAGAGCGGCATTCTCGCTCGGCGGGCGGGCAGCGGGGCCTTGTCGGAGTCTCAAGGGATGGCGCGGCGTTCGGGAACGACCCGTCTCCTGTGCCGGCGCGCCCAGAATCAGGGGGTATCTTTATTGTGCGAGATCGAGTATAAATATCGCGGAAACAGTGGGACATCTCAGGCTCCTGACAGCATCGCGTAAGCCTCAGAGACGCTGCGCAGCCCCTATCCCCCGCCTAGCGAACAGCCCGAACTTGAATGCGCCCAGAATCCTGCCTTTCGCCGGGGTAATAACAGGATAAGTTGGATGGAGAGCGATGAGCGAGAAAGATGAACTGATTTTTATGCCCCCAGGCAACCGGACAGCCCTGTCCCGGCGCTCTTTTCTGCGCTTGGTGGGCAGCGTTGCGGCTGGCGCTGCCCTCAACGCCTGTGTCACAGAACCGGCGAGCACCCCCTCCCGCGGTCGGGAGGTTCAGCTCGTCTATTCGGACTGGCGCACAGACTGGTTCCCGCCAATGGCGCAGGAGATGCTGGCTCAGTTTCACGCCGAACATCCTGACATCCAGGTTTTCTACGTCCCTGACCCCGAGAACGTTGAGGAGCAGATGCTGGTAGACATGCGAAGCGGCACGGCTCCCGACGTTTTTCAGGGCTGCTGTACATCCTTCCCCATCTGGGCGCAGGAGGGCTACGCGCTCGACCTCAGGCCCTACGTCGAGGCCGACCTCGACCAGGCCACAATAGACGACTGGGATCAGGCCCAGTATAAGGCCCTCTTTACACGCGACGGCAAGCAGTTTGGCCTGCCGAAATATCACGGTGCGCTGGCCCTCTACTATAACAAAGACCTCTTTGACGAGTACGGTGTGGACTACCCGGATGACGCCTGGGATCACGATGCCTACCTGGAGGCTATGAAGGCCCTCACCCATGACCGCGACGGGGACGGGCAAACCGACCTGTGGGGTAGCATGATTGACGTCTCGTGGGACCGCATCCAGATGCACGTCAACGGCTGGGGAGGGCATTTTGTCGATCCCGACGACCCGGCGCACTGCCTGATGGGCGAACCAGAGGCTCTGGCTGCTATGGAGTGGCTCAGGGCGCGGATGTGGGATGACAAGGTCATGGCTACCTTCCGGGATGTCCAGAATATGGAGACGCGCCACGCATTCATCGCTCAGCAGATCGCCATGGTCGAAGATGGATCGTGGGCGCTCAAGGACATCCTTTCAGAAGCCGACTTCCGAATCGGCGTGGCGCCTTTCCCGGCTGGGCCAGTGCGCCGGGTTACGCTGGCCACAACCGACGGCTTCGGCATCTATTCTCTGACGGAGCATCCCGATGCGGCCTGGGAGCTGCTCAAGTTCCTGATCAGCCCCGAATATGGACGGGCCATGGCCCGCGCTCATTTCCTCCAGCCGGCCCGTGCTTCGCTGGTGGGTGACTGGGTGCAGTACATCGAGGAGGAGTTTCCCGATAAGGCGACCGATATGAACATCGCCGCCTTCGCCGACGGTCACATCAAGGGCTACTCAGTCACAACCGAGATCTTCGCCAATATGGCCGATGCCAAGCGCATCGCGTACTCGGCCTGGGAGCAGATCTTCATCCTGGGCGAGGCCTCGGTCGATGTGATGGAATCGGCTGCTCGTCAGATCCAGGATGCCCAGTCCGGGGTATGAGGGAGTAGCAGGACGTTGTTCAGCCTCCGCCGTATGAGCTTGCGCACCAAGATCATCGCCTGGTCGTTCGTCCCGACCGCGATCATCCTGGCTATGGTGGCTCTGGTGACCTTTACGGCTTACCAGCAGGTGACGCAGGATTTGGTCATTGAACGCGATCAGGAGCTTACGCGCCTGTCCACAGGCCAGTTGACCGCTGAGCTGGCTGAGTATGCGGAACTCCTGGCCACCGAGGCGCGGGCGGCGGGCATTTACAGAGGCGATGCGGGTGCCCAGCAGATCGCGCTCAGGCGGGCGCACAACCGCCTGGTCGTCTTTGACGGGGGCGTCATTATCCTGGACACCTACGGGATAGTGGCCGCCGCCGACCCAGAGCGCCCGGAGATCATCGGCGAAGACTGGTCAGACCGCCCCTACTACCGGGACATCATTCGGTTTCCGCAGCCGGTCTTTTCCAACATCCTCCCTGATGGCCCCGGCGGTGCGGAGGTTGTGGTCGTCGCCGTGCCGGTAACGGGCGAGCAGGGCGAGCTGGTTGGCGTGATGGCGGGTATGTTCCGGGTTGGGGCAACGACCATCAGCGCCCTGTATGGTGACATCGTCAAGCTCCGGATCGGCATCAGCGGCAACGCCTACCTGGTCGATCAGTATGGGCGGGTGATCTACCACTCCGATCCCAGCCTGATCGGCAGCGACTTCTCCTCTCAGCCCGTCGTGCAGCAGGTGCTGGATGGCCAGTCGGGGGCAGTCCGCACGCGGGACCTTGGGGGGCGCGACATTGTGGCCAGCTTTGCCCCGGTGCCGGGCACGCCCTGGAGCCTGGTCACCCAGGAGAACTGGCAGACTTTGATCAGCAGCAGCCAGGGCTACCAGCGATTCCTGCTGCTGCTGTTGGCGCTGGGCCTGATCCTGCCTGCGGTGGTGGTGGCGGTCGCAGTGAGGCGCATTACGCAGCCCATCGCCGAGCTTATCAAGGCTGCCCAAGAAGTGGCAGAGGGGAGTTTTGGCCGCACGATCAGGCTCCAGACCGGTGACGAGATTGAGGAACTGGCCGCGCAGTTCAACCGCATGTCAGCCCAGCTTCAGGGATCATACGCCAACCTTGAGCAGCGTGTAGCCGACCGGACGCGCGAACTGGCATCGCTCAATGCGATTGCCCAGACAGTCAGCCAGTCACTCAAACTGGATGATATGATGGCCGCGACTTTAGAGAAAGTGCTGGAAGTCCTGGAGTTCGACGCGGGCATCGTCTACCTCAGGGATTCCAAGAGCGGCGTCCTCGAGGAAATTCGTCGGCAGGGATTCTCGGAGATTTCGGTCTCCGGCGAGACGGGTGACCCCCTTTCCCGTGAGGCGGCTCAGACAGGTGTCCCCCTTGTCGGGGGGGACTCATCCCCGGTGCGAAACCGGTGGTCGGGACTCGCGGCTGAGGGCTTTCGCGCCACGGTCAGCATCCCCCTCATTGCCAAAGGCGAAGTGGTGGGCGTACTCACCATTGCCAGCCGGAAAGCCGAGCCGCCCAACCGCCATGACAGCGATTTTCTCCTCTCGATTGGGCGCCAGATCGGCGTCGCGGTTGAGAATGCGCTGCTGTACGAGCAAGCCCAGCACGCCGCCATGCTCGAGGAGCGCCAGCGGCTCGCCCGCGAGTTACATGACGCTGTCACCCAGACACTCTTTTCAGCCAGCCTGATCGCCGAAGTGCTGCCCCGCCTATGGGAGCGTGACATTGAGGTGGGCCGGGAGCGCCTCGAGGAGCTGCGCCAGCTCACCCGGGGCGCACTGGCTGAGATGCGTACTCTGCTGCTGGAGCTGCGCCCGGCAGTCTTGGCCGAGGCTGATCTGGATGACCTGCTGCGCCAGCTTGCCGAGTCGGCAACCGGGAGGGCCAGGACGCCGGTCGCCGTGGATATCCACAAGCACCGGCCCCTGCCCCCGGACACCAAGATTGTCATGTACCGCATCGCGCAGGAGGCGCTGAACAACGTCGTCAAGCACGCCAATGCCAGCCAAGCAACAGTCCGGCTGACCGACGACGCAGATGGTCTCGCCCTTGAGATCGTCGATGATGGCGGCGGGTTCGACCTCGCGCAGGTGCCCAGCGACCACCTAGGACTGACCATCATGCGTGAGCGTGCGGCGTCGGCGGGAGCCATTCTCCGAATCGAGAGCCAGATCGGGGCCGGTACGCGGATCAAAGTTATATGGAAGGAAGAGCCGGTTGGAGAACGGCTATGACCGGGCCGGGGAGAACGCGCGTCCTGCTGGTTGACGATCATGCGGTGGTGCGCAGCGGGCTGGCCGCCTTTCTGATGGCTTTCGACGACCTAGAGCTGGTGGGGCAGGCCGCCAGTGGCGAGGATGCTCTCCGGCTCTGTGACGAGCTTGAGCCGGACGTGGTGCTGATGGACTTGGTGATGCCCGGCATGGACGGCGCCACAGCCACGCGCCTAATCCGGAACGCGCACCCGGACGTGCAGGTGGTCATTCTGACCAGCTTCCCGGAGAACGACCTGATCCAGCGGGCGCTGGAAGCGGGCGCCATTGGTTACCTGATCAAGAATGCCCAGGCTGGCGAGCTGGTCAACGCGATTCGGGCCGCCCGCGCAGGCCAGCTCACCTTGGCACCGGAAGCCACCGAAGCCCTGGCCCAGGCCGAGAAGCTGGAGCAGCTTGCCCGCGCTCTGCTCGATGCCCCTCCAGACGCTTCAACCCTGCCGGATTTGCTTCGAGAGCATGTACCGGCTATCTTCCTGAACAGCCGGATCGAGATACGCCTGTTTCCCGGCCTTACGCTGCTCCGCTACCCGGCGGACGCTAGCCCGGTGGCCGAGTCGATCTGGGAGTGGGTTGCCGCCATACGGGAGACCCACTGCTTCCTGCCAGGCTCGAACACGGCTATCCCCTGGGGCAGCAGCCCGGACATCGAGGAGCCGTTGATCCTCTCCCCTATCCTGGACATCGAAAACGGGCGTTCGATGGGCGGCATCTACGTTTCGAAGCGCGACGGCTGTGACGCAGCCCACCTGCCTCCGGCTGCTCGTGCCCTGGCCGCGCAGATCGCTTCAGCGGCGCACCGGTCGCAGGTCTACGTTCAGACGCTCGCCCACGAGCGGGTCATGCAGGAGCTGGCCGCCGCTGAGGAAGTCCAGGCCAGCTTCCTGCCCGACACGCCGCCGGAGATCCCCGGCTGGCAGTTTGCCGCTGTGCTGGAGCCAGCCCGCGAAACCTCCGGGGACTTCTACGATTTTGTCCCCCTATCCAACGGGCGGCTGGGGCTTGTGATTGCTGATGTAGCAGGCAAAGGAATGGGAGCAGCGCTGTACATGGCCCTGTGCCGCACCCTTCTACGCACTTTTGCCTTTGAGTATCACGATGCTCCCCACCGGGTGATCGAGGCCACGAACCGCCGCATTCTGAGCGACGCCCATGCCAGCCTGTTCGCCACCGTTTTTTACGCCGTTCTTGACCCGTTGGAAGCAACCCTGACCTACTGCAATGCGGGACACAACCCGCCTATCCTGATGAGGGCGGGGCATCACCAGCGGGCCGAGTATCTAGAGCGAACAGGTATCGTGTTAGGCGCGTTCGAGAACTCATCCTGGCAGCAAGCCAGTGTGCACATCGAACCGGGCGACGTGCTGCTCCTCTACACCGACGGCGTTACGGATGCCCAGAACCGTCGAAAAGAGTTTTTTGGTGGAACCCGGTTGCTCCAGACAATGCAGAGTGCAGCGGGGGCTACTGCCGAGGAGATCAAAGCAGCGCTGGTCGCCGAGCTGCGCCGCTTTACGGGCGATGCCCTCCCTTCTGCGGATGATGCTCCCCGCCTCGCGGGCGATGCGCCCCGCTTTGACGACAGCACGCTGGTTGTGGTTACAAGGGACTGGCCCCTCGATCAGCAAGGCTCACCGGCCCGGTGAGGACGGGCCGAGAGGGCCACCCCATGCTCCGTCCGGCGTACTACGCGCCGGCCTGCACCGCTACATCCCCATAGATGCGCCTCTGCTGATCCGGGCGGCGCTGGTAAAGCCAGGTCATGCGCGCCAGCCGATCGCCCGGCGCAGTCTCCAACTGCTCCGGTGTGACGCGCCACGCCCAGTTGCCCGCTGGCTGGCCGGGGGTATTCATGCGCGCGTCCTCGCCCAGGCCCAGCACATCCTGCATAGGCGCGATAAATGTATGGGCCACTGATTGCATCCCAATCCGGATCAGCGTCCAGTGAGGCTCCTCCGTCTCCCGGCCTAGGTAGCCCATCATAAAAGCGCGCATCTCGTCGCTGACCTCGTTCCGCCACCAGCCGACGGTGGTGTTGTTGTCGTGCGTGCCGCTGTAGACGACCGAGTTCGGTGCATGGTTGTGGGGCAGGAAAGGATTCTGTGGGTCGCTCCATGCGAACTGGAGCACCTTCATGCCAGGCAGGCTGAAGTCGTCGCGCAGCTTCTCTACACCCTCGGTGATGACGCCCAGGTCTTCGGCAATGAGCGGTAGCTCGCCCAGCTCGCGGCGCACCGTCTCGAAAAAGACAACACCCGGCAACAACACCCATTCCCCCCTCACGGCCGT
>FWPU01006533.1_pt1 | contig 23124 bp, 22 predicted proteins | sample 2228361 | NCBI WGS metagenome assembly FWPU01 (sample SAMEA103939777, study PRJEB20133) | metagenome
CATCGCTGAGCTCTGGCCGTGCCACACGGTTCCACCGGGGGCTTACGCCCCCAGATCGAACTTGGTAACACCGGGTATAGGCAGTGGGTAGTTGCCGGTCTTGTCGGGCTTGGTAGGGGGCGGCGTATCGAAGGTAGATTGCTCTGGGGCCGGGCCGAACTGGAGATTCGACTTGGCGATCTCCTCCCAGGTAATGGGTTTGCCTGTGTAGCAAGCCACCTGGCCCATCACGGCAAACAGCGTGCTGTTGGCCATGTGGTAGCCGCTGTTGATCGGCTTGGCGTTGCGGACCGATTCGATGAGGGCTTTTTGCTCTTCGACATAGGGATTGTTACGCTGCCCCTCGAAACGCCATTTGGTCTGGCCATCGATCCGGCATTCGCCCAGGTAGCAGCGTCCCTTGGTCCCCAGGACGACATCGGTGGCGTTACTGTAGCAGCCGGCCTGGGTGCGGCAGAGGGCATACACGCGGGGGCCATTCTCGTACTCGTACACCACGGTATGGTGGTCGAACATGTCGCCGTACACTTCGCCGAAGGAACTAGAGCGTCCTCCCAGGCCGAAGCACCACTTGGGCATTTGCTCCTTCATGATCCAAGCCACGCGGTCCAGGTTGTGCACCAGCGACTGCGTCACGTCGTCGCCCGACAGCCAGCAGAAGTGGTACCAGTTGCTGAACTGGTACTGTGTCTCGGTGTATTTGGGGTTGCGGGAGACCGTCTGGTACGGTGCGCGGAGGAACATCGACTGGATGGCCACCACATCGCCGATGGCCCCGTCGTGGATCCGTTTGACCGTTTCCTGGAAGCCGCGGTGGAAGCGGCTCTGGAGGCCGGAGACCAGGCTCACGCCTTTCTGTTTGGCCAGGTCGCAGGCGGCCTGCATGCGGCGGCAGCCGACGGGGTCGATGCCGTGGGGCTTTTCCACGAACACGTGCTTGCCGGCCTTGACCGCCGCCTCGGAATACATGGGGTGGAACTTCGAGGCGCAGGCGATGAGCACCACATCGACGCTATCGATGATCTTCTGGTAGCCGCCGAAGTCGGTGAAGCAATGGTCATCATCGACCAGCACCTGATCGGGAAACTGCTGCTTGAGCAATTTGCGCTTGGCCTGGAGGCGGTCCTCGAACACGTCGTACATGGCGACGAGTTTGACGAAGGGGCCGACGCTCATGCTTTCGGCGGCCGCACCGCCGCACCGCCCGCCGCAACCGATCATGCCGATGCGGATCGTGTCGCTGCCGGCGGCGTGCACCGCGCGGGCCAGGGGAAGCCCCGCCAGGGCAGCCACCCCTGCGGAAACCTTCAAGAATGTGCGACGGTCGGTCTGTTTCGCATCCGGACGCCGTTTGCTCATGGGGGAAGCTCCAGCAAGGCATCGACTCGAGCCATGGGGCACCACCTTAGCCCGAAAGCACCCGGCAGTCAACCCGACCCGGGGGAGCTTCCGGTTCTGCGGAGCCGCCAACACCAGTTAGACGCCAGGAATAGGGAGCCGTCCGGCCAGTGGCTCCTGCTGCCGGTGCAACCTGCCAGACACCGCGATAGCGGCGCGCCACCGCCGGCTTATCTAGGGGCATACGTGGCCGCTCATGCCGGTTGGCGGTGCACCGGCCGGGCTTCGCGGGCCGGCCCTCGGCCACACCCATCAGCGCACTGCCAAACGCGTTGCTCGCCACGCTTCCGTCTGGTAGAGAGGCCCATGACGTTCCCTCGCGAGGGTATTGCGCAGTGGCGCACCCTCAGCCTGCAGTCCGCCAAGCACGCCGTCTAGGCACGGGCACCGGACGCACAAGGCCAGAAACTGCGGCTCCGGGACGCTTCCGGGCGGACGAAGAAGAACAACCCGGGGTGCCGACCCCGCGTCGCTGCGCCGCACCGGGGCCAGGGCGATGCCCACGGCTGCTCCCCCGGTCACGGCCGTGCTCAACCCGAAGGCATGAAGGAAAAAGCGGCGGCGATCCAGCGGCACGGCTGGATTGCAGGGGCCGGGCCCGCTCGCTCTGATCGGCGATCCAGCCGCGCTCTCGACGCAGGGCTCTGCATCGGCGACGATTTCTTTCGCCCTGCCGGTAGCGGCTACAGGGTCCTTGGGCGCCCGAGCGCCAGCTTTAGCGAATGGCTGGGGTCCGGGTGTTGGCCCTGGCGAACTCCAGCGTCCGCTCCGTTTCGCCCATGTCGCCCAGGAGCTTGATCATCGAGAACTGCGGTTCGAGCCGGTCCAGCAGCTCCAAGGCCATCTGCTTGTTGCCCAGGCGCCAAGAGCACGTGGCCAGTGACACCTCTCTCCAGTGGCGGTCGTCGCGATCCATCCCCGCTTTTCAGAACCAGTAGGCCGCCCGCAGGTAGTCCTGAAGCAGCGCAAAGGACTTCTGGCCAAGCGGGTCGATGATCTGACGCTGCTTCTCCGGGGGCTTGTTATGGTATTCCCAGGAGGAAGTGCACGAAGCGGATCCCCTGCCGCCACCGGCCAGGGTTGGGATGGATCACATCCCAGAGGTGCTAGCCGACGTTCGGCTGCGGGTTCCAAGGCCCGGGGGCGGGTTCGGGCCCGGCGCCTGGCAATCGCCGCAGGGCCGCTGCACCTCCAACCCCCACCGCTCCCATGCCCAAGTGGGCCAACATCCGCCTTCGGTCCATCCTCGGCGTCGCGACTCCCCTTTTTCGGAAACTTGCGTCGCGCTACCTTGGCTCGACTGTTGCCACTTTGCAACCGCCACCTCCCGGCCCCAGCCATTTCGCTACACGCGGTCGGGGGAGATTTCCCAGGACGACCGAGGCGCGGAAGGGGTGAGCTTTATGCGACCGAACGCATCGCAAGAACCTGGTGGGGAATTTGCCCCGGGGGCGAGGAGCCCGACATTGCCAGAAGTAGGGGGAACTTCTGGGGTCGGCGCCTGTCCATAGGTTCCAATGCAAGGCCAATCGCTCCCTTGCCGGGCAAGACGACCGCATGACGGGCCGGCACCCCAGAAGCATGGGTTCCCACAACCACGCGCGCTACGCCGGCGCCTGGCGGGCTGGATGAGAGGGCCGGCATGGATAGCGGCCGGCCGACAACGCGGCATCGAACATGGCGATGACGTTCTCGGGGGGCACGCCTGCCTGGATATTGTGCACCGATGCAAACACGTATCCGCCGCCGGGCGCGAACACTCGCACATGCTCCTCCACTTCGCGGGCCACTTGCTTGGGTGTGCCGAACGGCAGTGTGTGCTGGCAGTCGCACGCCGCGCCCCAGAAAACCAGCTTATCGCCGAAGTCGGCCTTGAGCCGCACAGGGTCCATGCCGGCTGCGGTGGTCTGCACCGGGTTGAGGATATCGACCCCCATCTCGATCAGCGTGGGCAGAAAATCGTAAATCGCGCCATCGTTGTGCATGAAGACCTTCATGCGCGTGTGGCGGTGGATCCAGTCCAGGCCCCGCTTGTAGTAAGGCATGATCCGGTTTCGGAACATAGCCACCGAAAGGAAGGGGGCCTCCTGGGTCCCCAGGTCGTCGTTGAACTGGAGGATCTGCACGCGATCGCCGACCGCAGCCGTGAAGCGGCGAAGGTTCTCCAGCCAGGCCTCGACCAGGCGTTCGTAGAGCGCTTGGACATACTCGGGTTCGGTGGCCAGCGTGATCATCCACCCTGCGAAATCGCCGGTCCCCAGACCGAAGAACAGCTCGTACGGCGGCCCCATCGCGGCGATGATCGCCAGGTCGGTATTTTGGTAGTATGCCTCGGCCTGGGCATGCAGGTGGTCGCATTCCTCGGTCGAAAGCAGGGGCGGCTGGAATGCCTCGGGATCCACGTGGGCCGCCCCAGGGTACTTGTCCAATCGGTCGAAGTAGAAGCCGCCGGCGGGCATCCGGGCGATCGGCTGCCCCGCGGCGTCCAGGAGCAACAGATCGCCTTGCGCGTCGACCACCGGGTTGAAGCCCCCCGGCACCTCCACCGGCGTGCCGTCGAACAATTGCCAGGGCTTCCAGTTTTCGTTACGGATGCCGAAGGCCACCGCCGGGCGATGCAACCCGATTACGTCCACGCCAAAGCGCTCCATCACGGGGCGTTCGACCTCGGCCAGCATCTGGTAAACGTCGTACACCCGGGTGGGAGTGTTAAGGCCCAGGCGCTGTTTGAGCTGGTGGTACGTCGAGGCGGCAATGCCCGACTGCCGGGTGGCCCCCAGATCGATCGGTACCCGGTCCGGCTCCCGGTGTTCAAGGGCACACTGCACACGCTCGCGCGAGTTCATAGCGGGTGTTCTTCAAAGGGATGAAACAAGCCGAGGCGTTCGACAGGGCAAGGGCCGGCGCGAGCACCTTCCCGCCGGCTTGCCCACCGCCCGGCGCCCCTCAACGGGAGTCGAGCATCCGCCGAAGGGCCCGGATGAACTCGGGCGTGGTGCCGCAGCAGCCGCCGATAAAAGTCGCGCCCGCCTCGACCACCTGGCGGGCCGCCTCGGCAAACTTTTGCGGAGTCTGGGCATAGACGGTGCGCCCGTCGAGGATCTCCGGCAGACCGGCGTTGGGCTTGATCCAGACGGGCAACTCTGTGGCCGCCCGCAGCCGCTGGGTAATTGTCACAAACCCTTCGATCCCCTGGCCACAGTTGGCCCCAATGGCGTCGGCGCCGGCCTCGGCCAGTTGGCGGGCGGCCTGCTCGACGGTGGTGCCCATCATGGTGCGATCCCGGTCTTTGCCCGAGTCGAACACCATGCATGCCACAACCGGCAAACCAGCTCCTTTGGCCGCGGCGATGGCGAGCACGATTTCGGCAGGGTCGGAAAAGGTCTCCAGCACGACGGCATCGGCGCCGGCCTCGGCCAGGGCCTGGATTTGCTCGGCGAAGGCGGCTTGCACCTCCTGGGGCGAGGTCTGGCCCATCATCAGCATCACCCCGCTTGGCCCGACCGAGGCGAACACCGCGGCCCGACCCCCGGCCGCACGCCGCGAAATCTCCACCCCGGCGTGGTTCAGCGCGGCCATCTGGTCGGCCAGGCCGTGCCGCGCCAGCACCAGCCGATTCGATCCGAATGTGTTCGTCAAAATGATCTGGCTGCCCGCCTCGACGTAGGACCGGGCGACCTCTTCGACCTGCTCGGGATGCGTCAGGTTCCAGGCATCGGGGCAGGCTCCCACCTCTAAGCCGCGCTGGTGGAGCTGGGTCCCCCAGGCTCCATCGGTCAGCACCGGGGCCACCGATACCCATTGAGCCAGTTGCGGATGCAATGCTTCGGTCTCCTTGCGGAATGGATTGGATCGGAGGTTGCCACGTTCCCAACCTGGTATGCTCCCTTGTGCCCGCGCCGCCCCGCTTTGGACGCTCAGTATAGCGGCCCCCAGCCCGCGCCTGCCACCCTACGCGACTATGGAGCCGGGGCGCAGGCCCTGGCGGTACCTGCCAAATGTCGCGGTGGCGACTGCACCGCCGCTGAGGCCAGCGCCTCGGCACGGCGCGTACTTGGCACGCATGCCGGCCTGCCAGCGCGGGATAACAAGCAACCACCCCTCGCTTCAGCGCTGATCTTGCAAGCCTTCTTCAAAACGGTGGGATTCTCCTATTGCCCATTTCCGCTAGCCTGCCACGCCGCACCAATCGTCTTCCTACCCAAGAGGGGTGCGGTAGCCAAGATCGATCTCGACAGATTGCCAAGGATTTGGGAGACTCCCGCCTGCCAAGAGTTTTTCGCGAGCACTATCAGGAGGCGATGCAGATGCAGCGTCCGCCTTGCGGTTCGGACATGGTGGTTCGCCGGGGCAGCAATCTCTTGACGGTCGCGCTGGTGGCCATCGCTCTAGGTACAGGATGCACTACGCTGCACGTGCCGGGGTTTGGGTCGGCCAAAAATCGCCAAAGTTCTGTTGCCAAGCGAACTTCGGGCAGCCAATCGTACCGCAAGCCAGCCAAGCAGAAGCAGTCGTGGTTGGCGTCTTGGTTTGGGCCGAAAGAGCCGCCTCCACCCAAGTCGGTCAAAGAATGGATGCAGCGGAGTAAGCAGGTTCGGGTGACCGAGCCGTAGCGGTCCGGCTCGTGAGCCGCCTGGCCCGAGGGCCTGTGCCATAGGACAAGGGGGGTGGGCGCCCAGCCGCCGGCTTCCAAGTGGAGTATCGCCCAGCCCCGTAAAATCTACGCGCGATAGGGCAAAGGGGGGTGGGCGCCCAGCCGCCGGGGCAAGGCCGCTGCGGGGGGCCGACCGCCATTCTCGTTGCTTTGCCGCATTCGGGCGGCGTATACTAGAACAAAGGGTGGGGGCGACCTGTACAATGGCCAGCGGGGCACAAGCCCGGGGCAAGGGGCACAGCCGATGCAATCTGGCGGAGCGCGAGTGGAGAGGCGGTAGAGGTGGTTCGGGCGTTCTGGGTCATGCTGCTCGTGGTAAGCGTGGGGCTGTCGGCCCGCGCCGAGGTTTTCTTGCTCGACCAAGGCGGAAAAATCGAGGGCCGGTTGCTCAACCCTGATGAGTCGCCCCGACGCAGCTATGTCATCAAGACCCCGGAAGGGATAACAATTACCCTCAACCGCGCCCAGGTCAAACAGGTAGTCCGCCGCCGGCCGAACGAGGAGGAGTACGAGCGGATCCGGCCCCGATATCCTGACACGGTCGAAGGCCAATTCGCCCTGGCCGAATGGTGCCGCCAAAACAATCTCCCCGCGCAGCGCCGCGTCCACCTCGAACGGGTGATCGAACTCGATCCCAACCATGTCCGCGCCCGGCACGGGCTGGGGTACAGCCAGGTGGGCGGCCGGTGGATCACCCAAAAAGAAGCGATGAAGGAGCAGGGCTTGGAGTGGTACAAGGGGCGGTACCGAACCCGGCAGGAGATCGAGCTGCTCGAAGAACGGCAACGGCAAGAGGCGGCCGAAAAAGAATGGATGCAGAAGATCAACCGTTGGGAAAGCTGGCTGGGCACGGACAAAGCCGCCGCTGCCCGTGAGGCGCTGCAATCGATTCGCGACCCGGCCGCCGTCAAGGGGCTGGTGCTGGCCATGCGATCGAACCCCAACCCCAATGTCCGCTTGCTATTCGTTGCAGCGCTCGGCCGCATCGGCACTCAAGAGGCGCAAAAAGCCCTGGCCACCTTCGCCATCGAAGACCCGGTCGAAGAAGTCCGCCTCAGTTGCCTGGACATTCTCAAAGTCTACAAGACCCCTGCGGCCGTGGATTTCTTCGTGGGGTACTTGCGGCACAAAGACAACCGCCTGGTGAACCGGGCGGGCGTGGCATTGGGGCAGATGGGAGACCCTTCGGCGATCGGCCCTCTGATCGATGCCCTGGTGACCACGCACAAATACAAGATCCAGACCCGGCCGCCCGGACAGACTACCACCACATTCGGTATGGGGCCTGGGGGCGCGCCTGGGCCGGCCGGCTTGTCGATCGGTGGTGGTGGTCCGCGCGTCATTACCGAACATGTCCAGAACCGGGCGGTGCTGGATGCGCTGAGCACTTTGACCGGGGTGAACTACGGCTTCGACGTGCGGGCGTGGCGAGCGTGGTACACCATGCAGCGCAAGCGGGAAGCGGCGGGTTTTGGCGCCAACTGAGCGATTGTCTCTTCAATAACCGGGAGGACCGCGATTCTTCTTGCCGGATGGCGCCGGACCTGGTCCAGGTGGCGACGGTGGGCTTCTTTCCGGCCGTTGCTTCCCCCGGCGGGGCGGTGGGCTTCTTCTCGCCGGTCCGGCTGCATGGTACGATGCACCATCATGAGTACGACCGGTACCAGCTTTTCGCGGGCCGTTCCGGAGCCGCTGCCCGATAATATTCCCAGCGCCCAGCCTGGCGGGGGGTTTTGCTATCGAGTGGAGATGGCGTGGGGGCATTGGCGGCGGTGGTGGCTGAAGCATTTCCGGCCGGGCTATGTGCGGCGCATGGCGGCGCTTCGCAAAGGGAGTGTGGAGGGGGCGCCGTTTGAGATCCTGGACCCCCGGGACTTGAAGTTCGTCCGGAACCGGGTGGCGTGCTGGTGGGAAGTGGCCGACGACCCCTTCGCTTGGCGCGACAAGTTGCCGTTTGCCCGATGGGGGCTGGCCGAAGTGCAGATTTTCGGCTGGCCGCTATTGGCGCTTGCGATCGCGGCGGTGTGCTGGCTGGACTGGCCCTGGGCGGTGCTTCCGGGGGGCCTGCTGTTTTTCGTGCTTTACTTTTTTCGGGATCCGCACCGGCGGATCCCGGTTGGGCCGGGCCTGGTCGTGGCCCCTGCCGACGGCACGGTCGTGGAAGTCAGCCGGCTGGCCCACGACGAGTACGTAGGGGGGCCGGCCGTGCGGATTGGGATCTTCATGTCGATCTTCAGCGTCCATGTGAACCGGTCGCCGGTGGCGGCCCGGGTCATCGCCTTGCGGTATTGCCCCGGACAGTTCCTCAATGCCATGCGGGCGGAGAGTTCGCAGTGCAACGAGTCGATGTGGATCGGGCTGGAAGAAGACGAGTCTCCCTATCGCCGCCTGGTGGTGCGACAGATTGCCGGGGCCATTGCCCGCCGCATTGTATGCCCTTTGCGGCCGGGAGAGCATGTGCTCCGGGGCCAGCGGATCGGGATGATCAAGTTCGGATCGCGCACGGAGGTGATCCTGCCCGAGGAGCCGGGTTTGGCCATCGAAGTGCATTTGGGAGACGCGGTGCGGGCAGGAAGCGATATCCTGGCGCGCTATGAGCCGTCGAAGGAATAAGCCATGAAACGCCTCCGTGCCATTGCGGTGTTGCCCACCTTGTTTACGCTGGGCAACCTGGTGTGCGGGTTCTTTGCCATCGTGGTGGCCTCGCGCGTGCCGGCGCCGGCCGATTGGCCTACGGACCCGGCCTTTTTGATGAAGACCATGGGCGACCTGATGCAGAGCGGCTGGCTGATCTTCATCGCCATGGTGTTCGACGGGTTGGACGGGCACGTGGCGCGGCTTTCGCGGACCAGCAGCGACTTCGGGGCGGAGCTGGACAGCCTGTGCGATGTGGTGTCGTTTGGTGTGGCCCCGGCGTTTCTGTTGGTGAAGATGTGTCCGCAGTTCGCCTACTTGCACCGCGAGGCCGTGTGGGTCATTGCCGCCACATTCGCCGCCTGCGCAGCGCTGCGCCTGGCGCGGTTCAATGTCGAGACCAGCGATGAGGACGAGCACCTCCAATTCAGCGGGCTCCCCAGCCCGGCGGCGGCCGGCACCATCGCGGGCTTCGCGGTGGTGTTCTATACGCTCGTGGACCCGGTGGAGGGGATTCCCGGCCATGCCACCAAGGTCCACAGCGTGCTCCAGACCGTCCTGCCGATTTTCGCAGTGCTATTGGCCCTGTTGATGGTCTCCCGCATTCCGTATCCGCACGTGATGAACCAGGTGTTCCGCGGGCACCGCAGCTTCAGCCACATTGTCAAACTGGTTTTCGCGGTGCTGGCCGTGATGCTCATCCGCGGTTATGCCCTGCCTTTGATGTTCTGCGTGTTCGCCCTGAGCGGGCCGGTGCGGTATGTGTGGGACCTGGCGGTGCACCGCCGCGCCCAGGAGGAGCCGATTTTCTGAGGAATCGCCGGGCTGGCCGGGTGAGGCCGCCCGCTGCGGCAAGGCCGGCCCCCAGCCGAGGGCCGCCCCAGCCAACGCATCCTTTACCAATGACGTCGCACGAGGCACGCCATGTTCTCCGGAATCGTCGAAGCCCGTGGCACGGTGGTCAACGTGATTCCCGAGCCCCCCGGCTGCCGCCTGGTGATCCGCCATCCCCAGATCGTGCCCCAGGTCAAGGTGGCCGACAGCATCTCGGTCAACGGATGCTGCTTGACCGTCGTGGAAGTGGACGGCGATACGATGGCGTTCCAAGCCGGCCCCGAGACCCTCGCCCGCACGAATCTGGGCGACCTGCGGCCGGGCTCCCTGGTGAATCTTGAGCGGGCCCTGGCGGTGGGGGACCGCTTGGGGGGCCACTTCGTCAGCGGGCATATCGACGGGGTGGGAACCCTGCTGGCGCGCGAGGACCACGGCGACTGGTCATTCTTCTGGTTCCAGGTCCCCAAACACCTGGCACGCCAGATGGCCCCCAAAGGCTCGATCGCCGTCGATGGTGTCAGCCTGACCATCGTCGATAGCGAGCCGGAACGCTTCAGCGTCGCCCTGATTCCCTACACCCTGGCTGTCACCACCTTGGGCCCCCTCAAGGTCGGCGATAAAGTCAATCTGGAGACCGATATCCTGGCCAAGTACGTCGAACGACTGTTGGAAGCCCGCGGGTGGTGAAGAATCCCACCGGCACGTTCCTTCCCTTTGGTCCCATTGATTATGTCGCAACCCACCAGCCGCCAGACGGTTACGTACTTGATCCGCCGTTTCCAGGAGGCGGGCATCCGCCCCCGCGTGCAGTTGGGCCAGAGCTTCTTGACCGACCTGAACCTGGTCGAGCTTTTGGTGCGGACGTCGCGGCTGGAGCCCTGCGATGTGGTGTTAGAGGTCGGCACCGGCTCTGGCTCGTTGACGGCCCTGGTGGCCCGCCAGGCCGCGATGGTGGTTACCGTGGAAGTGGATCCGGCGTTGTTCCAGATCGCCTCGGAAGAGCTGGCGGGTCTGACCAACGTGCGGATGCTCAATCTGGACGCCCTGCACAAAAAAAGCCAGCTCAACCCCGAGGTTCTGGCCGCCGTGGACGAGGCCCTGGCGGCCGGCCCGGACCGAAGGTTCAAGCTGGTGGCCAACCTGCCGTTCCACATCGCCACCCCGCTGATCAGCAATCTCCTGGCCCTGGACCGCCCGCCCCAGACCATGACGGTCACCATCCAGAAAGAGTTGGCCGACCGCCTGGTGGCCCCCCCCTCCACCAAGGATTACGGGGCGCTGAGCATTTGGGTGCAAAGCCAATGCCAGGTCGAAGTGGTGCGGGTGATGCCGCCTGCGGTGTTTTGGCCCCGCCCGAAGGTCCATTCGGCCATCGTGCATATTGCGTTGGATCCGGCCCGCCGGGCCCGCCTCACCGACCGCGCCTTTTTCCACGATTTCGTGCGGGCGATGTTCCTCCACCGCCGCAAGTTCTTGCGCTGGCAATTGGCCGAGGCCGTTCGGGGAAACCTGGACCGATCGGCCATCGACCACACCTTGGCCCAACTGGGTTTGCGGGGCGACCTCCGGGCCGAAGCCCTGGACGTACCGACCCTGATCGCCCTGGCCGATGCCGTGCGCGCCGCAATGCGCTGACGGCCTCGACACGGCCGGTTACCAGCCTCCCGCGGCCATCGGCAAATGCCGGCTGTGTGCCATTGCGTTGACGGCCTCGATGCGGCCGCTTACCATGAATTCCAGGAGGCTATACCATGGAATTCATCGAGATGTCGGGCCGCTGCCTGCTTCGGCTGGTGGACGAAGGGGGGCCCGATCCCGAAGAACTCGCCCGCGTCGGTGTCACCCCCGAGAGTATCGTACGCGTCAACCGGCAGGGGGATATCGAACTCCGCCGCCGCGACCGATGGGACGTTATCGGTGGGCTACTGGGCGACTTCGAGGCCCGTGTGAAAAAAGCCACCGGCTTGGACTGGGCCCAGGCCAACTCCTGCGACTGATCCGCCCCCCCAGCGACGCACAGGGCGCCGGGCAGTGCAGCCGCCGAGCCTCATCTTGGGATTGCTATGCGGTGCCGGCCTTCGCCGGAAAGCGTATCGGCGCCCCGCAATCTTCTCCTCCTGCCACTCGTTTGGGGGCAAGAGGGTCACCCGGCCAATGCTTGTTGGGCGGGCCCGCAAGGGTTACGATTATTGGTAGGGACCGCGCCCTGCTGCGCTTGCTTTTGGGAGACCCCCCCATGTTCGGAATCGGAACGCAAGAACTACTGATCGTCTGCGTCGTAGCCCTGCTGTTGTTCGGCAACCGGCTCCCCTCGGTCATGCGCTCGCTGGGCAGCGGCATCTCGGAGTTCAAAAAGGGGATGAACGAGATTCAGAACGATTTTCGCCGCAGCATGGAGGAGAAACGCGAGGACTCGCGTGGGGAAGACCAATAAGCTTCCCGTGCGGTGCTAGGGCGGCGCCTGTTGGGCCGGCCCTCCGGCTGGCCCGTCCCTCTTGGCCGTGGAGACCGGCCGCGTATCTTCCGAAGACGGGTTCGCACCGTTACCCGGCCCAATGACGGGCAGTGGATGCACTTGGGCCGGCCACGAGGCCGGCGGGGTAGCTGGCTTTTCCACCTCGGCGGAAAGCTTCTTCAAGAACTCCCTCCCCATGGCAATCTCGAATCCCAAAAGCAGCACGCCGGCCACCGCCAAGGGCAGGAGGTAATAGACCCCCCGGTAAAGCAGAACCGCGCTCTGCTCGTCCGGCAGGAAAAAGACCACCGTGGCTTCCAGAATCCCGATGCCGCCCGGCACGTGCGTAATGACGCTCAGCACCATCGCCAAAAGGAAGATCCCCAGGCAGTGGATGTACGGCACTTGATGGGGGGTGCGCAAAAGCAGCCACAGGATGGCTGCGGCAATCATCAAGTCGGCGCACGAGACGGCCAATTGGCCTACAGTCATCCAGGGCGGCGGCAGCGGCACTTCCCAGCTAAACACGCGCAGCGGCTCGCGGCGTACCGCACACAGGCCCACATAGCCCACCACCACGGCCAGCAAGATCGCCCCAAACCATGGGAGGTGTTCGAAGAAGGGGACCACCACCGGGCGCAGCCACAACGGGATCCCGGCCAGCACGTCGGGTGGCACCTCCATCGGCGCCAGGATGAACACCACGCCGGCCAGCAGCATCACGCCCAGCCAAAAGGTGATGCCCAACACGGCCAGCACTTGCAGGATTTCCAGCGGACGGAATCCCCAGGCCGAGTAAAAGCGGTACCGCATCGACGAGCCCCCCAGGATCGCCCCGAAGTTGAAGCTGCTCACATGGCCGATGAAAGAGGCCAGGGCCAGCTTTCGCAGGGCCAGGGGCCGGCCGATGTACCGGATGCCCAAAAGGTCGTACCCCATCAGGAACAAGTAGTTCAGGGCCAGCAGCCCCACGGCCAACAGCAGTCTCCCGCCGAAGAACGATCGCTGGCGGATGTCTTCTTGGAACTGGCCCCAGGAGAACTCGCGGAAGGTGTAATAGAGCGCGGCCCCCGCCGCCACATATACCAGCGCAATCAGCACCACCCGCACGATGCGGAACACACGACGCACACCAGTAGCGGGCGATTGCGCAGTCACTTCAGGCATTATCGGCAAACACGGTGATTTATAGGCCCCCCCGCACTACGCTGCAAGGCCGGTTGCAAGCCTGCGTCTGGACTCTCGGCCAACCAGGACCTCGCGATGCAGGGTCCAACGCCGCCGCATCTTGAGCCGCCCTTGAAGGTTCCACACCTTTCGCTCCAGGCGCTGTGCGGCCGATTCCTGGCATCCTGCTGGCCATGCAGCGTGCGGCGGAAGCCCCGCTTCGGCGTTTCAGGCCCCCCCGGAAATCACCCGCTCTACCCCCAATCGGACTATATGGACACCGATGGCGGCCAGAACCAGGTTGGCCACCTTGGACGCGATGCGGATGCCGTTCCGCCCCAGTGCCCGAGTCACGCCATCGGAGAACCATAGCACAGCCCCGGCCAATAACAAATTGGCGAAAATGCTGGCCACCGTGGGCAGCACGCCATATTGGTCGGCCAGGAGGATGATCGTGGTCAGCACGGCCGGGCCTACCAGCAACGGCACCCCCAAGGGCACCGCCCCCAAGGTCGTGGGATCGCTCCGTCGCCGGCTTTTTTCCGGCGCAAGCAGCATGTCGCTCAAGGCCAGCGCAAACAAAAGCGCCCCGCCGGCAATCATGAAATCGGCGATACTGATGCCCAGCATGGCAAAAAGCGCCCGGCCGCCAAACAGAAAAAGCAGTGCCACGGCCAGGGCCGTCCCTACCGACTGCACCAGCACCCGTTGCCGCTCGGCCGTCGAAAGCCCTTCGGCCAACGCCAGATACAAGGGCAACACCCCGATCACATCCACCGCCACGAACAACGGGATGAAGCACAGCCAGAACGATTCCATGCGTGCCAGACCGCTCGAGGCGTTCGGGACAATCCGCACATTCCGCCGCGGTCCAATCCTCGGGGGCCCCAGGCGATCAGCCCAGCCCGTAGAACCGCAGGGCATTGTCGGCAAACAAGCGGCGGTTGGCGGCCTCGGGCCGATCCTCGACAATGGCCCACAGCGCGGCTACCCATTGGCGGAACGTCGCTGCCCGGGTGCACACCGGCCAGTCGCCGCCGAACAGGACCCGCTCCGGCCCGAAGCTTTCCAGGCAGTGCCGCACGATCGGAGCCAGATCCTCGGCAGTCCACTCCTCCGGCGGGGCGCTGGCCACGATCCCCGAGATCTTGCAAACCACGTTCTTGCGCCGCGCCAGCTCCCCGATATGCCGCCGCCAGCGGTCCACGTATTGCCGGGCCGACTGCTCGTGCCGCGACGCCAAAAACCGCTTCACGTCCGCATTGCCACAGTGGTCCAGGACGAAGCGCGTGCCGGGACACGCATCGACTAGTTGGACCGCATCGCCCAACTCCTCGGCGGCTATGCATATATCGAACCGCAGCCCCAATTCGCCCAAAAGGCGGATGTGCCGGACAAACACTGGCTCCAGGCAGCGGCCTCCACGCGTCTCCGGCCGGAACAGAAGATGCCGCACCCCCTTGATGTACGGGTTGTCCTTGAACCGCCGGATATACGCCGGAAACCCCTCGGTCCCCACCAAACCCCCAATGACCGCCGCGCACGTGGGGCTGTCCTTCCGCCGGCAAATCTCAAGAATCCATTCCGCCTCGGCTTGCTTCTGCTCCGGCACCACATCGACTTCCATGTATACGGCCTTGACCACCTTCAGCCCCGCGGTAGCCCGGCGATAGTCTTCCATCAGGTAGCTGCGGTTGAGAGCCCCGGCACCGGCCAGCCAAGGCAGCTTCAGACGCCCAAGGTCCCAAAGGTGCTGATGGGTATCGACGATTGGTAAAGGGGGCAACGGCTCCTCGGGCTGGCGCTTGGCGCCAGCAGCCCAGCACCGGCCCACCGTCAACGCCCCCGCCGCACCCGCCGCCAGAAACCTCCGCCGCGATGTCCGCCCAGCCTGCGCCATGCCGCTGCACTCCCGCGATCGATCCAAAACCGAAGCGCCTAAGATACCCTGCCGCCACCACCGTCCGCAAGATTTGCCAGGCCAGCAGCCCGAGCGGCAAGCCGAGGAGCCCGCGTGGCCTGGCCCTGGCAAGCCACGTGTGGATGGCTGGCGTGGGAGCTCCAGGCCGGCGGCTGCCGTGCCACCGAGGACCTGACGGCCGGCAAGCCACGCCTGGTGGCTCGCTTGACAGCCCGCCGCCGCCCCGATTAGCCTAGGCGGCGACAGTGCGCCGGTCGCGGACGCGTTGGTCACCGGATGGATGGGTAAAGCGGTCCGGTACGGCCACGCTTACAAGTTGTTGCAAGCCCTGCGTGGAGGAGGTTCCCGTGAGCGTCAGTTGGGATATCTACATTCCGTTGAGCGTCGTGATGTTCCTCGAGTATGCGGTGTGGGGGGCCTGGGCCCCGGTGCTCGCCGCCCGATTGCTCGGCCCGCTGGGCATGTCGGGCAAACAAGCCGGCTGGATCTATGCCACCTTGCCCATCGCTTGCATCATCTCGCCCTTGGTGGCCGGCCAACTGGCCGACCAGTTCTTCAACGTCGAATGGATCCTGGCCGCGGCGCATCTTGTGGGCGGCATCCTGTTGTTCCTGGCCGTCAAACGGACCACCTTTCCCAGCCTGCTCGCCGTGATGTTTGCCTATTCGCTGTGCTACGGCGCCACGCTCCCCTTGGTCAACTCCGCGCTATTCAACTATGTGAAGGATGGGCCGACCCAAGCCAAAGTATTCATCTGGGCCCCGGTGGCTTGGGCGCTGGTGGGCTACGCCCTGAGCGGTTGGCGCGTCCTTCGCAAGGGCGAAGGGGACGGGAGCGATTGCCTGGTGTTTGCGGGGATCCTCTCGCTGCTGACCGCCGTCTGCTGCCTCGCGCTGCCCCCAAGCCCGCCGCAGGCCACCGGCGAAATCCCGCTTCTCAAGACGCTGGACATGCTGCGCCAACCCGATTTCCTGGTCTTCATCCTCATTTCGCTCTTCGTGTCGGGGATGATGCAGTTCTATTTCCTGGGTTCGGCGCGGTACATGATGGAGCGGGGCATCTCGGGCAAGGCCGTGCCCGCCTCGATGGCCATCGCCCAGGCCGCCCAGGCCATTGCCACCCTTGCCGCCCTGGGGCCGGTGCTGAACGCCCTGGGCTTCCGCTGGACCCTGGCGGCCGGCGCGGCCTCCTGGGCCCTGCTGTATGTCTTCTACGTCGCCTCGGCACCACGCGGCGTACTTGTTGCCGCACAAGTCCTCCACGGACTAGCCTACGTCATGTTCATGATCGTGGGCCAAATCTATGCCGAACAGGTGGCTCCCCCCGCTATCCGCAGCTCGATGCAAGGCTTGATCTTCGCGGCCACCACCGGCGTCGGACTGCTGGTGGGCACCCAGATGGCCGGCGCGGTGATGGACAAGTTCTCGATCGAGGGGAAGTTCCAGTGGCCCAAGATCTGGGCCGTCCCCCTCGTGGTCGTAGCCCTGGGAGTGCTCGCTCTGGCCACCGTGTTCCAAGGCCAGGTACCAAAGTAGCCGGCGCGCCGCCCTGGGGCGCAAGCACAGCCACACCCCTTCGGGCTGCAACACCGATCCGCCTGGCTCGGCTAAAAGCCCTCGCCCCACGTCGCCTCCCAAGACATCAAAAACCCCAGCGAACCAGCAAACCGGCCGGCTCGGCATTCCGCTGCTTCAGCCGACCACGCTTCGGCCGCTTTCCGGCACTTCGGCAGCGGACGTGCTGGCCCCGTCCGGCGCGTCTGAGACCGGCTCGGCCCGGATGATGCCCTCGTCGAAAGCGGGCGCCACCCGATACCCCGGCGGCACCACCAGGAACCGGTCTTCGTCCCACGGCCCATCCACCAAAGCCTGGATCAGCCGCATGTCGCCCTGAAGCTTCTCGAACTTCCAGTTCCGCTCCGCCGCCAGTTGCCGCGTGTGCTGCTCAAAGCGGTCGTCGGGCTCGATCCCCATCTCGATGTAGGTCAGCCCCCAGTAGTTCCGCGTCATGTTGCACAGCTCTTCGTAGAGGAAGCGGGCGTTGTCCTCGCCGTACTTGGCCACCAGCTCCTCATACCCCTGCACCATCCCTAGACGGTGGGCGATCGAGGCGGGGTTCTGCTGGCTGTCGCCCCGCTCGATCCACCCGCTGGTCTTGAAATACACCCCGGGATGCGTCTGAAAGTACTCCAGGTAGCGCTCCTTGCTCCCCAAAAAAAGCGTGATGCAATCGTGGCCGCGGGGCACCACCAGCGGAATCCGGCGCGCTGCAAGCCCCACGATGCCGTTATTGCACAAGCCGTAGCCCAGGACAATCGCGTCGTAACTCGATTCGTCCACGCCGGCCAGAGCCGCGCTCAGACGCCGCCGCATCTCGGTCTGGCCCACGTCGTGCAAGCCCTTGGGCAAAAACTGCAAATCGACCTGGTTGACCGATCGGGCCACCGCCGCACACATCTCCCGATAAAAAATCTCGCACGAAATCAGCTTCAAACGCACGGCGGCCGGGGCTCCCGTTGTCCAACTCTCAGGACGCTTGCCCCACATTCTACGCTTTGGCCTGTTCCACTGCTACACGAGCCGGGGGCGTAAGCCCCCCGGTGTAGAGACAAGAGCCGGGGGCGTAAGCCCCCCGGTGTGGAGACGCGAGCCGGAAGCATAAGCCCCCGGTGTAGAGACAAGAGCCGGGGGCGTAAGCCCCCGGTGTATCAAGCCGGCCGGCTCATTCTTCTCCGCCAACCTACGTTTCTTGGCCGATCCTGGCCCGCGCAACCTCGTTCCGCTCTCCGCTTGCCCGGACCTGCCCTCCGCTGCCTGTCATTCGACACCTGTCCCCCGGTCACCTGCCCCCTCCGACCGGTCCTCCCAGCCCTGGTACCCGCCCCTTGCCGCCAAGCCATTCTCGCCCGGACTGCGCACATTGCCACCGCTTTCCAAACGTCCCCTTTTTCCTCCCCGGCCGATTCTCCTTCTTGAGCCGGCTTTCGCCAGCCCATTATAATCGCAGGAGCGTTCGGATGGTGCTGGGCAATCTACGCAGGCCTAAACAGGGAGGAGACCATGAGCGCACCCCCATCGGTGTCCTGTGTGGCGCAGATCGGCGAAATGGCCGGCGTGGTGTGGCGAACCCTCAACGCCAACGGAGCCATGAGCCTTACAAAGCTCGTCAAATCGGTCGGCCAGCCGCGAGACATGGTCATGCAGGCCGTCGGTTGGCTTGCCCGGGAGGACAAGGTCTGGATCGAAGACCACGGCCGCAGCCGAATCATCTCGCTCCGCGGTTGAAAGCCCTGGCCGGCGCTTGTTGACGGCACGGGCTCGCAACGCGCGTACCGACCCCCCAGGGAATTTTTGGCCTTTGGGCCCCCACCCTATCGATCAGCCGGCGCCTGCCGCGCGAGAGGCCGGCGCCTTGCAGCCTACGCCCACCGGGGACTACTTGGGAACGGCCGGAGCCGGTTTCGATGGCGCGGCCGGCCCGGCAGAGGGGTTCGCCTTGGCAGGCCGCCGCGGCTGACGCTTGGCCTTGGCCGCCGCTCGCAGGTCCTCGATCTGCTTCTTCTGCTCGGGGGTCAAAAGGGCCTCGATCTTGGCGTCCCGCTCCTTGCGAAGCTGAGCTACTTTGGCTTCCAGCTCGGCGATCTGGGCGTTGTACTCGGCCTGGATTGCGTAGATCTTCTGCCGCTGCTCGTCGCTGACCACCTCGCGGTAGTAGGGCGGCAGTTGACCTGCACGGGCCCGCCGGGCCGGTGCTTCCGCCTTCGCAGCCGCAGCCGGTGCCTTGCCCGCTTCCCCCTGCTGGGCCCATGCCCCCGCCACCAGCCACACCACCGCGGCCGCCAATACGCTACCCGCAATCCACCGTCCCAAGCGTACCCGATACATGTGCGCCCTCCTCACCAAAACGGACAAAACGGCAAGTCAACGTCCCATAACCACCCGCCCATGATAGATACCGGCCGCAGCCCCCGCAACCATTTTCTTCCAAAAAGCTCGCCAGACACTCCCCGCCACCAAACAGGCCAAAAGGCACCCGATGCCGCCTCGGTCTCCAAACGGCAGGCCCGCCGAAGGACCGGTTGCCCAGGTCGGGGGCGCGCATGAGGTCCGCGGCTGTGAGGTAGGGGCGGCGATCGGGACGGAATACTTGCACCCCCAGGCGGCCTTGAGAGTCTTGTGGTCCAACGCGTGCTTCGCTCCTACGCCGCAAGACCAACACTTCCCTCGCCCGTTCAACGCCAGCTCGGCCAACCCACCTCCGGTCCTTCCCACCACGTCGTCTCAGCCGGTACCAGTCTGCCCCATTTGCCGGCTCCTAATCCAGTTTGGCGGCCAAGTGGTTGTCATCGCGTGTGCTCCGACATTTATTGCCTTGGCGCTGGCTGGCCGGACGAACCGCCTCGCCCTTGCCGGGCCCAAGCCGTGCCCCCTGGAACAACCCGCCTGCGAGGGTTGCCTCGTAGCTTATTAACTTCCCACGCACAGGTGGTACGACTTGCGCCAAAGCGCAAGAAAGGCCGCGCCGCACCCGCCACCCACCAGCGACCCCCACCAACAGTCCGGCTATTCTCAGCCCATACAGAGCAGAAGAGGATAAGTCGAACAACACCGTCGTAAGGTCATCCCACGTCAAAGGTTACGCCAATACGTTTCACTCGTGGTTCCCATATCAATACCCCCGTCCGAATCTCTTGACACGGACCGGTCGTCCCAATCTTTGAACGAGAACGCTCAGGCCGAGGGGGCCCTTTCATTCATCCGCAACCACCCCCCAATTCTTGCACATGCTTGCCGGCGATTGGTAGCATCTTGGCTGACGGCCGTATTGTGGGGAACCTGTCACATCGGCGTGGAGGCGCGGCGGACTGGCGCCCCGCAGTGGGTTGATGCACTCGTCCGAGTGGTTTCGTCACATCGAAGAGCCCATGAGCGCCGAAGCGGTGATCGGCCGCAGGATGGTTTTGCCCGGTTTTCTGAGTTTTCTTGGCAAGCTCGGGCCGGGTGACTCGCCTATAATGATAGACAGCCCGGCTCAGGGAGGTCTTGTGACTGCGATTGCCGGGTACGGGGGGGCCAGGCTGTTCGCCTTGTTCAGAATGACCGGGGCGCCATGTGCGATTCGGCAACGCGGAGGAGCCAAAGCGGGGGCGGTTGTTTCGGCTTTGTCGACGACGGCCATGCCCCCAGGGAGTGGGAGCCGACTTCACTGTGTTGTTATCCGGCTTAACGTTCTTTTTGCCGAGCCCAGGTGAGCGGGAGTCGGAGTGATGGACGACGTGGTTCGCCAGGTGCTGGAGAATGAGCACCGGCTGAAGATCGGCCGGCGGATTGGCCGGGGTGGGTTTGCCGAAGTCTACGAGGCCCAGTCGGCCCAGGGCGTGCCCTGCGCGGTAAAGGTCTCCCTCGATCCGCTCGACGGGACCCGCCCGGTGGTCAAAAAGGAACTGGAAAACCTCCGACTGGTGCAAACCGTGACGGACCACCCGAACATTGTGTCGCTGATGGACTTCTGGCTGGTGAGCGGCTACCTGGTGACCCGCTGGGAACTGGCTACCGAAGGGAGCGTGTTGGACTTGCTTACCCGGTATCAGGCGCAGGGACAAGCGGGCATTCCTGTCGAGGAGTTGTTGCGGTACATGGAGGACGCGGCCGAGGGAATCGACTTCCTCAACGGCCAGGGCATTTATCACCGCGACATCAAGCCGGCCAACCTCCTTCTGTTCCACGGCCACGTGAAGCTGGCCGATTTGGGCCTGGCGAAGTTTGCCGGGGCGTCGACCGTTTCGCACACCGGTTTGGGCACGCTGGGCTACCTGCCGCCGGAAGCTTATGACCAACACGAGCTTTCAAAAACATTGGACCTTTACAGTCTGGCAGCCACGTATGTGAAGCTCCGCACCGGCCGGGAAGCGTTTGGCGACAATCCGACGGAAATCATTCGCCGTCAAACGACAGCCGATCCGATTCTCGATGGTCTCCAGCCGGGGGAGGTTGGTGTGGTTCGCCAAGCGCTGGCCGCCAAACCGGAAGACCGTCCGCAAGACGGGGCCCGCAACTGGGTCCGCAAGGTTTATCGGAAACTGCAGGGAGGCAGTCGTTCCGAACGGAGCGAGCAGTTCATCTTACAGAAGGAACCTGAGGCACGGGGAGTGTCGGCGGAAGATGGGCAGGTCGAGGTCCTGCGAACTGGTAAAGCGCCAGGCGAAGAAACCCCGCAGCCTAGCCCTGCCCCGGAGGGCGCGACCGGCCGGGCGACCGGCCGGGCAATCGGCCGGGCAATCGTCGGAGCAATCGCCTGGGCAATCGTCTGGGCAATCGTCGGGGCAATCGTCTGGGCAATCGCCGGGGCAATCCGAGGGGCAATCGGCGGGGCAATCGTCGGGGCAATCGTCTGGGCAATCGCCGGGGCAATCCGAGGGGCAATCGGCGGGGCAAGCACCGAGGAAATTGGCCTGGGGGCGATCCTCGGAGCAATCCGAGGGGCAATCCGAGGGGCAATCGTCGGGGCAATCGTCGGGGCAATCGTCGAGGCGTTCCAGTGGGCAAAACGGCAAGGGAAGGGACGGGTAAGGTGATTCATCCCCAGTTTCCTTGCGCCGGGTGCCATGCTGTGGCGGTCTAGCCGGTGAGCATGCCGTGGATTCGCTTGACCCTTTGCCGCTGGAAAAACCCCCGGTGGGTTCGCCCCCTCACCCAGCCTCGCTTCGCTTGGGCACCCTCTCCCACGGTAAACAGAGGGCACGTGAAAGCGGCCGCGCGGCCGTTCGTAGCCGATTCCCCGGAGGCTTCCATCGCCTCGACGAGAAAAAGCGAGTTGGCTTTGCGGCATACCGTGCGGGGGAGACGTGCGAAGATGGTCAGCCAGGGAGCAACGAACGGGTCAATCCGTGGCTGAAGATTGGCCGGGTCGGTAGAGAACATCCGTTCCTTGTAGATGTCCTGCCCCGCCCAAGCCACACGCAAGGGCACGCGCTTGGGACAGGGAAGATTCGTGGCTTCGGGCGGCATGAGGGCGTGGCGATGGCCCTAAGTGTTGTAGGGGGGCTCTGCGCTGGCGCCGGTGTACCGCATGGCAAAGGGATTTGGCTGGCAATCCCATCGGGTTCCGCATGACTATGCGAAGTGACCGGGAATCGCCTCACGTTCCGCCCGGCAGATGGGGCAGCCGGCTTCTTCGACGTGGTAGCGAACGTCGCGGTATTCGGCGGCGTGAGGGTGGGCATGGTAGGCGGCCAGTCGCTCGGGGCTGGGGCACAGGGCGCCAAGCTCTTCAATCACCCAGCGGACCACTTCGGCAAACGAACTGAGTTGCGGTAGCGGCTCGCTCATAAGTGGCTTTTCCTGGCCATCCTCCGGCGGGCTGGGTTGCGCCATTGCCCATGGAAACGGTGCAGACGTTCCGGGTCGGCAAGGCGATGAGCCCCTCCTTGCGCCATCTGGCGGGGTTGCGGTGAGAGCGGTTGTTGGTTGATGGGTGGGCGTCGAGCAGGCAATACGCCACGAGCAACCATCGACCAGCAACCGCTTGCTTTGCCCGCAAGCGTGAAGTCAGCCGACTATCTTGGGCGTATACGGTGAGTTTCGCTGCGATCCAGCGCCCAGCCAGGTTCCGGGAAAACCGATTCGTCCACATCGAAGGCGTGCCGGTCTTTGTCGCCTATCAGGCGACCCTAAGCGATGGGCGCCGCGTCTCATTCGGTCCGGAGCGACTGCCGAGGATCGCGGAAAACCGCAACCGGCGGATCACCGAGACAAGCGATTATGCACTCGTCACCCTGGGCCGCACGGCCAAACAAGGAAAAACAAACCGCTGCCGGAAATAGTGAAGCCTGCTGGCCCGTTCCCCTGGTGCAGTTGCCCGGCAAGGGGGCGCTCGTGGCCGATTTCCGTATGTTCCGCGAGCACCAGCACGAGCCCAGGCCGTCTAATAAATGGCGTATATTGGCCAGGTTTTTTCTGGCCCTTCGGCTTACTAGCCCCTTGATAGACCTGCCCGTTGCAGTGCGGCCCCCCAAGACGAACGTCGAAAGTGGAGCGGAGGAGACTCGAACCGGCTTCCCCA
>FWPU01006534.1_pt1 | contig 23111 bp, 19 predicted proteins | sample 2228361 | NCBI WGS metagenome assembly FWPU01 (sample SAMEA103939777, study PRJEB20133) | metagenome
GCCGCTGCGGTACGCCGTGGGCGGCTGGCCGCCCCCCTGGGGCATCGAGCTGGTCCTCGACCCGCTCAGCGCCTTCACGGCCGCCACGGTGGCCGGGGTCGGCACGGTGACCCTGCTCACGACCGGCCCCGTCATCGCGCGACAGTACGGCGGCGGCACGGCCGTCTTCTACGCGCTGGCCCTCCTGATCCTGGGCGGCCTGCTCGGCCTGATCGTCAGCGGCGACATGTTCAACGTGTTCGTCTTCCTGGAGGTGACGGCCATCGCCGCCTACGCCCTGGTGGCCAGCGCCGGGGGCCGCGCGCTCGTCGCCGCCTTCCGCTACCTGATCCTGGGCACGGTGGGGGCCTCGTTCTACCTCATCGGCGTGGGGCTCCTCTACGCCGCCACCGGCACGCTCAACATGCGCGATCTCGCCGCGCGGCTGCCGGGGGCCGCCGAGCCCGCGCTCCCGGCGGCGGGCGCCGTGTTCGTCGTGGTGGGTCTGGCCATCAAGATGGGCCTCTTCCCGCTCCACGGCTGGCTCCCGGACGCCTACACGCACGCGCCGGCGCCGGTCGCCGCGCTGCTGGCGCCGATCGGGACGAAGGCGGCCGCCTACGCGGTGGCCCGCATCCTGTTCTTCGTCGTCACCGTCCGGCCCGCGGCGCTCACGACCCTGCTGGCCTGGGCCGGCGCGGCCGCCGTGATCGTGGGGGGCGTCATGGCCCTGCGCCAGACGGACGGCCGCCGGCTGCTGGCGTACTCCAGCGTGAGCCAGATGGGCTACATCGCCATCGGCCTGGGCCTCGCCACCCCGGCGGCGCTGACCGGCGCCTACCTGCACGTGCTGGCGCACGCGCTGATGAAGGCCGCCCTCTTCGTGGCCCTGGGCGCCGCGGCGCTCGCGGGCCGCGGCGTGGGCGTGAATGCCCTCAGCCGCGCCATGCCGGTGACCGCGGCGTGCGCGCTCGTGGCCGCCCTCTCCATGGTCGGCATCCCGCCGGCGGCCGGGTTCTTCTCCAAGTGGTATCTCCTGCAGGGCGCCGTGGAGGCCGGCGAGGGCGTCCTGGCGCTCGTGGTCCTGGCCGGCAGCCTGCTCGCCGCCGGCTACATGTACCGCCTGACCGAGCAGGTCTGGTTCCCGGCGCCCACCGAGGCGCGGCGCGCCGGCGAGGCGCCGGCCGCGATGCTGGCCGGCCTGGTGGTGCTCAGCGTGGCGACCGTCGGGGTGGGCCTGCTGAGCGCCGCCCTGGTGGACGCGCTGCTCGAGCCGGCCGCAGCCGGGGGCGGCTGAGTGGCGACGACCTCCGCCCTGCCCGGCCTGGCCCTGCTTCCCTCGGCCCTGGCCGTCGCGCTCATCATCGCCTTCCGCGATCGCCCGGCGATCCGGGAGGCGTGGTCCGTCCTGGCCGCGGTGGCCCAGACGGCCATCGTGGCCGCGATGCTGCCGGCGTCCCTGGCGGGCGCTCCGCCGGCCTGGGCCCCGCTGGCGCTGCTGCCCGGCGTGCCGCTCCTGCTCCGCGCCGACCCGCTGGGCGTGCTCTTCGCCCTCGTCGCCTCCGGGCTCTGGATCCTCACCACGATCTACTCCATCGGCTACACCCGCGCGCTGGCCGAGCACGCCCAGACCCGGTACTTCGCCAGCTTCGCGCTGTGCCTGCTGGCCACCGTCGGCATCGCGCTGGCCGGCAACCTGCTCACCTTCTTCGTCTTCTTCGAGCTGCTGACCGTCGCCACCTATCCCCTCGTCATCCACAAGGGCAGCGGCGAGGCCCGCCAGGCCGGGCGCATCTACCTCCTCTACACCCTGACCGGCGGCACCGCCCTGCTGGCCGCCGTCGTGGGGACCGCCACCGTGGCCGGCCGGGTGGACTTCGTGCCGGGCGGCATCCTGCGGGCCGGACCGGCCTCGCCGGCGGCGCTGTGGGGGCTGCTGGTCCTGTTCGTGCTCGGCTGCGGCGTCAAGGCGGCGGTCTTCCCGCTGCACACCTGGCTGCCGGTGGCGATGGTGGCGCCCACGCCGGTCAGCGCCCTGCTCCATGCCGTGGCCGTGGTGAAGGCGGGCGTGTTCGGCTTCGCCCGGGTGGTCGGCTTCGTCTTCGGGACCCCGACGCTCGAGGCCATCGGCGGCGACCGCCTGCTGGTGGCGCTGGCGGTCGTCACGATCCTGCTCGCCTCGGTCGGCGCCCTGGTCCAGGACAACCTCAAGCGGCTTCTCGCCTTCTCGACCGTAAGCCAGCTTTCCTACATCGTTCTCGGTCTCGGTCTGGGAGGTCAGGCGGCCGTGGCCGGCGCCCTGTTCCACGTGGTCAGCCACGCCTTCCTCAAGATCACGCTGTTCTTCTGCGCCGGCGCGCTGCACGCCACGGCGCACGTCGAGCAGGTGAGCGAGATGGACGGCGTCGGCCGCCGGATGCCCCTCACCATGGGCGCCTTCGCGGTGGCCGCCTTCCTCCTGGCCGGGCTGCCCCCCGGAGCCGCCTTCCTCAGCAAGCTGTCGCTGCTCGCCGGCGCCACCGAGTCGCGCGCCTGGGTCGCCTTCGGGGTGCTGCTGCTGAGCGGCCTCCTCAACATCGCCTACTTCGCGCCCGTGGTCATGCGCGCCTTCAAGCCCGGCCCGCCCGCGGCGCGGCAGGAGGCGCCGGCCGCCATGCTGGCGCCGCTGCTGGCCACGGCCGCCGCCGGGCTCGGGCTGGGGCTGGCGCCCGACGCCTGCGGCTCGCTGCTGACCCTGGCCCGCGCGGTGGCGGCGTCCGTGAGCCCCGCCCCGTGAGCCGCCCCGTGCCGGCCCTCGTCGCGCTGGCGGCGCTGCTCGGGCTCGTCGAGAGCCTCGCGGGAGCGATCGTGGTGGTGCCCGGAGTCTTCGCGGCGGGGGGCTTCCTCGGGTGCGTGGTCATCGTGGTGGTCTCGAAGGCCCTGGGCAAGTGGTGGCTCCAGCGCGGGGAGCCGGATGACTGAGCCCCTCCTGCATCCCGCGTGGGTCTGCCTGGCGGGCGCCCTGCTCGGCGCGGTCTCGCCGGCGCCCCTGCGCCGGCTGACCGCCGTCGCGGCGCCCGCCGTCGCCGCTGTCCTGGTCTGGACGCTGCCTCCGGGAGCGCGGAGCCAGGTCGCCGTCTACGGGCAGGAGCTGACCTGGCTGCGGGCCGACGCTCTGGCCACCACCTTCGCCCTCGTCTTCGCGCTCATCGGCGCCCTGGCCGGCCTGTACGGCTTCCTCGGGAGCCGCCGGCTCCACGTGGCCGGCCTGGCGGCCACCGCCGCCGGGCTCGGGATCGTGCTGGCCGGGGACTGGCTGAGCCTCTACCTCTGGTGGGAGACCCTGGCGGTCGCCTCGTTCGCCCTCATCCTGGACGGCGGCAGCGGGCGGGCCGGCGCCGCGGGACTCCGGTACCTGCTGGTGCACGTCGCCGGCGGCACGCTCCTGCTCGGCGGCATCGCCTGGCATCTCGCCGCCGGCGGCGACAGGCTCCTCGGACCGCTGGCCGCCTCCGGCGCCGGCGCCCTCGTTCTCCTCGCCTTCGCGGTGAATGCCGCCATCCCGCCGCTGCACGCCTGGCTCACCGACGCCTACCCCGAGTCGTCGCCGGCCGGCAGCGTGTTCCTCTCCGCGTTCGCCACCAAGGCGGCCGTCTACGCGCTGGCCCGCGTGTTCGCGGGCACCGACCTGCTGGTGCCGTTCGGCGTGGCCATGGCGCTCTACGGCGTGGTCTTCGCCGTGCTCGAGAACGACATCCGGCGCCTGCTCGCCTACCACATCGTGAGCCAGGTCGGCTACATGGTCACCGGCGTGGGGCTGGGCACGCCGATGGCCATCAACGGGGCCGCGGCCCACGCCTTCGCCCACATCCTCTACAAGGGCCTGCTCTTCATGGGCGCCGGCGCCGTGGTGCACGCCACCGGCCGCCGCCGGCTCACCGAGCTGGGCGGGCTCGGCCGCGCCATGCCGCTGACCCTGGCGCTCTACATGATCGGGGCCTTCTCGATCTCCGGGGCGCCCCTGCTGAACGGCTTCGTGAGCAAGTCGCTGGTGGTGGCGGCCGCCGAGGCGGACCACCGGGAGCTGGTCGCCCTGCTGCTCCACCTGGCCTCGGTGGGGACGTTCCTGCACACGGGCCTGAAGCTGCCGTACTTCACGTTCGCGGGGCCGGACCGCGGCCTGCGCCCCCGGCCGGTGCCGCGGACGATGCTGGCCGCCATGGGGCTCACGGCCGCGCTCTGCGCCCTCACGGGCCTGCTGCCCGGGCTCCTGTACGGGCTGCTGCCCTTCCCGGTGACGTGGAGCCCCTACACCGCGGCCCACGTGCTGGAGAGCCTGCAGCTGCTGACCGGGACGGGCATCGCCTTCCTGCTGCTGCGCCACGCTCTGGGCGGCGAGCCCACCGTCACCCTGGACACCGACCGGCTGTACCGGGCGGCCGCACGGGCCGTCGCCCGGGGGCTGGCGCCCGCCGTGGCCCGGGGGGCCGCGGCGCTGGAGGCCCTGGCCGGAGCCCTCGTCGGCGCTCCGCTCGAGGCCGCCGGACGCCCGGTCTCGGCGCCCGTCGGCCTGAGCGTCCTGGTGGCCGTGGTCGCCCTCGGCCTGGCGCTGATCGTCCTGGTCCCCGGACGCTGACCGGCCCCCGCTTGGCCCGGCGCCGGCCCGGGTGCTATCCTCCGGGCCACCCGCAGCAGGCTGCCAGACCAAACGCCCGGAGGACAGGTCATGGAACGACGCGCGTTTCTGATGAAGGCCGGAGTGGCCGGCGCCGCCGGCGCCGCCGCCCTGGCCGAGGCCCCCAACGTCATCGCCCAGCAGCGCTTCCAGTGGCGGATGCCGACCTTCTGGTCGCCGGCCAACGACGTGCTCCTCGGCAACGCCCAGAAGTTCGCCAAGATGGTCGAGGAGATGTCGGCCGGCCGCTTCAAGATCCAGGTCTTCGCGGCCGGCGAGCTGATGCCGGCCCCCGGCGTCTTCGACGCCTGCTCGCAGGGCACCGTGGAGATGTACAACGCGGCCGCCTACTACTGGCCCGGCAAGGAGCCGGCGGTCCAGTGGTTCACGGCCATGCCCTTCGGGCTCAACCCCCAGGGCACCTACGCCTGGTACTACTTCGGCGACGGCCTGAAGCTCTGGGAGGAGACCTACGCGCCGTTCAACCTGGTGCCGCGCCCGTCGGCCTCCACCGGGCCGCAGATGATGGGCTGGTTCCGCAAGAAGCTCAACTCCACCGCCGACCTCAAGGGGCTCAAGATGCGGATCCCCGGGCTGGGCGGCAAGGTGTACGCCAACTTCGGGGTGTCGGTGGTGCTGCTGCCTCCGGGCGAGATCTACACGGCGCTCGAGCGCGGCGTCATCGACGCCGCCGAGTGGGTCGGGCCCCACGACGACATGAAGATGGGCTTCCACCAGATCGCCCGCTACTACTACTACCCCGGCTGGCACGAGCCCGGCACGACGGGCGAGTTCGTGTTCAACAAGAAGGCCTACGACTCGCTCCCGGTGGAGTACCGGCGCATCCTGGACTACACGACGGAGGCCCTGAACACCATCGAGTTCATGGAGTACTTCACCAAGAACGCCGCCGCCCTCAAGAAGCTGCAGGCCGACTTCAAGGGCAAGGTCGAGTTCACCCGCCTGTCCGACGCCATGATCAAGGAGCTCAAGAAGGCGGCCGACGAGGTGGTCAGGGCGGAGGCCGACAAGAGCCCGCAGGCCAAGAAGGTCCACGCCTCCTACACGAAGTTCCAGGAGATGATCGGCGACTGGAGCCTGATCTCCGAGGGCTCCTACTACACCCTGCTGACCTAGCCGCCCCGGCGCCGGCGCCCTCCCCGCGCCGGCCGGTCGCGCCGGAGGGGGCCCGGCGGGCCCCCTCCGGCCCCTACCAGAAGAGCCCGCGGATGAAGGTGATCGTGTCCAGCACCAGCCCGGGGAAGGCGATGACGATGGCCAGCCCGATGAGCTGGAGCGCCACGAACGGGATCGCGCCCCGGTAGATCTCCGGCGTCCTGATGTGCGGCGGCGCCACGCCGCGCAGGAAGAACAGCGAGAAGCCGAAGGGCGGCGTCAGGTAGGACGTCTGCAGGTTGACCCCGATGATGACGCCCAGCCAGACCGGGTCGAAGCCGAAGTGCTGGACCAGGACCGGGGTCAGGATCGGCACGTGGATGAAGCAGATCTCGAAGAAGTCGATGAAGAAGCCCAGCAGGAAGATCACGAACATCACGACGGCCAGCACGCCGTAGGGCCCGAAGGGCAGCCCCTTGAGGAGCTCCTGGACCAGGTGGTCACCGTTCAGCCCCCGGAAGACCAGCCCGAAGCAGTTGGCCCCCACCAGGATGATGAAGCCCAGGCTCGTGATGCGGGTCGTCGTCCGCATCACGTCCTTGAGCATGGGCATGCTGAACCGGCGCTTGAGGATGGTCAGGATCACGCCGCCGGCGGCCCCCACCGAGGCGGCCTCGGTCGGCGAGGCGATGCCGGCGAAGATGGAGCCCAGGACCCCCACGATGAGGACCAGGGCCGGGATCAGCGCGATGGTCACCCGCTTCAGGGCGTCGGCCCGGAAGGCCGCCAGCTCCTCGGCCGGGACCGGCGGCGCCAGGTGGGGCCGGGCGTGGGAGAGGATGACCAGGTAGACGATGTAGAGGCCCACCAGCACCAGGCCCGGCATCACCGCGCCGATGTACAGGTCGCCGACGGGGACGCCCATGATGTCGCCCAGCAGGATCAGGATCACGCTGGGAGGGATGATCTGCCCCAGGGTGCCCGCGGCGCAGATGGTCCCGCAGATCAGCTCGTTGTTGTAGCCGCGGCGCATCATGGTGGGCAGCGAGATCAGCCCCATGGTGATGACGCTGGCGCCCACGATGCCGGTGGAGGCGGCCAGGATCGCCCCCACCACCACCACCGAGATGGCCAGCCCGCCCTTGAGCTTGCCGAAGAGCAGGCCCATCGTCTCCAGCAGCTCCTCGGCCAGCCCCGATTTCTCGAGCGCCACCCCCATGAAGACGAACAGCGGCACGGCCAGCAGGGTGAAGTTCGTCATCGTGCCCCAGATGCGCAGGGGTAGGATGTCGAAGAAGTCGGCCCGCAGGAACCCGGCCAGCACGGCGATGGTGCCGAAGAAGAGGCCGGTGAAGGTCAGCGTGAAGGCCACCGGGAAGCCCAGGAACAGGAACACGATCATGCCCACGAACATCAGGGCGCCCAGCAGCTGGTCGAGCGGCAGCTCGGTCAATGAACCTCCTTGCGCCGGGCCTCGGGCTCTTCCCAGCCCCGCGCGACGTAGTAGGCCTTGATGATCTGGGACACGCCCTGCAGGAGGAGGACGGCGAAGGCGACGATGATGACGCCCTTGAGCGCCCACCGGGCCGGGATGCCGCCCGGGTCGGGCGAGCCCTCCAGGACCCGCCACGAGTTCACGAAGAACGGCCAGGTGGTGTAGATGACCAGCAGGCAGGAGGGGAAGAAGAAGAGGAGGTACAGCACGAAGTCGAGCCGGGCCTTCTGCCGGGTGGTCAGCTTCGAGTAGACGATGTCCACCCGGACGTGCTCGTCCCAGAGCAGGGTGTAGCCGGCCGCCATCAGGTAGATGGTGGCGAAGAGGTACCACTCGAACTCCTGCACGAACACGTACGTCCGGTTGAGCAGGTAGCGGCTCAGGACGTCGCCGAAGACCACCAGGACCATGAGGAGCATGAGCCACGACAGGCCGCGGCCGAACCGCTCCTGGAACGCGTCGATTTTCCGGGCCAGCTCGCGGAGCATGGATCCCCTCGGGAGGGAGTCGACGGCGGCCAGACCAATAGCACGCCCGGCGAAGCCCCGTCAATCCTTGACACCCGCGGTGACGCGTCGTTACAGTGCAACCCGACCGGCCGGTCCACCGCCGCCCGGCTCGTCAGGCCGCCCCATCGAGGAGGAGGCGTTGCGGTTCGCCGATCGCCGTCTGGAACCCGTCTGGGACAAGGTGCGGTCGGGGGTGCGGCTCGACCGGGACGACGGCCTGGCCCTGTTCGCGACGCCCGACCTGCTGGGCCTGGGGCGCATGGCCGACTGGGTGAAGGGCCGGCGGGAAGGCGACCGGGTCTACTTCGTCATCAACCGCCACATCACGCCCACCAACCTCTGCGTGCTCTCCTGCGCGTTCTGCGGCTTCGCCCGCAAGCCGGGACAGGACGGCGCCTACGAGCACAGCATCGAGGACATGGTGGCCATGGTCGGCGATGGGGTGCGGGAGGTGCACATCGTCGGCGGCCACCACCCCGACTGGCCCTTCGAGTACTACGAGCGGATCGTGGCCGCCATCCATGCCGCCCATCCCGGCGTGCAGATCAAGGCGTTCACGGCGGCCGAGATCGACTACTTTTGGCGGCGGTGGAAGATCGAGCCCGCCGAGGCGCTGGCCCGGCTCAAGGCGGCCGGCCTGGTCTCCATGCCGGGCGGCGGCGCCGAGATCTTCTCCGCGCGCCTGGCCCGGCGGCTCAGGTACACGGGCAAGGCCGACGCCGAGCGCTGGTGCGAGATCCACGGCATCGCCCACCGCCTGGGGATCCCGACCAACGCCACCATGCTCTACGGCCACCTGGAGACGCCGGCCGAGCGGGTGGACCACCTGCTGCGGCTGCGCGAGCAGCAGGACCGCTCGGGGGGCTTCCTGACGTTCGTGCCCCTCGCCTACCAGGTGGGCGCCACCCGGCTGGTGCCCCGCCCCGCGCCGCCCACCGACAGCCTGCGGACCATCGCCGCCGCCCGGCTCCTGCTCGACAACTTTCCCCACGTCGAGGCCTACTGGGTGACGCTGGGCGAGGCCACGGCCTCGGTGGCCCTGCACTTCGGCGCCGACGACGTCAACGGCACCCTGGAGGACGAGCGCATCCAGCACCTCTCCGGCGCCCGGACGCCGGCCGGCGTCGCCCGCGAGCAGCTGCTGCGCATGGTCCGCGACGCCGGCAAGGTGCCGGTCGAGCGCGACGCTCTCTACAACGTGGTGCAGGTCTGGAGCTGATGCTGGAGGCGATCGCGGCCAAGGCCCTGGCCGGCAAGCGGCTCGACCGCGAGGAGGGGCGCTGGCTGCTGACCGGGGCGCCGCTGCTGGAGGTGGGCGCCCTGGCCCAGGAGGTGCGCCTGGCCCGCATCCCCGAGCCCCGGGTCACGTTCGTGATCGACTCCAATCCCAACTACACGAACGTCTGCGTCACCGACTGCCAGTTCTGCGCCTTCTACCGGAAGCCCGGGGACCCGGAGGCGTGGACGCTCACGGTCGACGAGGTGCTGGCGCGGATCGAGGCGGCCGCCCGCCGGGGCGCCACCACGGTGCTGCTGCAGGGCGGCCACAACCCCGCCCTGCCGCTCGAGTACTACCTGACCCTGGTGCGGGAGACGCGCCGCCGCTTCCCGCAGGTGACGCCGCACTTCTTCACGGCCTCCGAGATCCAGACCATGGCCCGGGTGAGCCGGCTGACGGTGGGCGAGGTGCTCGACCGCCTGTGGGAGGCCGGCCAGCGGACGATCCCCGGCGGCGGGGCCGAGATCCTCTCCGAGCGGGTGCGCCGGCGGATCGCGCCCAGGAAGGGCGGGCCCGGCGCCTGGCTCGAGGTGCACCGGGAGGCCCACCGGCGCGGCTTCCGGTCCACGGCCACCATGATGTACGGCCACGTCGAGACGCCCGACGACGTGCTGGACCACCTGGACGCCGTCCGGGGCCTGCAGGACGAGCTGGGGGGCTTCACCGCCTTCGTGCCCTGGTCGTTCAAGCCCGGCCACACGCGGCTCGAGAAGTGGATCGCGCACCACCAGGGGCCGAACGCCTACCTGCGCATGCTGGCGGTGGCTCGCGTGTACCTCGACAACGTCCTGCACATCCAGGCCTCCTGGTTCTCGGAGGGCAAGCAGGCGGGCCAGGTCGCCCTGCACTTCGGGGCCGACGACTGGGGGGGGACCCTGTTCGAGGAGAACGTCCACCGCGCGGCGGACTACGTGAACACCATCACGGTGGAGGAGATGGTGGCCCTGATCCGCGAGGCCGGGTTCACCCCCGCCCAGCGGACGACGACCTACGAGATCCTGCGGGAGTGGTGAGACTCAGAGCGCGGCCGTAGCGGCATTGTTCAAGTTGGAGGGGGTCTGAGACAGATCCCTCGAAACCTCCCCTGACGCCCGAACGTCTCGCGGCGTCCCTCAGATCGGGTCCACCGGGGGGACGGCGGGCAGCAGGCCGCGCCGGTGGGCCGTCTCGAAGAGCCGGGTCAGCGCGGCCCGCCCCTCGCTCCCCAGGCTCACCGTGTCGTCGTTCACGTACATGAGCACGAAGCGCCGGCAGGTCTCGCGGTCGATCCCCCGCCCGTAGCGCATCGCGTACTCGAGGGCCTCGTCCACGTGGGCGTGCGCCCAGGCGATGGACTCGCGCAGGGCCCGGGACAGGGCGCGATGCCGCGCCTCTCCCAGATCGCGCCGCATCACGTTGACGCCCAGCGGCAGGGGCAGGCCGGTCTGGCGCTGCCACAGCTCCCCCAGATCGAGGACCTTCACCAGGCCCATGGCCGGGTGGGTCAGCTGCCCTTCGTGGATCAGCAGCCCCAGGTCGGCCTGCCCCTCCCGCACGGCCCGGGGGATCCTGTCGAAGGCCACCTCGATGAGCGGCGGCTCCTCCGGCAGCGACAGCCGGAGGAGCAGCGAGGCGGTCGTGTGGCTGCCCGGGATGGCCACCACCCGGTCGGCGATCGCCTCCACGGGCACCGGCTCGCGGCCGACCAGAATGGGGCCGTACCCGCGCCCCATCGAGGTGCCGGCATCCATGAGCCGGTACCGGTCGGCCACCAGGGCGTAGGTCGCCGCCGACACGGCGGTCACCTCCAGCTCGGCCGACCGGGCCCGGCGGTTCAGCGACTCGATGTCCTCCAGCACGTGCTCGATGCGGGTGTCCGGCACGGTGACCTTCCCCGCCGTCAGCGCGTAGAACATGAACGCGTCGTCGGGGTCCGGGCTGTGGCCGATCCGTACCGTGTGCATCGGCGGTGTCAGGCTACCACGCCCCGGGCCGGCTACCCGAGCAGCGCGTAGTAGCCGCCCTCGGAGACGCGCGCCCAGTCGCCGGTGAGAGCCTGGAAGCGCGCGTACGACGCCGCCACCTTCTTGGCCAGGGGGCTCTTGTCGCTCTCCTGCTGCACGGCCTGGGCGGACAGCTTGCGGAACTGCTCGACCAGCGCGTCCGGCAGGCGGCTGACCTCCACCTTGCCCTTGAACTCGGTCAGGAGCTTCTTCATGGCCACGGCGTTCTTCACGCTGTACTCGCTGATGGAGAGCGTCTGGGTGACCAGCGCGGCCACGTCCAGCGCATGCTTGAAGTCGGCCGGCAGGGCCTCCCAGGCCTTGCGGTTGAAGGTGAACTCGGTGACCGACGTCGCCTCCTGCCAGCCCGGATAGTAGTAGTACCGCGCCACCTGGTGGAGGCCGAGCTTCATGTCGTCGTGGGGCCCGACGAACTCCACGGCGTCGATGGTGCCGCGCTCGAGCGCGGTGTAGATCTCGCCCGGCGGCAGCAGCACGACGGCGCTGCCGGCGCTGGAGTAGACCTTGCCCCCGATGCCGGGGATGCGGATCTTGAGCCCCTTGAGGTCGTCGAGGCTGGTCAGCTTGCGCCGGAACCAGCCGGCCATCTGCGGGTTGGTGGCCGTGCCCGGCCGGGGCACGAGGCCGAAGGGCGCGTAGGTCTGCTCCATGAGCTTCAGCCCCTCGTCCTGGCTGAACCAGGCGTAGTAGCCCTGGGCGTTGAGCCCGAAGGGCAGCCCCGTGAACCACTGCATGGCCGCTTCCTTGCCCGCCCAGTAGTACGAGCCGCCGTTGAACATCTCGACGGAGCCGTTGGCGCACCCGTCGAAGACGCCGGTGGCCGGCATGAGCTCGCCGGCCGCGAAGACCTGGATCTTGAAGCGGCCCCCGGTGACGTCCGACACCGTCCGGGCGAAGGCGTGGGCGCAGTTCATGAGGACGTCGTTGGCCGGCGACCACATCGTCGGCATGCGCCACTGCGTGCGGGGCTGGGCGATGACGCCGGGGGCGTGGGCGGCGACGGCAGCCCCGGCGGCGAGCGTGCTCCCGGTCGTGAGGAGGAACTTCCGGCGACTCGTCATGACGACCTCCCTGGTGCGGCGGGTGCAAAGCGAGCGCGGCTTGACAGCGGGGCCGCGCCGGGAGTATGCCACAGCGGTCGTGAGCTACGACCTGGTCGTGCGCGGCGGAACCGTCGTCACCGCCACGGACGCCTACCCGGCCGACGTCGGCGTGGCCGGCGGGCAGGTGGTCGCGATCGGGGCCGGGCTGCCGCGCGGCCGCCAGGAGATCGACGCCCGCGGGCTCCAGGTCCTGCCGGGCGGCGTGGACGTCCACACCCATCTCGATCTCGACCTGGGCGGCGCCGTCACCGCCGACGACTTCGAGGCCGGCACCGCCGCCGCCGCCTGCGGCGGCGTCACCACCATCTGCGACTACGCCTGGCCGGCCCGGGGCCAGTCCCTGGCCGCCGCCGTCGAGACCTGGAAGAAGAAGGCGGCCGGGCGCGCCCACATCGACTACGGCTTCCACCTGATCCTCGCCGAGGCCACCGAGGAGCGGCTGCGGGAGATCCCGGCCCTGGTGGACGCCGGCTATCCGAGCTTCAAGGTCTTCACCATCCGCGAGTTCGGCATCCCCGACGAGGCGCTGCTGGCCGTGCTCCGGGCGGCCCGGGCCGCCGGGGCCGTCGTCAACGTGCACGCCGAGAACAGCGCGATGCTCGACCTGGCCACCGCCGAGCTCATCGCGGCCGGCCGCTGGGATCCCCGCCACTACGCCGACAGCCGGCCCGCGCTGGCCGAGACCGAGGCCACCCGGCGGGTCATCGACTACGCCGAGCTGGTGGACGCCGAGGTGTACATCGTCCACATGTCCTGCCGGGGCGCCGCCGACGCCGTCCGGGAGGCGCGCCGCCGGGGCCTGCGCGTGTGGGGCGAGACGCGGCCCATCTACCTGGGGCTGACGGCCGAGGCCTATGCCGCCGGCGGGGTGGAGGCGGCCAAGGTGGCGGGCGCCCCGCCGCTCCGCTCGGCCGCCGACCGGGACGCCCTCTGGGACGCCCTGCGCGCGGGCGACATCCAGACCATCGGCAGCGACAACACCTCCTGGACCGTGGCGCAGAAGGCCGCCGGCGCCGCCGACTTCCGCTGCATCCCCTACGGCGTGCCGGGGCTCGAGACCGAGATGCGGGTGATCTACTCGGAGGGCGTGGCGGGCGGGCGCATCACGCTGCAGACCTTCGTGGCCGCCTTCGCCACCAACCCGGCGCGCATCTTCGGCCTCTACCCGCGCAAGGGCACCATCGCGGTGGGCAGCGACGCCGATCTGGTGCTGTTCGACCCCGCCCGCACCCAGGTCATCGACGAGCGCCGCCTGCACTCGCGGGCCGGCTACGACCCGTTCCACGGCCGGAGCGTGACGGGCGTGCCGGTGCTGACGATGTCACGCGGCGAGGTCGTGGCCCGCGACGGTGAGCTCCTGTCGCGCCCCGGCCGCGGGCAGCACCTGCTCCGCGCCCGGCCGCGCTGACGGCCGGCCGGCTCAGGCCTCCGGCTGCCGGAAGCCGACCCGGACGTCCCCGGCCCGGATCGCGCGCAGGATGGCGTCGCGGTCCCGCGGCACGTCCACCTCGATCCACGCCCGCCCGAAGTGGAGCGGCTTGTGGGCGTCGTCGGTGGCGATCTTGACCAGCGGGATCTCCCCCGAGTCGTACTGCGGCCGGTACAGGCCGGTGTCGGTCACCTCCACGGCGTCCAGGGCCACGCCGCGGGCGCGCAGGTGGCGGATGCGCCCCACGGTCTCCTCGACGCTCAGGCGATAGCGGGCGGGATGGTTCAGGACGTGCAGGGTCTCGCGGTCCCCGATGATCCGGCCCACGTGCTGCGGGAACTCTCCCCAGGACAGCTCGACGCCGTGGAAGAGCAGCAGGCGCGGCGCCAGCCGCCTCAGCGCGGCCCAGTATCCCGGCCCGATCAGGTCGTCGTGATCGGTGATGGCCAGGAAGTCGTACCCCAGCGCCTCGTAGCGGGCGATGAGCTCCCCCGGGGGCAGCACCCCGTCCGAGAAGGTCGTGTGGGCGTGGAGGTTGCCGCGCAGGAGCGCCATCAGGCCGCCCGGCGCCAGTGCCGGGCGACCTCGTCCAGCGCGCCCACCCACACCCCCGGCGTCCGCTGCACGTGGTCCACCAGCCGGCGCAGGCCCGCCAGCCGCGAGGGGCGCCCGATGATCTGGGGGTGGAACGTGAAGGTGGCGATCCCGCCCGCCTCGGCGATGCCGTCGAACTCGGCCATCCAGCCCTCCAGGACCGGCCCCGGCGGCTGCAGCGACCGCTGGCCCGTGAAGAGGAAGTAGGGGGCGTCGTCGAGGACCCAGGACACGGGGATCTCGACCAGGCTCACGCCCTCCACCGGCGGGTGCAGGTACGGGGTCAGGCGATCCATCATGTTCGAAGAGTACTCGAAGCCGTGCCGGGCGACGAGCGCCAGGGTGCGCTCCGAGAGCTGCCAGGCCGGCGCGCGGTAGCCGGCGGGGCGGCGGCCCGCGGCGCGGGCGAGGACCTCGAGGCTGCGCCGGAGCACCTTCTCCTCCTGGGCGGCGTCCAGCTCGGTGACCCGCTCGTGCACGTCGCCGTGGCTGCCCACCTCGTGGCCGGCCGCCGCGATGGCCGCCACGGCCTCGGGGTAGCGCTCGGCCACCCAGGCCGGGACGAAGAAGGAGGCCCGGATGGCGCTGCCGCGCAGGAGGTCCAGGATGCGGGGCAGCCCCTCGAGCACGCCGTAGCGGCCCTGGGACAGCGCGACGGGCTCCGCCACGCCCCGGGCCATCCAGAGGCTCTCGGCGTCCAGGTCGAAGGTGAAGGCGCAGGCCGCTCGCGCGCCGCCGGGCCAGCGGGGAGCGGTCATCCGGTCAGCGGACGTCCTCGGCGGGAGGCGGCGGGCCGCCCCACTCGAAGGCCAGGCCGAAGGCGAACCAGCCGGCCACTTCCCGCTGGTGATTGGCCAGGGGGCCGACCGGGGTGTTCGGCGACGTCCAGCCGGCCACGCCGGCGCGGCCCGTCGTCGTCGGGGTCTGCGTCTTGGCCGACAGCGGCCCCACGAACGTGGGGTCGTACCGGACGCGCGGCGGCTGCCGGTAGTAATCGGCGTCGCTCGGCCTGGTCATCTGGTAGTGATCACCCGGCGGCACGACGATGGGCGCCCGGGGCTGGACCGGTGACGGAGCCTCGATCTCCACCTCCTGGGCCAGGGCCGACCCCGCGTACATCGCCAGTCCGGCCGCAGCAGCGATCAGGATGCCCGGCACCCGTCTCATGCTCCACCTCCCGCTGCTGGGATCGGCAACAAGCGTGCCAGGGAGTGGGCGCTTTGGGAATGGCCATTTAGCCGCCCCGGCCGGGGCCGTTCCGGGCACATTGCCGGGAATCGGGTCCTCAACCGGGTGACACCCTGCCCCATCCGGCTGGCCTACAATGGCGCCCGCGCCAGGAGGGGTGCGACGATGACGACGGCACGGCTCGAGGGCAGGACGGTGCTGGTCACGGGTGGAGCCAGCGGCATCGGGGCGGCGTGCGCCCGGCGGCTGGCGGCCGAGGGGGCCAGGATCCTCGTGGCGGACGTGGACCACGGCGCGGCCGACAAGCTGGCCCGCGAGCTGGGCCAGCGGGCCATCCGGGCCGACGTCACGCGGGCGGCCGACATCGAGGCCATGCTGGACGAGGCCTGGCGGCGCCGCACGGCGGCGATCCCCCTGGGACGGCCCGAGAGGCCGGACGACGTGGCGGGCCTGGTAGCCTTCCTCGCCTCCGCCGACTCCGACTACATGACCGGCCAGGCGGTGAACATCGACGGCGGCCTGGTGATGGGGAGCTGAGCATGGCGACGTTCGTGGAGCGGGTGCTGGGCACGGCCAGGCTCGACGCCGCGGTCTACGAGGACGTGGAATCCGACCGCACCGCCACCCCCCAGGCCATGGCGGTGGTCGCCCTCTCCAGCGTGGCGGCCGGGCTGGGGATCGGCGCCGGCCTCGGGGGGCTCGTCCTGGGTGTGCTGGCCTCCCTGGCCGCCTGGTACGTCTGGGCCTTCCTCACCTACTGGATCGGCACCCGCGTCCTGCCGGAGCCCCAGACGCGCTCGTCCCTGGGCGAGCTGCTGCGCGTGCTGGGATTCTCCGCCGGCCCGGGGCTCCTGCGCGTGCTGGGCGTGCTACCGCCGCTCCGGCGGCTGGTGTTCGCCGTCGCCGCCGTCTGGATGCTCGTGGCCGGCGTGGTGGCCGTGCGGCAGGCGCTCGACTACCGCAGCACGTGGCGCGCGGTGGCCGTGGTCGCCATCGGCTGGCTGGTCCAGTGGATCATCCTGGCCGTCGTGCTCTCCCTGACCGGCCAGCCCGCGTGGTGAGGGCGCCCGGCCGGCCAGGGCCAGCCAGAGAGCGTTGCGGACGTCGTCCAGCGTGAACGGCTTGGCCAGGCAGGGCGCCTGGGCCCGCTCCAGGAACTGTCGCGTCTCGACGCCCAGGAGGTCGCCGGTCATGAACACGAAGGCGGGGCGGCGCTCCACCGCCCGCCGCTGGACCTCGCGGTAGAGTCCGGGCCCGTCCAGACCCGGCATCTTGACGTCCGTGATGACGACGTCGTACTGCCCGTGCTCCAGCATGCTCAGCGCCGCGGACCCGCTGCCGGCCGTCTCGGCCCGGTGCCCGTCGTCGGCCAGGATCGCCCGCAGCACGCTGGCCACCGCCGGCTCGTCGTCCACGACGAGCACGCGCCGCGCCGGGATCACGGGGACCAGGGCGCCCGCCTCGTGGGCGCCGTCCCGCGCGGCGCTGTCCAGGGGCAGGATCACCGTGAACACGGTCCCCTTGCCCGGCGCGCTCTCCACCCTGATGGTCCCGCCGTGGCCCTCCACGATGCCGTGGCAGAGCGAGAGGCCCAGGCCGGTGCCCTCGCCGACCGGCTTGGTGGTGAAGAAGGGCTCGAAGATGCGGGCCTGGACCTCGGGGGGCATGCCGGGCCCCGTGTCGGCGACCCTCAGGATGGCCCGGCCCCGGGCCCCGTCGTGGCGCGTCGTGATCGTGAGGCGGCGGACCGGCGACCGGCGCAGCGCGTGGTGGGCGTTGCTGATCAGGTTGACCAGCACCTGCTGCAGCTGGTGGGCGTCCGCCCACAAGGCCGGGAGGTCGGCGTCCAGGTCCAGACGCGTCTCCACCCCGTCCACGCCCAGGGCGTAGCTCAGCAGCTCGACGGAGTCCCGGACGACCTGGTTCAGCGCCACCGGGCGGCGCTCCAGCGACCGCTTGCGGGCCAGGGCCAGGAAGTTGCTCACGATGCGCGCGCACCGCTCGGCGGCCACGGCGATCTGCCGGACGGGATCGCCCAGCTCGGTCCCGCCCACCCGCTGCGACAGGGTCGTCGAGTAGCCGAGGATCACCGTGAGGGGATTGTTCAGCTCGTGGGCCACGCCGGCCAGCAGCTGGCCCATGGTGGCCAGCTTCTCGCTCTGCCGCAGGGCCTCCTCGGCCCGCCGGCGCTCGGCGCTCAGCCGGTTCTGGGTGAGCGTCACCGCCGCCTGGTCGGCCAGCGCGCCCAGCAGCGAGATCTCGTCGCGCCGGAAGCGCCGCCGGCTGCGCGAGTAGACGTACAGGACCCCGATGGCCGTGGCGTCGGCGGCGCGCACCGGCGTGCCCAGGAACGCGTGCATGCCCACCGCGGCCGCGACCCGCCGGTGCTCGACGTCGTACCGGGCGTCGGCCGTCACCTCCTCCACCGCCAGGGGCTCGTTGGCGGCCACCACGTGCCCGGTCAGGCTCTCCCCCACCCGCAGCCGCGGCCGCAGGAGGGCGCTGACGGTCGGCTCGGTGGCGGCCCGGAGGACCAGCTCCTCGCCCTCCAGCAGCCGGAGCGCCGCGATGTCGGTGCGGAGCAGGCGGGCCGCCTCGTGCACGACCAGCCGCAGGATGTCGTCGGTCTCGCTGACGCCGGCCAGCCGGCGGGACAGCTCGTACAGGGCCTCGGTCCGCTGCCGCTCCCGCTCGGCCTGCTCGTAGAGCCGCGCGTTCTGCAGCGACACGGCCGCCTGCTGGGCCAGCACCGAGAGCAGCTCCAGCTCGCGCCCGTCGAAGATCTCGCCCGAGAGCTTGTCGCCCAGCAGCAGGATGCCCGTCAGGCGGCGCTCGGCCCGCAGCGGCACCACCAGCGCGGCCTCGATGCCCTCCAGCTCCTCGGCCGCCGCGCCCAGGGCCCGGGCCAGGCGCGGGTTGAGCCGGACCTCGTCCTTCACCAGCACCCCGTCGCCGCCCGCGAGCCAGGCCACCACGGGGCTGGTCGCCGCCAGGCGCTTGACGCCCGGCCGGTCGCCGGTGGCCGACTCCTCTCCGGCCACCACGAACGCCTCGCCCTCGGCGTCCTCGACCAGCAGGGTGCAGTGAGTCACCGGGATGCCGCGCACGAGACCGTGGACGAGGGTCTGGACGACGCGCTCGGACTCGAGCAGGCCGCTCAGGCGCTTGCTCAGGGCCACCAGCGTGTCGTGGCAGCCGCGGGGACGGCTGAACACCACGTGCTCCACCCGCTCGGCCACCGGCCGCCCCAGCGGGGTGAGCAGCAGCCCCAGGGCCAGGCCGACCGGCATGATCACCCAGGCCGCGCTCACCGGCCGGAGGCCCAGGGCCTCCTCGACCGCCCAGATGGCGGCCAGCAGCGCGAAGGTCGCGGCCGCGGTCACCGCGCCGTAGACCGCCGCCCGCCGGACGACGACGCTGACGTCGAACATCCGGTAGCGCACGATGGCGGTGCCCAGCATCAGCGCGCAGAGCATGTTGGCCGGGATGCCGACCGGGTAGAGATGCTGCAGGGCCGGCGCCACCGGGGCCAGCGCGAAGCGGGCGATGTCGATGAAGCCGCCGGAGATGGTGACGATGGTCCCCAGCAGGATCAGCTTCAGCCGGCTGCGCTGGAACCCCGACTCGGTGCGCCGGTAGGCGCGCACCAGGTGCAGCAGGCCGGTGACGAACGTCCCGTGAAAGCACAGCAGGAACAGGTGGTACAGCGGTCCCGAGGCGGGCGCCCAGCCCCACGGGGTGGCCGTGACCCCGGCCATGAAGGCCGGCGCGCGCCAGAGGTTCACCAGCGAGAAGACGGCCGAGATCACGTAGGCGCCGGCCAGCTCCCGGCGGCGCTCCGCCGTGCGGTCGGTGACGATCAGGACGAAGTGGTAGTAGAAGGCCGGCAGGGAGATCACGCCGGCGTGGATGACGACTTCCCAGAGGTAGGCGGTCGCCGGGTCGGGGGCCCGGCGCAGCATGAACACTCCGAAGTTCCAGACGGCGAAGGCGGCGACGAAGTAGGCGAAGACGCGGTTGGCCCGGCTGGCCGGGTTGCGCACCAGGGCCACGACCCCGAGCGTCACGTTGAGGGCGAGCGCGGCCAGCGGCAGCAGCTGATGCGGCGTCATCGGTGCCAGCTGAAGCAAGTGAACGAGGAAATTTTCCCGACTCCCGACATGCCGGCGGGCATGCCGTCCAGCACAGGCAAGCCGTGTACCAGAGGCGCGCCCCCGCCGATTTGCGGTGGCGGGCGCCCTCCGGTAGCATCCCCCTCACTTCCAGCCGCGGCCCCGCGCGAGGGCCCGGGAGGTGACCGGCCATGAAGTACGGGATCGTCCTGCCCATCTGGCAGCTCACGGCCGCCGACGCCGAGCGCCTGACGCTCGCCGCCGAGGAGGCCGGCCTGGACGGGGTCTTCGTCCCCGACCACATCCTGGCCCCCGCCGCGACCGCCCGCCACTATGGCCCCAGCTGGCCCGATCCGTTCTCGCTCCTCGCCTACCTGGCCGGCCGGACGGCGCGCATCCAGCTCGGGACCAGCGTCACGGTGCTCCCGTACCGGAACCCGCTGGTGACGGCCAAGGCGGCGGCCACGGTCGATCAGGTCTCGGGCGGGCGCTTCATCTTCGGGGTCGGCGTGGGCTGGGACGAGGAGGAGTTCCGCGACCTGAACCTGCCCTTCCGCGAGCGCGGCCGGATGAGCGACGAGTACCTGAGGATCATCAAGGCCGCCTGGACGGAGGACCGCCCGAAGTTCTCCGGCCGGTACCTGAGCTTCGCCGATGCGGTGTTCGCGCCCCGCCCGGCGCAGCGGCCGCACCCGCCCATCTGGGTCGGGGGCACGCCGGCCGCCGTCTCGGCGCCGTCCATCCGGCGCACCGTGGAGCTGTGCGACGCCTGGCACCCCCTCTACCTGAGCCTGGACGACGTCGAGAAGGGCGTGGCCCAGATCCGCCAGATGGCCCTCCAGCTCGGGCGGGCTGACGGGCCCGGCCTGGCGCCCCGCAATCCCCTGCTGCTCACGGACCGGCCGAAGGGCCCCGGCCGGGCCTCCTTCGAGGGCTCGCCGGAGGAGGTGGCCCAGGACATCCGGCGGGCGCGCGGGCTCGGGGCCGGCTACCTGACCTTCGACCTGCCCCGGACCGGCGTGCCGGCCATGCTGGCGACCATCGAGCGCCTCGCCCGCGAGGTCAGGCCGGCCGCGGGCTGACCAGGATCCAGGAGCCGGGCATGAAAGGCGTGACGCTGCCGACCGAGACCGTCTTCGTGATGGAGATGTCGCCCATCAAGTTCGGGCTGGGGGCGACCGACGAGATCGCGCACGATGCGCGGCCGCTGGGCCTGAGCCGCGCGCTGATCGTCACCGATGCCCACCTGGCCGCGCTCGGCCTCCCCGACCGCATCCGGGCCCTCCTGGGCGAGGCGGACATCAAGGCCGAGGTCTACGACGGCGTCGAGATCGAGCCGACGGACCGCTCGATGGAGGAGGCGGCCGAGTACGCGCGGGGCCGGGAGTTCGACGGTCTGGTGGCCGTGGGCGGGGGCAGCGCGATCGACACGGCCAAGGCCGTGAACCTCCTCACCTGCTACCCGGCCCCGATCCTGGAGTACATCAACAGACCGGTGGGCAAGGGCCGGCCGGTGCCGGGGCCGCTCCGGCCTCTCATCGCGGTGCCGACGACGGCGGGCACGGGGAGCGAGACGACCGCGGTGGCCGTCACCCACGTCGTGGATCAGCACGTCAAGGCAGGCATCTCCCACCGCCTGCTGCGGCCGGCGCTCGGCGTGGTCGATCCCCTCAACACGCTCACGGCGCCCCCGGAGGTGACGGCGGCTGCCGGCGCCGACATCCTCACGCACGCCATCGAGTCCTACACCACGCGCCCCTACAACGCCCGGCCCAAGCACCACCCGCCCGACCGGCCGGCCTACATCGGCGCCAACCCGGCCAGCGACGTCTGGTGCGAGAAGGCCATCGAGTACGTCGGCCGGTACCTGCGGCGGGCGGTCCTCAACGGGCTCGACCTGGAGGCCCGCCTCCACCTGGCCCTGGCCGCCAACTACGCCGGCATCGGCTTCGGGAACGCCGGCGTGCACATCCCGCACGCGGTGGCGTACCCGATCGCGGGGCTGGTGCGCGACTACGTCCCGGCCGGGTACCGGACCTCGCACCCCCTGGTGCCGCACGGCATGTCCGTGATCCTGACGGCGCCCGCCGCCTTCCGGTTCACGTACGCCACCGCCCCCGAGCGGCACCTGCGGGCGGCCGAGCTCCTGGGCGTCCCGACCGAGGGGCTCAGCGAGCGCGAGCGCCGCGAGGCCCTGCCGCAGGCCCTCATCGGCCTCATGCGCGACGTTGGCATCCCCGGCGGCCTGGCCGCCATCGGCTACAGCGAGCGCGACCTGCCGGCCCTCATCGAGGGCACCCTCAAGCAGCCGCGGCTCCTGGCCGGCGCCCCGCGCGAGGTCGGCGCCCGGGAGCTGGACGCCATCCTCCACGACGCCCTCGCCTACTGGTAGGCCCGCCGCCGCTCGCTGCGGACCCGCTCCGTGCCCGCCGCCCGCGCACCGGGCGGAGGGGGACGGTCCGCCCGCGGCGAGGTTCACCTCCCGGGCGAAGGCCGGCCGGGGCGCCGAGATGCCGGCCGCGCGGCCCGCGCGTCAATGTGACGCCACCCCCGCGAGAGGCCCGGTACGCCCCGTCGGAAGTCAGGAGCCGGGCGCCGGCCGGAACTTCCAGAAGTAGTTCACGTAGTCCTCGCCCTCGTGGAGGCGGCGGAAGGTCAGCTCGACCGGCATGTCGATGGCGACCGCGGCCGGGTCGCAGTCGGTGAGCTGGGCGTAGAAGCGGCCGCCGCCCTCCAGGTCGGCCGCCACCATGACGGTGGGCGGGTCGGGGCTGGGGACGAGATGATCGCGGGTGAACGTGAAGACCCGGCCGCGCCGGGCCAGCCGGTGATCGAGCAGCCGGCCGCCGGAGCACCGCCAGCACAGGTGGCGGCGCGGGTAGCTGACGGCGCCGCAGTCCTGGCAGCGCTGGCCGTAGAGGCGCAGGTTCTGCCGCTCCTCCCGCACCATCGCGGGCACGCTGGAGAAGGCCCGGATGACCTCGGTGGCGACGTGGCGCCGGAAGCGGAGGAGCTTGCCGTAGTGGACCAGCGGCCGGCCGGCGGCCAGCTGGGCCGACAGCGGTCGCGACGGCCGCCAGGCGCCGAGGGCCTCGGTGGTCTCGAACAGGAGCGCCTCGGCGCCGTTGCCGTAGGAGACGACCAGGATGTGCTCGCGCGGCCGCGCCTCCTCCAGCGCCGCGACCAGGCCGAGCAGAACCGCGGCCGCGCCCGTGTTGCCGATGCGCCCGACCACCGGCTGACGCGGCAGGGCCGTCTCCGGGAAGCCGAGCTGGCGGCCGAGGGTGTCGTGGAGCCGCGCGTCGGGCGCGTAGAGCACCAGCCGGGCGATGTCCTCCTTCTTGCGGCCGGTGGCGGCCAGCAGGCCCTCGATGGCCTCCGGGATGTGCCGGTCCAGGCCGTGCGCCTTGACGAAGGCGAGATCGGGCAGGGCCTGCACGTAGCGATCGCCGTCGTTGCGCCAGACGTCCGTGAAGTCGTGGCTGGCCGCGAACGCGCCCTCGAACCGCGCGATGACCGGCCCGGCGCCGACGACGGCCGCCGCCGCGCCGTCGCCCAGCACGGCCTCCAGCTCCCCGCCCGGCGCCGCCGGCCGCATGTCGGCCGCCGCCACCAGCGCCTCCCGGGCCGAGCCGGCCCGCACGGCGTCG
>FWPU01006535.1_pt1 | contig 23110 bp, 24 predicted proteins | sample 2228361 | NCBI WGS metagenome assembly FWPU01 (sample SAMEA103939777, study PRJEB20133) | metagenome
GAGCATCGAAGATATCGTTGCCACAACCCCTGGTCTAAGAGTGGATAGACCTGCCCTAGCCATGAAGATTCTTCTGAAGGCAAGGCATCTATCACCAGTCTACGGAAGACGAACCCCCATCCTTCCATCAAATGAGGATAATCTTGTCATAGAGGATGTGCCAGACATATTCCAGACAGGGCACGTGCATATCCTTGACTCCGAAAGGTACAGAGGTAGCCTTCTGATAAACACAGGAACCTGGCAGAGCCAAACTTCATATCAACTAGATATGGGCATAACCCCAACGCCAGCCATTCTACCAATAATCGACCTATCGACGCTAACCGTTACTGCGATCGACTTTACGAAAGTAAGGCAGCAATAACAGGATCTTGTGTAAATACCTCTGTTATTAAAGATTTAGGCACAAGCAGGCTTACCTTCTTTGTTCGCCCATATCGGCCTTTACTAAGGACATTAGCTGATATAATACCCTGCATATCTAGCTCAGAGAGTATACCACTAACCCTACGCGCTGTAAGCTTTTCAACTCCAATCCTAGAACTCAAATCGGCATATGTCTGGTAGATTACACCAGTTGAAGGGGGGTCTCTGGATGCGGCTACAGCCAAAAGAACTAGTTTAGCTTGTAAAGGCAGAACCTTGAGCGCCTCGATCAAGCGATCCTGCTCCATCTTCTGCAATGCTATACGAACATGATGCTCATCTACTCTCTCTGTACCCTCACGCTCGGCAACCTCAGCTGAAACACGAAGCAAATCAACAGCCCTGCGTGCATCACCATGCTCAGTTCCGGCTAAAGCAGCACAGAGGTTTATAGCTGCAGCTGTTATACAGCCCTTGTTGAAGGCCAGTTGAACACGCTCCTCAAGAATCATCTTCAGCTCCTCTACGGAATACGGTGGAAAGACCACCTCCTCCTCGCCAAGGCTGCTCAAAACACGTGGATCAAGCACCTCTTTGAAGCGAAGATCGTTGGATATGCCGATAATGGAGATACTACCAGGGTTCAGCTTCTCATGAGATCTAGTCAGCTCATAGAGCAGGTTCCCCGAAGAACTTTTGGCTAGATAATCAATCTCATCAAGAACCAAGAGGACCTGAAGATTCGCTGAAGAAATTTCCGTAACGACCCTACTATATGCCTCACCTAAAGATAGTCCTGTAAACGGAAGCTTAACACCAACAGCATCAGCAAGATCAAGAAGAACCCTATATTCAGTACCAGCAAGCCTACAATTAGAGTAGCATAAACCAATGGATATACTAAGATCTTTAGCCCTAGAAGCTAACTCCTGTATAACAAGTCTAACAGTAGCAGTCTTACCTGTACCAGTCTTACCATAAAGAAGAATATTAGAGCAACGTTGCCCCCTAAGTAGAGGCGCAACGATCTGGGCAACAGTGGCTATCTGCTCATCTCGAAACAGAAGTTTAGGCGGTACATAGTCATGTGTAAGCACCTTCGCATCTTTTAATATCTTAGAGCCTTTGATAGCCCGTGCGAAGATTTCGTCAAGCAGCCTCTTCTGCCCCAAGCCATCATTACCAGTTAAACACCGTCACCCCTTCTTTTCCACAGCAGATCTAGCTCGACTGACTATTTGAGTCTTATATGAGGAGATTATCTCTAGCTCGAACTAGGTTAGCAGAATAGTATATTTAAAAACAATGCTAAAATAAATAAATTATCAGCTTAAACTTTTTAGGGAACCCTTAAGAGTAAAAGGATCAATTATTCTTCTCCATAGGAAAGATCGGGGTGTCCCGCTGATGTTAAACGTTGTGAACAAAGCCAATATTATACTATAGTTCTGACCCCTCTATTTCCACTGGAGCCCTTATTCTATCTATTTTTGTTTGTTAGATATGAGTAGATACCCCTCTATTTCCACTGGAGCCAAACAAGAACAAATAAGCAAACTATCACAGATATCTTTGTGAACAAGTGAATACCTAAATTTTATTTCCTCTTTATCTCAATATGTTTTAATCAACAAACATAGACCAGTATGTTCACATGTTCACACCATCACAATATTTCTAGCGTAAAGATATATGAACGACGAATGCCGAGTAAGAAGATGACAATAGAATTCATAGATGACGAGGGTAGCAAATTTACCCTATCGATATCTGGCCCTCTAACAAAAGAAAAGATGAATAAAATAATCGAGGTCTATGAGTTTCTAGGAGGCTCCATGGTTGAGGAACAAACCGATGCAGAAAGCAAATTCGCCAAAGTTAACAGGCTTATAGATAAAATGTTCCCTGCCTCACCATTCACAACACCACAGCTACAAGAAGCATACGAAGACACCTACCAAGAACCAATAAAACTATCAACTTTATCCACATACCTAAACCGGCTCACAGACCAAAGAGTACTAAAACGGGTAAGAACAAGCACAGGCTACATATACCGAAAGATAACCCTAACAACCAAGATCAACCACTAAGAAGAGACCTACCCTTTTCAGAAAGAGTGTAGATAAAAGGCCTTGCACCATTTCTAGTTAGATATCCAAGATCATAAAGACGTTTTAGTGCACGTGAAACATGCTCCCTAGTATGGCCAACAACCGCCCTAACCTCGGCAGGGCTCTTAGCACCATCACTTATACACCTCAAAACATTAATCTCAAAAACACTTAGTTCACCTGCTCGTGATATCACGACATCACGTCTATGCGGTGATATCACTTTTCCCATAGCAACTCTGGTAGCCGGTTCTTCTTTAACTATCTTTCCTTTCCTTTCTAAATTTACTAATATTACATCTAATTGTACCTGTAGATCAACGATCTTCCCCTCAAGCTTACCGATCCTCTTAGAGTATTCTTCAGCTAAGACTAGGGCTAGATCCTGTTCTTCTACTCTCACTTTCTTTTGTTGCCTAATTGTATAGACTAATGATACACCTGCTATTATGAGCGCTGCGGCAGCTAATGCTATTACTACCTCCAACCCAATTTGTGATATGTGATGCTGATATATCACTTTTACTATGATATCACGGCTGCACCTTTCAAAACTTCGTCTATCAGCCTAATTGTTTTTTCTGCTTCCTCTTCTGTTATATCTATGGTTCTGAGTTTTGTGATCAGCTCTATGATCTTTAGTAGAGCAGGTATGCTTTCTTCTGGTAATAGATCGAGGTATATGAGTAAGATTATCGTCTTTAGTATTCTTTTAATCTTCTCTTGGGCTTGGCTTTTTGTGTGTAGATATGCGCCTAATGTTATGCTCTTTTTGTCTCTTTTTTTAACTCTTCGTACCAGCTTCTCGTTTGGCTCGCTTTTCTTTTCACACAATAGTGTGTCGAGCTGTGCCCGTGTAAGGTAGTTTTCCTTGACTAGATGTGATAGTAGTCTGTCTTCTTTGATTATAGTGTCTAACATATCAAGCATTATACAAAAGTGTATAATCAACGTTGCCCTACCTACTTCTCCTTCTACGAAAGTTAAAAAACAAATTTAAATTCAAAACACAAAAATAAACGTTAAAACATATATTAAAGGAAAGGTGATGCTTTTTAACCTAGCCAGCAATATACTACTGATCAACTTGGGTAGGAGAAGACGCAAAGTAGTAAGAATAGTGAAAAGAACACTCCCCAAGGTCTACGGCTGCCCAAACTGCGGTGTCACAGCGGTAAGGGTTCAGATACAGCCTGATAAAATAGCGCTTGTCTCATGCGGAAACTGCAACCTCAAACTAAGATATACTCTAACAGGCTCAAAGGAGCCGATAGATATTTACAACGAATTTGTAGACCAGTTTATGGCAGGTAAGATCCAAAGTGCGGAACCTACATAAGGTCGAAGACTACATCAAAGATACAATCAGAGCTAGGGGTGCAGCCTGCTTCGCACTAATAGATTCAGAAGGAACAGAAGAAGGTAAGGCCGCTAAAATCGCTATAGAGTCTGAGCAGGCAGGTGCTACAGCGATACTCATAGGTGGTTCAACCGCTATAGACCAACTCGAGCTAGACAAGATAGTTAGAGCTGTTAAGACAGTAACATCAAAACCCGTCATACTATTCCCAAGCAACGTCACAGGTATATCACCTAACGCTGATGCGATCCTATTTATGTCTCTTCTAAATTCTGAAAACCCCTACTTCATAACAGAAGCACAAGCCCTAGGCGCTCTACTGGTAAAGAAATATGGTCTCGAAGCCATACCTACAGCTTATCTCATAATAGGCGAGGGTGGTGCTGCCGGCTACATAGGTAAAGTGAGAGGAGTACCACCATCAAAACCAAACATAGCTGCCATGTATGCCTTAGCAGCCCAGTACATGGGTATGCGCTTCCTATATTTAGAGGCAGGTTCGGGTGTGATATCACATGTATCATCACAAATAGTCAAGAAGGTTCGCCTGGTATATGAGGGTACTCTGATGGTTGGCGGGGGTATAACCACGCCTAAGGTAGCCTATGAGATGGTCAAAAATGGTGCTGAGATAATCGTAGTAGGAACGTTGCTTGAGTCAGAGAAGCGGAAGACATTTTGTGATATTATAAAGGCGGCTGAGGATGCCGCTAGATCTTGTGATATCACATGATGTCACACCTATCTACTCTACAGAATAGGCTTAATCAAGAGGTTATGTCGCGTAGGCAACGTGTATATTGTCAGCGCATATTATCTACATTTGACAGGCTGTACAATAAGGCTCTTTTGGCTAGGGAGAAGGGTCTTGATCCATCAACCTCTGTCGAGTCTATCTTGGCCTATGATCTTGCTGATCGGGTTGAGTTGCTAATAGGCATAAATGTCGGCGATAGGCTTAGAGAGCTTCTTAGGTCTGAGGGCAGTACAGATAGGGCTGCCCTAACCTTAGCCGAAGAGGTTGCGCTTGGTAAATTTGGGTATTTTGACAAGGAGGAAGCGTTAGACTGGGGCGTTCGGACTGGTTTGGCTGTTATTACCGATGGCGTGACTGTGGCTCCTTTGCAGGGTATATATTCTGTAAAGATCAAGAAGAATGAGGACGGCTCAAGTTATGCTGCAGTCTACTTTGCGGGGCCTATCCGCTCGGCTGGAGGTACCGAGGCTGCATTTACTGTTGTTTTGGCTGATAGGCTTAGGATGGAGCTGGGGCTTGATCGATATAGGTGTAATGCTTGGGGGGATGACGAGGTTGGTAGGTTTGTTGAGGAGTTGCGGATCTATGAGCGTGAAGTGGGCAACTTTCAGTTTAAGGTTGGTGAAGAAGATATACGCACCGCTATAACCAATCTTCCTGTTGAGATCAATGGTGTAGAGACAGACCCTGTTGAGGTTGTTGTTCACAGGGGTATGAGGCGCATCGAGACAGATAGGGTTAGAGGAGGCGCGCTCAGAGTCCTGAACGATGGCATAATAGGTAGGGCAAGAAAGCTTGCCAAACTAGTATCTACACTCTCAATACTAGGGTGGGAGTGGCTCAACAAGCTCAAAGGCGGCGTGCAACGAGATATAGAGGAATCAAGGCCAGAAGCCTCCCACTTCCACGAGGTTATAGCGGGTAGACCCGTACTCTCCTTACCCAACCATATAGGTGGATTCAGACTAAGATATGGTCGATGTTACAACACTGGGCTTTCTGTAGTAGGAGTACACCCATCAATTCTCCCCCTCATAGATTATGCTGTAGTTGTAGGCACACAGGTCAAGCTCGATGTGCCCGGTAAGGCTGCTACTATAGCGCTTGTGGATACGATTGAGCCCCCTCTTGTTAGGCTAACCGACGGCTCAGTTGTTAGGGTTGAGAGCATAGACGCCGCGAATCAAATCCGAAGGAGTGTGCACTCTATAATATTCCTTGGTGATATTCTGATCAGCTTCGGAGACTTTCTGGAAAATAATGCTAGGCTTCTACCATCTGGCTACGTTGAGGAGTGGTGGGCGCAGGAGTTGAAGCAGAAGATATCTGAGAGGTACCCAACCCTCTCTGATTGTAGTAAAGCGCTGAATTTAGATGAAGGCCTACTATATTCTTTGGTAAAGGAGCCTCTGAAAACAAAGATATCCTGCCAGACCGCTTTTAAGATCAGCTTCTCACTCAACATACCTCTGCACCCTAGGCATCTCTACTTCTGGGATCTAGTGCAGCTTAAAGATGTGCTCAGACTCCGTGAGGCTTTGAAGCCTATTGACGCGGGCTACATTGTTAAACTAGATGACACAGAGGCAAAATGTATCCTTGAAGTTCTGGGTGTACCCCATAAAAGAGGTGAACTAGGCTGGCTGGTAGAGGGTGATGACGCTGAGGCTCTTAAGATGACCTTGCGGCTCGGTGAGCCGCTGGAAGTAGCGGGCTGGGAGGATACACTATCCTTTCTATCAAAAACCGCAAGAGTCGAGATTAAGCGTAAATCAGGTGCCTTCATAGGGCTTAGAGTAGGCAGACCAGAGAAGGCCACTATGAGGAAGATGAAGCCGCCTGTGCACCTACTCTTTCCTGTAGGCGAGCAAGGAGGCTCCCGTAGAGACCTCGTCGAGGCAGCGGGAAAAGGCAGTGTATTCGTAGATCTAATAAACTCATCATGTGAGCGGTGCGAGACCCCCTCCACTTCAGCTAAATGCCAAATCTGTGGCGGAAGTGTTAAGATCATTAAAAGCTGCCCAAACTGTGGGCGGGTCTTCCAAGGTGGGTTCTGCCCTGTCTGTCGATTAAGTGGAGTGCCTTACAAGACCACCACTTATCCCCTTAAGGAGGAGCTGAGGAGAGTCGAGGAGAAGGTTGGTGTTAAGGCGGTTAGCCCTCTAAAGGGCGTCAAGTCTCTTATGAACTTCACTAAGATACCTGAGCATCTAGCGAAGGGGGTGCTTAGGCAGAGGCATGGGCTTTCGGTCTATAAGGATGGAACAGTCAGGTTTGATGTTACCAACGCAAGTCTAACACACTTTAAACCTAGTCAGATAGGTGTGCCGGTCGACAAGCTTAGGGCTTTAGGCTATGACACCGATGCAGAGGGTAAGCCCCTAACCGATGATGACCAGACAGTTGAACTTTTTGTGCAGGATGTTATTCTGCCAGTTGATGCTGCAGAGTCTCTGCTACGTGTTTCCAGATTCATAGACGATCTGTTGACTAAACTCTATGGGTTAGAGGCTGCATACAACTTTAGAAGCTATGATGATCTGTTGGGCTGTCTGGTAGTCGGTTTGGCTCCGCATACCTCTGTCGGGGTCTTGGGTAGGGTGATCGGGTTTACTAATGCGCAGGTCTGTTTTGCACACCCCTTTTGGCATTCTGCTAAACGGCGTGACTGTGATGGCGATGGGGATAGTGTGATGCTGCTTCTTGATGTACTCACCAACTTCTCCAAAGAGTTTCTACCAGAGCAGATCGGAGGCTGGATGGATGCCTCCTTTTTCCTACAGCCCATAATACTGCCCAGGGAGCTTCAGAGACAGGTTCATAACTTCGACTGCACAGCACGCTACCCCCTCGTCTTCTACGAATCCTCCATCAAAAAGGAGATGCCCCAGAACGGGGTAGAAGCCATAGATATTGTTAGGAAGAGGTTGGATAAGGAAGAGCAGTATGAAGGCTTTCAATTCACACATGACACAGCACAACTGACCACAAGCAGAAGCAGAAGCGCCTACTCAACCATAAAGAGCATCATGGAGAAGCTAGAAAAGCAGATAGAGTTAGCCACCATGATCAAAGCCGTCGACCCTAACGATGTCGTAACCTCAGTCCTAAAGACTCACATACTTCCCGACATACAGGGTAACTTGAACGCCTACACAACACAGCAGTTCAGGTGTAGAAGATGTGGCGAAAAGTTTAGGCGCGCTCCTCTTCGAGGCTCTTGCCCTATATGTGGCGGCCAACTTTTGGCTACTGTTACTCAGGGCTCTATTGAAAAGTATCTTGAGTTGGCTGAGAGGATGCTGGCCAGGTTTAGTGTAGACGAATATCTTAGAGCGAGGTTTGAGATTTTAAGGTCTGGACTCTCAGAGATCTTCACCTCGAGACGCAGCGGTGTTCAGGCTGACCTCCTAGCCTACATGGATTCCAAGCAGATAGAGTAGACCCAAATTCACCTTATACTGATATATGAGTATGCCTCACACTCGTTTTCGAATGCATAGTGAACCTTCTGATACCTCTTTCTGAACTCCCTAACCATCTCTCTCACCTGCTTAGGCTCTCTTCTCTCGACTATAGCCAACCTGATGAACTCCGCTATCTCTTGCATCTCCCCCTCCTTCATACCCAGTCTAGTAACCTCGGATGTACCGAGTCTAAGTCCACCTGGATGCTGGTAGTTACGGCCAGCCTTTATGTCGCCTGGTAGAAGCTGCCTGTTGACTATTATGTTGCATTCTTCTAGCGTCTTCTCTAGGCTGCCGCCATCACCATACTTTGAGACATCTACAGCGATCTGGTGTGAACGTGTGAACCCCTTGGATTCGCCTAGCACGGTAAGCCCCTTTTCGTGGAGAGCGGTAGCCAGCGCCCTAGCGTTCTTGACCACTTGGGCAGCATACTCTGAGCTGAATTGTAGCATCTCTGCGAAGGCGACAGCTTTACCCGCTACGTTGTGGAGGTGATGGTTACTCGTGTTGCCTGGAAAGACTGCCTTCTTTATGCGCTCAGCGTACTTGGCGAAGGAGAGTATGGCACCGCCTTGGGGGCCGAAGAGTGTTTTATGTGTGCTTAGTGTCATTACATCGGCGCCTTCTATCAGGGGGTCTTGGAATTGGCCTCCAGCTATAAGGCCTGCCACGTGTGCAGCATCGTAGCAGACCGTAGCTTCATATTGGTGCATAATCTTCGCTATCTCTTTTACTGGCTGTGGAAATAGTATGAGACTACCACCCAGCATGGCTAGCTTAGGCTTCTCTCCAGACTTTACCATCGCGTCTATGTTCTCTCTGGTTTTATCTACATCTATGTTCATCTCGTCTTTGTCGAACGCTAGGTACGAGACTTTTAGCCCGTGCACTAGGCCTGCTGTACCGAAGAGTTCCTTTCGCCCCATGGATATATGCCCACCGTTCGGTATTGCTAGTGTAAGCATGATGTCATTAGGCTCTGCAAAGGCTGAGAAGACTGAGAGGTTGGCGCAGACGCCTAAGACTGGGCGTACATCGGCGAACTCGGCCTTAAAGAGCTGTTTCGCTAGTTCTATGCATATCGTTTCGATCTGGTCTATATAGATGCAACCTGCGTAGACTCTTTCGCCTGGCCAGCCTTCTGCATATCTGTTTCCAAGGTCGCTTACTATCGCTTCTCTTACAGCTGGCGAGGGTATATTTTCACTCGCTATTAGGGGTATACTCTCCGAGAACCATCTGTGATGTTCTCTAAGTAGTCTAAAGACCTCATTATAGTAGAAGAAGGGATCTCTATCAACCAATCGCTCTCTATAGTAGAAAGTAGGGCGCTTGTTTTAAGTGTTTATGTTAGCACTGTCTCTTCTCACATCAGGGTTAGGAAGATATTTTAATCACCAGTTTTATTTGATAGAGAGGCGAGGACACATGAGCCAAAGTAAGAAGAAGCAGGCGCCTATGCCAGCTTCAAGCGCTGGGCTGCTACGCTTCTTTGAGGATGAAACGAAGGGCGTGAAGATCAGACCAGAATTGGTAGTAGCAATCTCAGCTTCACTTATAATAATATCTATCCTGTTAAGAATCTTCCTTCCTGTGTAAGGAGACGAGGATGAGCTCTACGCTTAATATGCAGCGTAGATACAAGCATCTGTTTAGGCTACCCTCGACACGAGCCTCGTTCACAATAAGCATATTAGTCGTCTTATGCCTTGGCTTAGCTGCTCTTCTTGCATCCGGTGTTGTCTCCTTTGGCTTTCAGTATACGTTGCTACCCTCGCTCCCAGTCTTTCTGCTTCTATCTCTCTGGATTGAGAAGATTCTGCTTAAAGATTATCCTCTGGCTATTGCGCGAAGGCTTATGGTCCTCTCTTATGCGGGTAATATATTATGGGTCTTCCTGATGCTCTTAGGCTGGCTTATTTCTCCTTGGTCTGCTAAGAGTGTCTCCTCGCTTTATACCCTTGGATTCTTTGTTACTGTATCCTTCCGTTTTTTGGTCTTAGCCTCGGCGGTCTGCGGAGAGTACGTTAGAAGTCTGCTGGTATCTGTTCTACAACCCTTCCTTCTAATACTTCCCGTATCTCTACTTAATGTAAGCACCTTTAGTCTGAGTCTTCTTCCCTTTGTAGCGGGGCTGATCTTTCTAGCCTCTGTAGGCATCTATCTATATGCAATAGATAGATCTTCAGGGGATCGTGGTCTTCCCTCGTTAAAGATGCTGCGCGCATTCTTAGAGGCATGGGCTTCTGATAAGAGTGATCTTATTGAGCATCTTATAGAGGCCAAGAGTAAAGTATCTGTTATCAAAACGTATCTGCTCTCATTTCTGAATGGAAACGGTAGGCCTACGGTTGTGGTCTCAGATGTGCATCCAGGCCCATTTGCTAATGTAGGTAGCAGTAACATAACGTATGAGATGCATAAGACGCTTACTGGTAAGGGGTATTCGCCGCTTATACTGCATAGCTTCTCGAGTCACGATATGAACCTCCCCTCAAAGGAGCAGGTTAGGCTTATGCTGGAGAGTCTAGACAACCTTACTCCGATAAATGAATCAGACTCGTGCACCGAGTTTATCACATTAACCCATGGTAAGGCTACTGTGAATGGTATAGCATTCGATAAGACCGCGCTCCTAATAATAACCCTCGCGCCAGAAGGGATGGAAGACTTCCCACAGCGGGTAGGAGAAAGGGTAAAGGCTCTTGCATCAGACCTAGGCTTCAAAGAGGTTATTATCGTCGACGCACACAACTCTCAGGGTGAGATCAACGGCGAGGAGGATCTAAACGACATAGTAGAGGCCTCGAAAACAGCGTTAGAGAAGCTCAGCGTTGCACCTAGGCATCGGTTTAAAGTAGGCTATAGTCACTCAGATGAGCTTGATCTGAAGTTTAAGCAGGATGTAGGCGGAGGCGGGCTCGGCGTGCTACTTTTAGAGGTCGGTGGCAAAAAGTTTCTTTTAGTAGGCGCTGACGCCAACAATGCGATTAGAGGGCTGAGAAAGAGGGTTCTAGACGAGGCTCGGCTAGATGATGTGAGCATAGTTGATATATGCACAAGTGATACGCACTTCGCATCAGGTAAAGGCCGTACACCAAGAGGCTACTCTCCACTAGGAGAGCTCACACCCCCTGAGCAGATAGTCGAGGCTGTCAAAAGCCTAGCTGAAAAGGCTGGAGAAAGGCTTGCAGGGGTAAAACTTGTACTCCAAACGAGCTACGCCAAGGTAAAGGTTATGGGCGAAGAGATCCTGAGGGAGTTTTCAAACATCTTAGATCGAGCAACCAAAGCGGCTAAGACTGGAGGAAAGGCTATAATTTTAGAGCTCTTGGTGCTCATCGTTATCCTAGTCATAGTGTAACCAGGCTTGGCTGTCCCAGAGATACTTTGTATGTGCTAGTAGCTGTGCGAGCCTAACAGGCTCTGGTATAGCGCCTTGAAGCGTAAACTTGTCAAGTATCCTTGTTGCTGTATTCGCGTCTAGTCCTGCGGCGCGTATGTAGATCGTTGCGCCTGTCTTCAGGCTAGTCTTGATGCGCCCCCCTACCTTTCGGTACTGCTCGATCTTATGCTGTCCTTCATCACCCGTAAAGTGGTGTTTTATATGCTCCTCTAGGCCAGCTGACTCTTTGAATGTTAGGCCTATGACTGGTACGCCTGTCTCAAGGTAGACTCTCTCCAAGTCCACGATGTTGAAGAAGCTTATTATGACGCCTCGAAGCATTATCACATTTATATCGTTACGGCTAAGCCTATAGAACATACCTACTACAGCATCAGTAGCATCATCGCCGCCAATAGTTGCAGAACCGAATACGAAGCCGTCAACCACAAGGTCGCCCCGCATAACCACACCAGCTAGACAAGACTTCTCCAGCACATCCATCCTAAAGCTCTCCGCTACACCTAGCGCCCTTATCCCCTTCTTCTCAACCCTAACAGGCAAACAGCCTAGACCAAAGGAAGAGCCTATGGATAAGCCTATCTATCCAAGACGTTTATCTACTCCATCCAGCCCATCAAAAGATGTTTAGAATGGCGACAGACAGGCGTAAAGATGAAGAAGCGCTCTACAACCTTAGAGGCAAGACCCTAAGAGCCTACATACACATACTTACAAGAAGCGAGCCTATAGGTGTAAGAGAGTTACAGCGTGAACTAGGCTTCTCAAGCCCAAGCGTTGCAGCACACCATATAGAAAGGCTTGCAGACATGGGGTTAATCGAAAAAGATGGCTATGGCAGATACTATGCAGCCAAGAAGGTTGATGTAGCAGTACTACAGCCCTTCACCAAGATAGGAAGGTTTATGCTGCCCAGACACAGCTTCTATGCCGCCTTCTTCACCACATTAACATCCCTATACATAATCCAGCATCTAAACCAAGCAGACCTCCACACACTACTACTAGGCTTATCCGCTACAGCAGCCTTCTGGTATGAGGCATTAAGAACGTGGCGTAAGAAGCCGTTCTAAACTCTAGAAATAAGAGGAAGGGGTGCCCTAGGTCCAAGTATGCACCTGCAGTCAAAGGCGCCTTGGCTTCAAGCCTTAGTTGGCATACTCCTAGCTTTGGGCTTGGCGGCTGGGCTGAATCAGATAACCTATTACCAAGAAGGTCAGACTACATCTATGCGTGCAAGTTTGGCTGAAGCACCACCCCAAGAGGAGAAGGCGTCAACTCTTGAAGAGTCTACTCAAGCGGGCCCTGTAGCATACACTCAGATCCAGTCTACAATCCTATCTGTGCTCGCAGCCTTGGCGGTGGCGGTTGCAGTCTACCTAACGCTCAGCCGTAAGACCCTTAGCTAGAAGCCTAAAAATACCTCTAAGCCAACTTAACCCTGAATGAAGAGGAGGAAGATAGGTTTTCTAACCGAAAGGCAGATCGAGGTTCTAAGGCTAAGAGCCAAGGGTCTGACACAAGAGGAGATCGCAAGGCTCCTGAAGACTTCGAGGGAGAATGTGAGCATAATCGAGAAGAGGGCTCAAGGCAATATAAAGGCTGCCCGGGAAACTCTAGCAGCGTTAAAGACTTTCGGCGTCTCAGTTACAGTGCAGATAAAATCTTGCACACACCTGGTCGATGTGCCACGTATAATATTGGATAAGGCTGATGAAGCGAACATAAAGGTTAGAGCCAACTTCACCAAGATATTCGACGAAATAAGGTTCAAGGCAGGCGGCAAGGTTAAGGGCACCCGTCTAGTAAAGCCGATAACGGTTAAGATCCTACCAGACGGAGACCTAATAGTGGACTAAACCACCCTTGACCTAAGGTACCTTTCAGCGTCGAGTGCGGCCATACAGCCAAATGCAGCAGCGGTTATAGCCTGCCTATAGGTGTGGTCATGCACGTCTCCAGCCGCAAAGACGCCTTCAACGCTTGTCTGTGTGCGCTCTTTGAGCACTATGTAACCTTTCTCATCAAGCTCAACATGCCCCCTAAATATTTCGGTGTTAGGCTGGTGTCCTATAGCAATGAAGAGCCCCTTGACATCTAAAACCGTTTCTTCACCAGCCTTCACATCTTTTATCAACACGCCCTCCACACTCTTCTCGCCTAGTATATCTTCGACAACGCTGTTCCATCTGAATGATATCTTCGGGTTGGCGAATGCGCGGCGCTGCATTATCATACTCGCCCTAAGAGCATCCCTCCTATGTATCACGATAACCTTGTTGGCCAGCCTACTCAAGAAGAGGGCATCTTCCAAGGCGCTGTCTCCTCCACCTACGACGGCAACATCCATCCCTCTAAAGAATGCGCCATCACAGACAGCACAAACAGAGACGCCTCGGCCCATAAGCCTCCGCTCAGCCTCTAGGCCTAGCAGCCTAGCGGATGCCCCTACAGCTATGATCACAGCCTTAGCAGAATATTCTCTGCCGTTCGTGTAGACCCTAAACGGATAGCCCTTAAAGTCTACAGATAGAACCTTATCGTAGATGATCTCTGCACCAAACCTCTCAGCCTGCACCTTAAACCTATCCATAAGCTCAGGCCCAAGTATACCCTCTGGGAAGCCTGGATAGTTCTCCACCATAGAGGTTAGCATAAGCTGCCCACCCAGCAGGTCTCCAGTTATGACAAGAGGCTTCAACTCCGACCTCGCCAAATAGAGAGCAGCTGTGAGACCTGCTGGGCCTGCGCCTATTATCACTACACTCCTTAGATCTGTCAAGAAGCGCACCTTCCCACACTCTGGCAGCATAGGCTTATATCAATATTGCAATCATCCTACTGCGTAAGGGCTGAAAGATGATACTGGAGAGATTTGTAGTCCCTCCGCTTGACAACAATGTCTATCTTGTAGCAAATGAGGCCACACATGAGGCTGCCCTCATAGATACAGCTTTAGGAGCAGACCTCCTTCTAAGCAGGGCGCACGAGCTAGGAGTTGCAATCATCTACATCCTAAACACACACGGGCACCCAGACCACATCTGCGACAATACCGTAATCAAGGAGGCAACAGGCGCCAAGCTCTGCATACACGAACTGGATGCATACAGGCTCCTAGACAACCCCTTCTCCAGAAACCCCCTACCACCTGAAGTAGACATCCTCCTAAAAGGTGGAGAAACGATAAACATAGGCTCGCTAAAGGTAGACGTGATACACACACCTGGACATACAGAAGGAGGGTGCTGCTTCTACATAGCTGAAAAGAAGGCACTCTTCACAGGAGACACGCTCTTCGAAGGTAGCATAGGAAGAGTCGACCTAGTCGGCTCAGACCCGGCCAAGATGCTTGAGAGCCTAAAAAAGATCTTCACACTACCGAAGGAGGTTAGAATCTATCCTGGCCACGGCGGCTCGTCAACATTAGCCGATGAATACTGGATGCTCGAGTCAGGCTACATAAGTAGGCTTCTAGGCGCCTAGCCCCTAAAGCTATGTATGGATGCGGGTATCTGGCCTCCACGCCTTACAAACCCATCGGGCCTAAACCTGTTGACAGCCATAACTATAGTGCCTCCAAGCAGCCCCCCGAACTCAACATAGTCACCGACCTTGGAGCCGGGCACAGGTATTATCCTCACACCCCCAGGCTTATCATTCACCATACAGATAGCTGCTTCATCGAGTATTATCCCTGTTATAGATTCGGCTGACGTGTCCCCTGGTATGGCTATCATGTCCAAGCCTGCTGAGCATACCGCTGTCATGGCCTCGAGCTTTTCTAGGCTTAGTGCACTTGCCTTCACAGCCTCAACCATACCCGCATCCTCACTTACAGGTATGAATGCTCCACTCAACCCCCCAACGAAGGTCGTAGCCATACTACCGCCCTTCTTCACCGCATCTGTTAGAAGCGCTAATGCTGCTGTTGTCCCAGGTGCGCCGCACTTCTCAAGCCCCATAGCCTCGAATATGTTGGCTATGCTCTCGCCCTGTGTGGGTGTTGGTGCTAGGGATAGGTCAACGGTGCTGAACTCTACCTTCATCATCTTTGCAATCTCTCTGCCCAGTAGTTCGCCTACTCTCGTGACCTTGAATGCCGTTCTTTTTATTAGGTCGGCTAGTTGTCTTAGGTCTAGGTCTCGGTTCTTCTCCACTATCGCCCTTATAACCGCGGGGCCGCTTATGCCTATGTTTATGGAGATCTCAGGCTCTCCTAGTCCGTGGAAGGCCCCTGGCATAAAGGGGTTGTCTTCTGGCGCATTTGTGAATGTTACGAGTTTTGCGCATCCTACCCCTTTTCTATCTGATGTCAGCTCTGCTGTCTTCTTTATTACTCTGCCCATCTTTAGGGCTGCGTCCACATTTATGCCTGTTCTTGTGGATGCTATGTTTACGCAGCTGCAGACTCTGCTAGTCGAACTTAAGACGGTTGGTATGCTCTCTATGAGTGCTCGGTCCCCTTTTGTGCAGCCTTTATGGACTAGGGCTGAGTAGCCTCCTATATAGTCCACACCCGCCTCTTTGGCTGCATCATCTAGTGTTGCTGCAAGATCTAGGCCTCTTTCCTCGCCCTCGCCTTTCTCGGCGTAGGCTTCTAGTAGTATGGCTATGGGTGTGACTGCGACTCTTCTATTCACTATCTCCACACCATACTTTGCCTCCACATGCTTTACCGCTTGGTTCAGCCTCCTAGCGGTGTCGGCTATCTTGTTGTAGATCTGGTTTTGTGTTGTCGTGAAGTCTTTTGCCATACAGCCTAGTAGGTTTATTCCCACCGTGATGGTTCTTATGTTGAGGTGCTGAAGTGAGAGCATTTCGTATGTCTCGACGACTTCATCGGGTGTATACAATTCCCCCTACCCTCACCATTATACCCTATGCATGTAACGGAATAGCTCTTCATGTTGAACCGAGACTTGAACCCCTATCCTTGATGCCTCCTTATTCAGCGCCTCTTTGAGCCGCTCTAGGCTTACCCTGCTCCCACTTATATCGACTAGCATGATCATCACGAATAGGTCTCTTATCTTGCTTGATGTAAGGTCGAGGATGTTCACATTGTTCTCAGCGAGCACCCTTGAGATGCCAGCAACTATCCCAACCCTATCGGCGCCGAGTACAGTCACTACCACACGCTCATCAGCCATCCATCTTAACCTCTATCCTCTTAGCCTACACAAATATGCATATATTAGGTATATGCGAATCCTTACGGCGGCTTGGTAAAGATAACATACGAGCCCTTCACCGAGGTCGTCATAAAAGAGTACACCTACTATCCTAAGCCAGAGAGTCTGGCTACTACAGTAGCCTACAGCATACAGATGGGGCAGCCAGCCGTAATACTGTGGTGTGAAGGTGTAGCTTTCATACCAGTAACACTCCCCCCTGAAACCGAGCTGGTGGTAAAAGAGTATCTCTCAGGCAAGATCATATGGTCATCGGTAATATTTACACTCATGCCCAACTACCAGCAGAGCCTGAAGGTAGGGGCCATAGAGGTGCCTCTGATAGATACAACGCCCAACGAAACCTTGAGGCAGGTGGCGCTCTGGTTGAAGGAGAGGGCTACAGCAAGTGAGGCTGCTTGCCAGCCAAACCAAGCGGGCAAATAGTGTCTTTATCCCTTGTAGCCTTCTTCCTAAACATAGGCCTCTCAGCGATAATCCCAGCTCTACCACTGTACGCTAGAAACCTTGGCGCCTCAGATACCATGATAGGGGGGTTGATAGCTGGCTTCGCAGCAGCTAGGCTTGTGGTAGATGTGCCCACAGGCCTCTTTACAAAGATGGTAGATGCTAAGAGGCTGATGCAGATTGGACTATCCCTTGTAGCCTCATCCACGTTTGTAGCGGGTCTGGCTGGTAGCTACCCTATACTATTGGCTATGCGCCTGCTCGAGGGTGTGGGTGTAGGGATGGCAACGGTAGCCTCTATCGTGCTTCTAGCCGCTGCCTTACCTATCTATAAGCGGGGCTTCGCTATAGGGCTGTTCAACACTATGATTCTTGCAGCGAGCATACTGGGGCCGATCATAGGGGGCGTGGTCTCCTCTAGCCTAGGGCCTAACTTCGCCTTTCTGCTCTACAGTTTCACATCTCTATCTGCACTCGTCTTTGCCGAGTTCGCTGTTAAGAGCGCTGAGGTCTTGGATCTAAGGTTTGACGGCAAGATGCCTAGGTTTATGCTTAAGGACCGCTCCTTTCTTGCTGTCAACGTAGTAACCTTTAGCTTCGCTTTCATGTATGCAGGACTCTTCCTAACGACTATACCGCTCTATGCGTATGATAACCTAGAGTATAGCGTCGAAATTGTAGGCGCACTTTATGGCGTTATAGCGGTTGCGAACATGGGTTCTGCCCTCCTCTCAGGCATCTTAACCGATAGGCTTGGGAGAAAGGCGCCTATACTGGTAAGCCACTTTTCTGCTGCCCTAATCTTGGCGGTATCACCATACACATATAGCGCGTTATACTTCTCATCTATGGTTGTGGCTGCAAGCTTTGCAGCAGGCTTCTGGGGGCAGACCTCGAGCTGGGCTTCAGATCTGTTTGAGAGGCGGAAGCTTGGGGCGGCATTAGGCTTGAACCGTATGGCTGGAGACCTAGGCTTCCTTGTAGGCCCGCTTACCCTAGGCTATGTCACAGAAGCTACAAGGACTCCGCTGGTCTCGCCGATACCCTTTATCTTAACGGCTTTTCTGATGGCTACAGCTACTATTCAGGCGCTGAGGGCCGCCGACCCCCTTCGATCATATAGAGCATTTACACAAGACAAGACTTAATAGCGCTCAGGTTGCAGACTTATACTATGCCTAGCCTGAGCAGTGTAGAGGAGCGTATCGTAAAGAAGGTATGCGAGCTAAAAGACCTACTCATAGATGTTGCTGAAGACCTGATAGCTGTACCCACAGTCAACCCACCAGGCTCCAACTACCTTGAAGCAGTCGATATTATGACCAAGTGGTGCAAGAGCTTCGGGCTTGATATAGAGCACATAGATGTGCCCCAAGAGTTGGTCTCAGCAAGGTCTCCTAAAAGCGAGGGGCAGCCTAGAAGAATCCTCCTAGCATACCTGAAGCGTGAGGCAAGGCCACACATACACCTAAACGGACACTACGACGTGGTGCCAGCGACAGGAGAATGGTCTGTAACAGAACCATACAAACCCTTGGTGAAGGATGACAGAATCTATGGTAGGGGTGCAACGGACATGAAGGGGCCATTGGCATCCACACTCATAGCACTGAAGGCTCTAGCCGAGCATCAGGGCGAACTGGCTGGATGCGCATCCCTCTCAGCAGTCCCAGACGAAGAGATAGGAGGAGAAGCTGGGGCAGGCTATCTGGTTGAAAAGAAGGGCAGGTTCGCTGATGCATGCGTAATAGCGGAGCCCAGCGGTCTAAGCACCGTCTGGGACTCACATAAAGGCCAGGCTTGGCTTGAGGTAACGGTTAAAGGTAGGGCTGCACACGCCTCAACACCTTGGCTTGGCGTCAACGCCTTTGAGCGTGCTAGTAGACTTGCCGTCTGCCTATCCGATGGGTATGTTAAGCAGCTCGCGTTAAAGAATGTTGCCTCGAAGGTCAACTACCCCGATGCTATACCAGTAGCAACACTGGGAGGCGTGGTCAAGGGTGGAGGAAAGGTGAATATAGTGCCAGACTCCGTATCATTCACAGTAGACAGACGGACCGTGCCAGGCGAAACCTTCGAAGAGGCTAGAAGCGAGTTTCTTGAGTCTCTTTATAGGTGTGCAGAGAGTCTCAATATACCTAGAGGAGACATCGAGGTAACCAGGATCTTGGCTGGAGAGCCCTGTGTGCTAGAGGATGAGGGATTGAAGATGGAGTTCGCAAGGGCTGTGGAGGATGCATTAGGGCTCGAGCCTACGTACAAGATCTGCCAAGCCAGCTTAGATATGCGCCACTTCATAGCCTATGGAATACCAACCCTAACCTACGGTGGTGGAGAGATCTCTACCGCACACGCCGTTGACGAATACGCTAAGGTCTCTGATCTTGTTGATGCGGCTAAAGTCTATGCCCTATTTGCCTATCGGAGGCTTCGCAGAGGCTAGCCTGCCAGCCCTCAAACGCCGGTATCCCCGTTTTAAGAGCCCTGTTACCCCTGCGGGCATAAAGAGTATTATCAGCATAATGATCAAGCCGTAGATCATAAGCCCGAGTGTAGCGTATCTGCCTCCGAAGGAGACTATTATGCTCTCGTTGATTGGTGTAAGTATGGCTGAACCTACCAGCGGCCCCCAGACTCCTGCACCAAGCCCCCCTAGTATCGCTACCACCATGGGCTGGAAGGTTCGCCAGAGCCCAAATGCCTCATGCGGATCGATGAACCTTGTGTACTGTGTGTAGAAGGTGCCTAGGAAGGCTGTAAAGAAAGCGCTTAAAGCTGCAGCCATCATCTTGTACTTGAAGACGTGGATTCCAACAGCCTTAGCAGCATCCTCATCCTCACGTATAGCAAGCAGATAGTAGCCAAACTTCGTCCTCTCCAATCTAGTTAGAATAAACAGTAATACAAGGAGAAAGGCCAACATGATATAGTAGTAGGGCACCTTACTATTAAATTGGAAGAGGTGGGGGGCGTCTCCAACCAATGGCACAAGCAGACCTGTAGCACCACCTGTCTGTTCTCGGAAGTAAATGAAGAATAGGCTCAGGAGAAGGGTGAAGACCAAGGTTATTAGCGCAAAGAAGGGTCCTTTGACTCTGAAGGTGGGGAAGCCTAGGCCTAAGGCGACTACCGCAGCTATGGCTGCGCCTACAAACATCCCGATCCAAGGTGATATACTATAGTTGATTAGGAGTATGGTCGATGTATAACCACCTATCCCAAAGAATGTTGCATGACCAAGCGAGGGTTGACCAGCGTAGCTTCCAATTATAGACCATGCTGCTCCAAAGTATGCGAAGAAGAAGACATAGATGAGTACGTGTAGTATACTAGGGTCAGTCACAAATAAAGGGACGGCGAAGAGTATGGCCAGAACCACTGCTGTTAACATGATTTTAGCCAGGCGTGAAACCATATCTACCCTCGCCCGAATAGGCCAGCGGGTCTTACAATTAGGATAATTATGAAGGCTATGAAGGCGGCTACATCTTTAAGCTCAGTAGCGACATATACGGCGGTAATCGTCTCCACTATACCAAGAGTAAGACCTCCTACAAGCGCGCCGAGCAGGCTACCCATCCCTCCTAAGACTACAACTATTATCGCCATAAGCCCAAACGGTGTCCCCACGGAAGGGTAGAGGTAAAATGTTGACACCAAGAATGAGCCGGCTAGAGCCGCAAGAGCAACACCTATACCAAAAGTAATCACCCTAACCAGGCTCACATTAACCCCCATCAACTGCGCGCTATCAACATTCTGCGCCGTAGCCCTGATGGCACGCCCCAACCTCGTCCTACTAAGGAACAGATGCATAACGACTGCAACCAATATGGCGGCTATAAGTATGACCAGCCTAGTAGCTGTAAATCTTAGACCGAGGAAATCAAAGAAGGGGGAGGCGTAACCTCTCAAAACCCTAAAGTCCTGTGTCCATAAAAATGCTGCAAGGTTCTGGACAAAAAAGAGCAGCCCAGCAGCAAAAAGGATGGTACTCATCTCCGACCCAAGTAGGCGCTCTACACAGAACCTCTGTAGAAAGCCCCCTATCACGAAGAAGAGCGGCATAGTAACAACTACACTTAAAAGAGGATCCACCCTAAAGAGTGTATACAAAAAATAGGTGATGTACATGGCGAGCATCATAAGCTCGCCATGCGCTATGTTGATGACCCTCATCACACCCATGATCAGTGTAAGCCCCATGGCAGCAAGGACATAGATGCCGCCCACCATAAAGCCCTGTACTAACGTCTGCGCCAGCATCTCCAGAGACATCAGGCCGTCACCTGCAGACCGCTACCTAGCGCTCCAAGGAGGCATAACAGGTATAATCGCAGCTGTAGCTGCCTCTTTAGGTAGAACTGTAACCCACTCTCCCTTCTGAACCTGGATTATGTGTACGTTGGGATAACCATATTTGTTTTCACCTGTGGCATCGAATTCGACCGGGCCTGATATGCTTATAAGCTCTGTCTTTGTTAGTGCATCATGTATGGCTTTAGGGTCTGTTGAGCCTGCGCGCATTATTGCGTTTACCAGCACATCCATCGCCTCGTAGACCTGGGCTGCCTGCTGGTCAGGCCTTGTCCCCTCGCCATACAGCTTCTTCCACATTTCCACGAAGTATTTACTTGCCGGCCGTGGTGAATCAGGGCTCCATACCGCTGTGATCATTGTGTATTCAACGTCCCTGCCGCCCAGCTCTAGGAATGTGTCTGGTGGTATGGCGCCGCCTATGAATACCACAGCCTTCACATTGACATCCAGCTCACGCATCTGCCTCATTATAAGAAGGGCATCCGTAAGGTATGAGCCCGCTACTATCACATCGGGTTTGGCAGCCTTAACCTTCAGGAGCATAGGCGAGAGGTCTGGTGCACCAGCACTATACAGTTCTTTGAGCACTACACTTATACCGAGCTCCCCAGCCCTTTTGAGCGACATATCATACATAGACTGACCCATAGCAGTATTCTCACAGAGCACAGCTATAGTGCTATGCCCCATAATCTTAACGACGTCAACAGCCCAGTTGGTCGTAGGTACTACACCAGCATGCGCCCTAAACACGTACTGAAATCCACGAGCAGTAATCAGGGGGTGACCTGCATAGACCATCCAAGGCACCCCATACCTCTCAGCAACCTCCGTAGCTGGTAGCGTATCAGCACTACGGAAGGCCCCTACAATGGCAATGACATTCTCTTTTGTTATAAGCCTTTCAGTCTCGGATGCAGCCACCTTAGGATCGGTTGTAGTGTCAGCGACTACAAGCTCTATCTTAGCGCCGCCTAATGTCGCTATACCACCCCACACCTCATTCACAATATGAGCATAGAGCTGCCCACCCTTCAGCGCCGGCTCACCCATAGGCGCAGCTGCACCGGTTAGAGGTAGAACCAACCCTATTCTAATGGGTTTAGGAGGCGTTGGTGTCGCCGTTACTGTTACTGTGGTCGTAACTGGTGCTGCTGTAACGGTTTGCGTTACTGTGGTTGTAATAGGTGCTGCTGTTACTGTGACTGTTGTTGGCGGCGCTGTGACGGTTTGTGTGACTGTTACGGCAGCCCCAGGCGCTATGGTCGTGGTTACAGTCTGAATCTGTGTCAGCGTTTGGGTTTGTGTTACGGTTCTTGTCTCTGTTCTTGTTATGGTTTCTGTGGTTGGTGTTACGGTTGCTGCCTGCCAGAAGCCAGCTCCCGCCACGATAGCCAATATTATGACCAGAATAACAAGTGCAGTCTCTACTCTTGTCACAGCATTCCTAACCATTTTACCTCGCTCAACCATCTGAATATCATATTTATAAACGTTATTTCTGCTCCTCCCTCAGATTCTATTAAGAAAGAAGGCTAATTCAAAGATATTTGTATATGCGTATATCTTATCAAATATTTATGTGTTACGACAAGACCACAAGACCTGCCTCAAGCTTAGCTATTTAAGCCGCTAAAGCACCGAATCGCCTGGTTAGCTATTCTAATCCCTA
>FWPU01006536.1_pt1 | contig 23102 bp, 22 predicted proteins | sample 2228361 | NCBI WGS metagenome assembly FWPU01 (sample SAMEA103939777, study PRJEB20133) | metagenome
GCTACCATGTCGTATGGTCAGGCACACGCGGCAACTCCAACTCGCGACAGACCTGGTCGCTAGCCAACAGCCACTCTTCCATGTCCCGCTAACTCAAGTCCAGGTAGAACATCAACAGCACACACGCCGCCAACTGCGGCAGAGTGTAGTGGTGGGGACTTTTGGGATGGGAGTAGCGGGGCAGCACTTGTTGAGCCAGGCGGTAAGCGATCCGAGCAATTCTGACATAACGACTTTCTCGTGGTTTCATGCTTCTAAGTTTACCCCCATTTCTTCGCTGTTTGCAACAAAGCATTCTCGCCTTACTAGGAATCGCCAAGTTCTATCCACACTGGTCGGAAATTGCCCTGGGGCTGGCTTTTTTATTGTTTATCTGGTCGTTCCCCAGCCTGCTTGAGTTCTTCATCGAAAAAGAAGGCATCCTGAATTTCCTCCAGGGGCTGTTCTATGACGTCATCAGGAAAGAGTAAACAGGAAGGAAAGGCCAGGCAGGCCACATGATGTTATTGCCCTCGCATTTCCAGCACCAGATCATAGGGGTATTCGGCCAGAGGTTCCAGAGTCCCATCTGGGCGCAGCCAGAAGGTGTCCTCGATTCGCACACCCAAGCCGGCGTTGGGGTAATAGAGGCCGGGCTCAATCGTAATCACCACGCCGGGTTGCAATAAGTTCTCCCCCGTCGCCGTCAGGCTCGACCAGGGACGCTCGTGGACATTCAATCCTACTCCATGCCCAAGCGAGTGCACGTATCCCTCCTGTGGTGCCTCCGTGTGCAGGGGTGAGGGATGCCCGCGCGCCTCAAAGTGCTCGCAGGCCAGACGGTGAAGTTCGGGAAAGGGAAGGCCAGGGCGCGCCTGCTGTAAGACCTCCTCAAAGACAGCCCGGACGTCATCATACAGTTGACGCGCGGCCGGCGGCGCATACCCCAGGCACCAGGTACGGGTGAAATCGTAGAAGTAGCCTCCCCCCGCCTCACACGGGAAGATGTCGAAGACAATCGTTTGCCCCAGGCGGAGGACCTCTGTGTCGCTCCCTGTCGAGTGGGGCACGCCGGCCTCGCGGCCGATGGCGAAGATCGTTCCTTCCGGATTCTCGGCCCCCAACTCGACCAGCCAGAGATTGATGCGCGCTTTGACGTCACCGATGGTCAAGGGCTGGTCGTCCTCGCGCAGGAGGATCTCCTCAGCGTTCACGCGCCGGGTGGTCAGATAATCGGCCACACGGCGAACGACCTCGGTAGTCACCCGCCCCATCCGACGGATACGCTCCACCTCGTCCGCGTCCTTCGTCTCCATGGCGCGCAGAAAAACCGAATCCTCCGTCGTTTCTCCCACCAGGGTAATCTGGGGCATCCGACGCTGGAGGTGGGTCAGGATAGCCAGGAGGGAGGACACGTCGGTATACCCATAGACCCCCACTTTCCCGCTGGTAACGCCTGCGTCGGCGAACATGCGTTGCAGGCGCAGAGCCGCGGCCAGGGCGGCGTCTCCTCCCGCCTCCTCCAGTAACGCGCGCCAGGAGTACGTGCTATATGACAGGCAACGCAGGCCCGTCTTGGCGGCCTCCTCGCGTTCCATATCTTGATGGAAGAGAATCGGCTTCTCCGCGCGCTTCTTGATCAGCGTCGCGGAGGTCAGGTGAGCGCCGCCGGTCAAATAGTACATGGGGGGATTGTGACGGCCCGGTCCACTGACCAGTAGCGCCTCCAGGTCGTGCGCCTCCATCCACCGATCGAGATCCATTTTCATAAAGAAGCCTCCCACGAGGATACATTCTTCAACGTGCCAGTGCCAGGAAGACATCCTCCAGGCTGACCGCGCCTCGTTCCGCCCGAATCCAGCGCAGACCGGCCCGGCGCGCCGCTTGCTGCAAGGCGCGCTGGGATACACCTGGCCGAACCAGCAGGCGCAAATGATTACCCGACAAACCGACGCGCACCACGCCCTCCGCTTGCGGCAAGGCCGTCAGCCCCAACTCTAACGGCTCCACCTGTACCTCCCAGACCTCCTCCACCAGGCGCGCTTTCAAATTGGTCGGCGTGTCCATCGCCAGCAAATGGCCGGACCGCATAATCCCGATTCGCCAACAGTACTCGGCCTCATCCATGTAGTGGGTAGTGACGAGTACAGTCACGCCGCGCTCGGCCAACAGGTAGATAAGATCCCAAAAGACGCGTCGGGCAGCGGGGTCCACGCCGGAGGTAGGCTCGTCGAGGAAGAGCAATGGCGGTTGATGGACCAGGGCAATGCCCAGAGCCAGGCGTTGCCGCCAGCCAGTGGATAAAGCCCCGGTCAGCACCGCCCGTTGCTCCTGCAGACCGACCAGTTCCAGGGTAGCCTCAATCGCCGAGCGAGCGCGAATGCCGTATACCCCCGCGTAAAAGGTCAGATTCTCCCAAACGGTCAGGTCATCGTAGAGGGCGAACTTCTGCGACATATACCCCACACGGGCACGCACCTGCTCCGATTCGCGCAACGCATCGAACCCCAGAACACGCGCGTGACCCTCGGAGGGTGCCAGGAGGCCGAGCAACATGCGAATCGTGGTCGTCTTGCCCGAACCGTTCGGGCCAAGCAAACCGACGATCTCTCCATCCTCGATAGAGAAGGATACCCGATCCACGGCGGTAAAGTTGCCAAAACGGCGAGTGAGATTTTCGGCAACGACAGCAGACATGGTTTATACCGAAGACGTGACGAGAGCGATGAACACATCCTCCAGGGTAGGTGTGATCGGCCGGGCCTGCAGGTCAAGGTTGGGATGCGATGCCGCCAGCGCGCGCAGGGCTGCCATGACCTGTTCGACCTGGCCAGCCACTGACCGCACGTGCAGTCGGTCACCAAAAGCACGCACATCCTCCACACCCTGGATGGCAGCCACCCATTGACGGGCCGCACTCAACTGGGCAGCGCGCACCTCCAGCACACGATCCCGCAAGAGAGCGCACAGTTCCGAGGGAGTCCCCTCCGCAATCAACCGTCCGGCGCGCAGAAAGCCCACCCGTGTGCAGCGCGCCGCCTCATCCAGGTAGGGCGTGGCCAGAATGACCGCGCGGGACGATGAGCCACTGTTGGCGTTCCACGCGCCGGCAACCAGGTGGACGATCAATTGCCAGAAATCTTGCCGCGTCAGCGGGTCCACTCCGGTCGTTGGCTCGTCGAGGAGCAAAGCCTGCGGTTGGGTAACCAACGCCGTGGCCAGAGCCAGTTTCTGTTTCATGCCGCCGGAAAGTTGACTCGCACGCCGATCGCGAAACTCAGCCAGGCCGACAAAGTCCAGAATCTCCAGGCAGCGTGGCCGCCACTCCTGGTGTGAGAGACCGCGCACTTCGGCAAAAAAACGGATGTTTTCCAGCACACTCAGATCTTCGTACAACGAGAAGCGTTGGGAGAGGTAGCCCAAATGCTGACGGGCGCGCTCCGCCTCGCGGTGCACTGAAATCCCACAAATCGTCGCTTCGCCAGAATCGGGACGCAACGCTCCAACCAGCAAGCGCAAGGTGGTCGTCTTGCCGGCTCCATCGGCCCCCACCAGACCGTAGATCTCCCCCGACGCGACCTGCAGACTCACATCCTGCACGGCCTGCACCGGGCCAAAGGACTTGAAGAGATGTGCCGCCGTGATCATGGAATAAAGACAACGTCAGCAGGCATGCCCGGCCGGAGTTTCCCCTGGGGGTCAAGGACGTGCAACTTCACGGCGAAGACAGTTGTCTTGCGGCCCTCGACGGTTTGGACGTTGCGGGGAGTGAACTCGGCCTTCTCGGCAATGCGGAGGATGACGGCGCGGAAGGTTTCGTTGGGGAATGAGTCCACCTTCACGTTGGCCGATTGCCCCAGGGTCAGTTCGCCGTAGCGGTCCTCCGGCACGTAGACGGTGATCGTCAACTCCTCCAGGCGCGCCAGGGTAAGCGCCACGCCGCCGGCGGTGAGGACTTCGCCGGGTTGTACCGCGCGCGTGAGAATCACCCCATCCGCCGGAGCAAACACCGTCAATTTTTCCAGGCGCGCGTCGATCCATGCCAGATTGGCGCGGGCCTGATCTACGCTTCGATTTGCCTGTTCGAGCGCGGCGTGCGCCTGGTCCAACGTCGCCTGGGCCACAGCCACGGCGGGCGAGTAGAGGCCGGTCTGCAGCCTGGACAGGCGATCCTGTGCCGCCTCATACCGCTCCTGAGCCACAGCCAGTTCGGCGCGCGCCGAGAGAATATCCCTGGCAATATCCCGATCCGCCAGATCGTCATAGGCCTTTTGAGCATCCTGGAGTTCCTCGCGGGCGTCGTCGTACGCGTCCTGGGCAGATTCGCGCAACTTCTCGTTGTCACGGGCGCTTTTCGCCCTATCCAGCGCGTCCTGGGCGGCCAGGAACGCAGCACGGGCCTGTAGGAGACGCCTTTCCACACTCAAGAATTCAGCGCCGGCGGGGTTGTTCAGGAGCTTGTCCAGTTTCTGCTGGGCGGCTTCGAGGGCCGCACGCGTCGTCTCGACTTCCTTTTGCGCGGCGTCAAGTTCTTCGGCGCGGCGGAAATACCAGCCGGGCAGGTCATATTCGGACGGGAACGAGGCCCGCCAGGCGGCTGTGCGGGTCAGGATGTCCTCGCCGCGGGCCGCGTTCAGGGCCAGGGTATAGTTCGCCTGGGTCGTTTGCAGGGCCGCTTGAGCACTGGCCAAGGCAGCCTCCGCCAGATTCAGATTGGCAACGGCCAGACGCCGTTCCGCTTGCAGGAGCGTATCATCCAGGCGGAAAAGCCGATCGCCAGCACGGACGGTATCTCCTTCTTCTACGTATACTTCCACCACCCGGCCGCCTACTTCCGAAGAGATGGAGATTTCGACGGCCTCGATTGTGCCGGAAGCGCGCAGGGATTGGTCCGCCGGAGGCTTCAGGAAACGCACGCCCAGGTACACGACCACCGCGAAACTCAGCAAGATAGTGAGGACAAAGGGAAAGGATAGACGTTGGGGTTTCATGTCAACTCCTCAATCCAATCGTTTGCGGAAGCGCAACGCGGCCGCTGTCATGATGAGCAGGCCGAAGATGGCCAACGCCAATGCCTCTGTCCAGATGGCTGGAAGCCCTACTCCCTTGAGCAACAACGAGCGGATGATGACCAGGTAGTAACGCAGAGGAACGATGTAAGAAATCAATCGCAACCAGCCTGGCATGGCCTCCAGAGGAAAGAAGAAGCCAGAGAGAAAAATGCTGGGCAGAAGCGTCAGCCAGACCGTCAGCATGGCTTCCTGTTGGGTGTTGGCCATGGTGGAGGCAAAGAGACCGATTCCCAGGCCAGAGAGCAATAAGAGCCCGGAAAGGCCAATCAACAGACCCAAATCACCGCGAATCGGCACATTGAACCACCAGCGACCCAGAAGGAGGACTTCGAACGTGTTCACAAAGGCCAGCAGGACGTAGGGTAACATCTTCCCGACGACTAACTCCCACGGGCGGATGGGGGTGACGATGAGCTGCTCGATGGTGCCGCGTTCTCGTTCGCGCACCACTGCCGTAGCGGTCAGGATAGAAGTGACGGCATAGAGAATCATGCCAATCACGCCGGGGATCATGAAGTACGCGCTGAGCAGATCGGGGTTGTACCAGACCTGGGTACGCACATCAAGCGGCGGTTGCAGCGTGGCCGGGTTGAGGCCGCGCCGCGCCAGGCGTTCGGTCAAGAGGGTAGTGGCATGGTTCTGCCCAATCAAGGTTGCCGCGGAGAGAGCAGTGGAGGCGGCCGTCGGGTCAGAGCCATCCAGAATGAAGGATACCTGCGCCTTACCCTCCAGCAGTTGGAGATCGTAATCGGCAGGGATAATTACGCCTGCGCGCGCCTCACCGCCCTCGATGAGGGTACGGAGTTCTTCCTCCGAGTCGACCTGGTAAGTCAGGCGAAAGTAATCGGCTGCACGATAAGCGTCCAGCAGACGACGCGAGGCCGAACAACGACAGCGATCAAGAACTGCCAGAGGAATGTTGCGCACGTCACTGGTCGCCGAGTAGCCCATCAGGATCAACTGCATGATGGGGATAATCAGGATAATGATGAGCGCGCGGCGATCGCGCAGGATTTGGATGAATTCTTTGCGAATGATAGCCAGGAGACGCGTAACCATAGGTGTGCCTTTTTCTGCCAATCAAGAGGCTGGTTTTTCCAGCAGAATGCCGTGCAAGAAGATTTCCACAAAGTAATCGAGGGCACCCTGTTGGGCAGAGGCGATGGGAAGATGGGACATCAACAGTTCGGTAATGTAGAAGGAAAAGAACAAGCCCAGGAAGGCACGAAAAATGATAAAAGGAGGCAGGGGACGCAATGCTTCTGAGCAGCCTTTCAGACGTTCCAGCAGGCATTCGACTTCCGGCAAGACCTTTTGAACAATGATCGGCATGTTACGGCCGTCGAACTCTACAATCTCAATGAACATCAACTTCAAGAAATCAGGCTGCTTGGTCAATTCCTCAAACATCATTTTGGCGGCACGGCGCACAAATTGCTCTGGCGTTTCGAGGGGAGTCTCAAGCAGCACCGGCAAGATACGACGGTAGGGATGATGGGTCAGGAGGACTTCGACGAAGATGGCTTCTTTACCGGGGAAGTGGTTATAAATACCGCCCAACGCCAGGCCAGCGCGGCGTGCAATTTGGCGCATAGAAGTGGCCGTATATCCCTGCGCTAGGAATAGTCCATAGGCGGCTTCCAGAATAGCCTGACGGCTGGGTTCGGCCTTTCGAGATGTGCCCATAGGCTATGAACGAACGTTCGTTATGATTATACAAACAGAACAACAATCTGTCAAGACAAAACACGGATCGTGTGCTTCTCCCACTACCCCCACAACACACCCTGGCCCAGCCTGCGAGCCTACCAGCCTGCCAGGATTCGCTCGGCCCGCCGCGTCCAGGAGTATTGGTGCGCGGCCTGACGCGCGCGCTGACCAAGCACCTGCCGGCGGAGGGGGTCGGCTAACAAGGACTGCAACGCCTGTGCCCAGGTCTCCACATCCCCGGGTGGACAGAACACAGCCATCGTCTCCTCCAGCACCTCCCGAAAGACCGGCAGATCGCTGGCCAGAATAGGCCGGCCGGAAGCCAGATACTCGAACATCTTCATTGGACTGGAGAGCTGCGCCGAATGCCCGCCGCCGCTGGAGATGCCGATTTGGCGTCCGTAGGGCATGAGCAGTACGTCGGCCGCCGCCTGGTAGAGAGGCAGACGGCTGTTCGGCACGAATCCGAGGAACGATGCATTCGTTAGAGCGCGACGGGCGGCCTCTCGTTGCCAGCGAGTCACGTCTTCCGCGGAACCTCCCACCCACAGGAACTGCGCCTCAGGAAAACGCGCGGCCAGTTCAAGGAAAAGATCAGCCCCTCGCCCGGCATACAAACTGCCAGCGCACAGCACCGTGGGACGTTGGGGCAGGTCAAGGAGATTGCGCGCGGTGGGCGAATCAGGCACTTCGGCAAAGCGTTCATAGTCTACACCATTGGGAGCGAGGACTGTCTCCGGCAGAGGACCATATCGTTGCTGAAGCTCCATCTGCAGGGCAAACGTGATGATCGCCAGCCGCCGGCGCGCCCTGGCCCCGAGAAAGAGGCGGAACCAAAATGGACCAAAGAAACCGGCAGGTAGATCGTGCATCTCCAGGATGACTGGCAAGCCCAGCCAGGCCCCCCAGGCCGCGGCCTGTATCGGCCAGACGTACAGCAAATCCGGCCGCAGACGACGTGCCTGGTCTACAGCCTCCCAGAAGAAAAGACGACGCCAGCGTATCTCCAACCAGCGAATCGCAAACGGGTGCTGCAAGCCATACAGGGTCGCCAGGTCTTCCCAAAGGGGCAAGGCCTGAGCAGGTGCAAGAGCCGGCCGGCGGGGTACGAGCAGGGTCACCTCATGACCGAGTTGCGCCAGGGCGTGCACGGCCTTCATCGCCTGCATACTGTTCGCGGTCAGACCGGGTACCCGAGAGGCCGAGATGGCAATGATTCTCAACATGCGTCCCCGTCTTCCAGGCGTAGACCCTGGTGGCGTAATTCCCACCAGCCACGCCCTGCCAGCCAGCCAATGGAGCCTACGAAATACGCCGAAAGAATACCCCCTAACATCAGATACCCATAGCGCGGGACGAGTGTAAAGAGGAGGGTCAATTCCACCAGGCCAAAGAGCAAAGTGATCAAGAGAGGATAAGCCGGCCTGCCCAGGGCAAGAAAAAGAGGGCGATTCCACTGGAAGATGCTGGCAAAGCCATAGCCAACAAGCAGGATCAACAGGAGAGGGTAAGCCGGACCGGCCTCGGCGCTGTACAGGAGGACGATCAACCAAGGACCGAGCACGGCCAATTCACCGCCGATCAGGAACACCAGGACCGCCGTCAATCTGCTGACCCGCCACAACAGACGACGCGTTGTCGCCCAGTCGCGTTGAGCAATCGTCCGGCTGATCTCGGCATACGTCGGCCAGAGGAACGGCTCAAGAGGGATCAACACCAGGTTAATCAGCCCGAAGGCGATCTTGAAATATCCCACCTCGTTCACGCTGAGCAGAGCCGCCAGGTAAAGCGGGATATTATCACGCGTGATCAGGTTGACCGTGCCGTTCAGGTTTGTGCTGACCAGGAAAGCGCCAAATTGGCGCTTCTGAGGCAGCAAGCGGAGGGGTGTGGCAAACCAGCCCGGCCCAAGCAGAACGCGTAATTGACGCATGGCCAGCCAGGCCAGCCCCACGCCGTTGACCGTCTTGCCGAGGACATAGGCCAGCAGGATGGCAGGCACGCCGCCGCCCAGGAGGAAGGTGAGCGCAATAGTGGTCAACGTCACGGCGCTACCGGCAACGTTGAGGCGCGCCAGCCAATCGAACCGCCGCGCGCTTTGCAGGACACCGGTTGAGGTCTCGGTGAGCGCGTTGGTCAGTAGAATGAGACCGTAGAACAAAAATAACGAGGCGCTTCCGGGTTGCTTGGCTAGAATGCGCTCGGCCCAGGGGGTCAACAGGGCCAGGGCAAGGAAGGCCAGAAGTGACGTCAGGGCCTCGATGAGCACGGTTGCCTTGATCCGCGCGGCGGCCTCGGCACGCGCCTCACGCCCCAATGCCTCATCCAGGTAGCGGACGATGGCTTCGCTCATACGAAAGGAGAGCAGGCGATTGACATTCGAAGCAAAGGTGATGATCGTCGTGACCAAACCCCAGCCGGCCACACCAACCAAGCGTACCGCCAGAATGCCCTGGAGAAAGCCCAGAGCCGCACTCAGTACATTGCCGCGGAACAAATACGCGCTGTTCCGCACCACGCGTCGCAGGAGCGGATCGGCCTGCCAGAGAGTTTGAAGGCGTACCCAGAGATTGCCGTTATGATCCAGTTGAGGGTCCAAACAATCGCTCCGCGGGAAAAGATGTCTTTTTCCGAGGCAAGAGGGATATCAAGCGGTCTGAATCTCCCTGACCCATTCCCGCTCTTGTTGATACCAGTGCACGAGTTCTGCGACGCCGCGTTGCAGGTCATATTGCGGCGACCAACCCAGGATAGTCCTGGCTTTGGAGGTATCGGCCCAGTTGGCTTGCATATCGGCCGGATTGGGTGGGCCATAATGCACCTCGGCTTTCCGGCCAATCAGCTCTTCGAGCAGGGCGATCAAGTCGTTAATGGTAATGACCTCATGCCCGCCCAGGTTGATGATCTCGTAACCCAGCGGACGCAAAGCGGCGATTGTGCCGCGCGCGATGTCATCCACATAGGTGAAGCCGCGCGATTGTCGCCCATCGCCGTTGACCCGCACCGGTCGGCCTTCGGAAATCCATTGCGTAAAGCGGAACATGCTCATATCCGGCCGCCCGGCTGGGCCGTAAACGGTGAAGTAGCGTACCACGCTCACGTCGAGGCCGTAGAGGGCATGATAGGCGTGAGCCAGGGTCTCGGCGGCCTTCTTGCTGGCCGCATAAGGCTGGAGGGGATGGCTGCTATCGGCGGTTTCCGGGGTAGGCAACGGGGCGCGGTCGCCGTAGACGCTTGAGGTAGAAGCCAGGACGAACTTCGGGATGCCGCTTCGACGACAGAATTCGAGCAGGTTGAGCGTGCCGATGACGTTGGTCTCGTAGAACAAGTGAGGATCGACAACGCTGGCGCGCACGCCCGCGCGCGCGGCCAAATGCAAGATAGCGTCGAAAGGTCGTTGCGAGGCCGCCTGGGAGAGGCGTTCCAGAATAGCGCGATCGGCAATGTCAGCACGTAAAAAGTCGAAGCCGGAAAGGGCCTGCAACCGCCGCAGGCGGTATTCCTTCATTCGCACGTCATAGGCATCGTTGAGATTGTCTATGCCGAGGAGGGTATGTCCGGCCTCCAGGAGCAATTCGCTGACACGATGCGCTATGAAGCCAGCCGCGCCGGTGACAAGGTAATGCGCCATGCTGTTCTCTTGTTCGAGATGTATCCCCGCTCGCTTCACGAGGACTGAGCCAGGAGAGACGGGTTGGCCGTCTCGGCCTCCATCTGGCGGAGGACAATATCCGGCTCCTCCTCCGAATCGGCGGGAGGCGTGACCACGTCTACCAGGATGTGATCGCCAGCGTGGAACTGGCCGGACAGTAAAGCGTCGGCCAAGGGGTCTTCTACTTTTTGCTGAATGACGCGTCGCAGGGGACGGGCCCCCATTTCTGGATCGTAGCCGCGTTCGGCCAGCAAATCGAGGGCCGCATCGGTGGCGTGCAGGGCAATGGCATGCTCCTGCAGGCGTTCGGTAACCTTGTCGAGCTCGAGGACGACGATCTTACGGATATCGTCCTTGTTGAGAGCGCGGAATACGATCACGGCATCCACGCGGTTGATGAATTCCGGCCGGAAGACACGCTTGAGCGATTCGGTCAGTTTCTTGCGCATCTCCTCGTAGGTTAACCGCTCCTCGCTCTTGGCATCACGTTTGAGGGGGAAACCCAGTTGCGTGTTGCGCCGGATTTCCTCCGCGCCCACGTTGGAGGTCATCACGATGATGGCATTGCGGAAGTTCACCTGACGGCCTTTCGCGTCGGTGAGCCGGCCTTCCTCCATGATTTGCAGGAGCAGGTTGTGCACTTCGGGATGAGCCTTTTCGACCTCATCGAAGACGACGATGGAATATGGGCGACGACGCAGGGCCTCGGTCAGCTGGCCGGCGTCCTCATAGCCAATGTAACCGGGCGGCGCGCCAACCAGCCGACTGCCGGTATGCCGCTCGGTGAACTCGGACATATCCAGTTGGATCAGCGCTTCTTCGCTGCCGAACATGAAACGGGCCAGGGCTTTGGTTAATTCGGTCTTCCCGACGCCGGTTGGCCCCAAGAAGATGAATGAGCCTATCGGACGGCGCGGGTCTTTCAGGCCGGCGCGCGCCCGTCGCACAGCTTTGGCGATAGCCCGGATCGCTTCATCCTGGCCGATGATAGACTTCTGGAGTTCCTCCTCCATGCGCAACAGACGTTCGGATTCCTCCTCGGCCATTTGCATCACCGGCACGCCGGTCCACATCGAGACCACTTCGGCAATATCGGCCGCGGTCACAACTGGGCTGGAGGCACGTTCCCAGCCGCTCTTCAACTGCCAGAGCTGCTCGCTCAATTCAGCTTCCTGAGCGTCCCAATAGCGCACGTCCTCGATCTTGCCTTCCTCCTGGGCCAGGACACGGTTTGCGCGCACTTGCTTGAGACGGGTGTAAATCTCCTTGGCAGAGGTAGCCGAACCAGATTTGTACATCCGCACGCGCGAGGCCGCCTCGTCAATGAGGTCAATGGCCTTGTCGGGCAAGAAGCGATCGGAGACATAGCGAGCCGAGAGGCGCGCCGCGGCTTCGAGGGCTTCATCGGAGATCACAAGGTGGTGGTGCTCCTCATACATGCGGCGAATGCCTTTGAGGATTTCGATGGTTTCCTCCACCGTTGGCTCGTTGACCAGGATAGGTTGGAAGCGGCGCTCCAGGGCGGCGTCCGTCTCGATGTGTTTGCGGTATTCATCCAGGGTAGTGGCGCCAATGCATTGCAGTTCCCCGCGTGAAAGAGCCGGCTTGAGAATATTGGCCGCATCCACGGCAGAGCCGGCGGCTCCAGCCCCGACCAGCATATGGAATTCGTCAATGAAGAGGATGGCGTGCGTTTGCTTGAGTTCGTCAATGACGCGCTTCAGGCGCTCCTCGAACTGGCCACGATACATCGTCCCTGCCACAAGCGAGCCGACATCCAGTTTGAGGACGCGCTTATTCAGGAGCGGCGCCGGCACATCTCCTTCGACGATCCGTTGCGCCAGGCCTTCCACGATAGCCGTCTTGCCGACGCCCGGTTCGCCAATCAGAGCAGGGTTATTCTTGGTGCGGCGTGCCAGGATTTGAATGACGCGCTCAATCTCCATTTGCCGGCCAATGACCGGGTCCAGCCTTCCTTCCTCTGCCAGGGCCGTCAGGTCAGTGGCCAGTTGATCCACCAGCGGTGTTTTGGTTTCCTGCTTAGCGCGCCCGCCCTCTGGCACCAGCGACAGGCCACTCCCGCCCCCTTCCTGCAGGACACGGCGCACCTGGCGGCGGATTTGTTCCTCCGTCACGCCCAGGCGACGCAGCACGACCGCTGCGTTGCCGTTGGAACGATTCAAAGCCAACAAGAGATGTTCAGTGCCAATATAGTGATGCCCCATCCGCTGAGCTTCTTCCAGAGCCATTTCAAGCACTACTTGCGTATCGGGGCCCAACTCGATGCGCCCGCCGCTATAGTGACCCTCCCCACTGATGCGCAGAATCATCTCACGCACCCGATTAATTTCCAACCCCAGTTCGCGCAACACGCGGCTGGCAACGCCGCCTTCCTCTGTCATAAGCGCCAGTAGCAAATGTTCGGTGCCAATGAAACCCACGCGGGCGCGCTCTGCTTCCATGTGTGCCAGGGAAAGCACGCGCCGCGCACGTTGGGTGAATCGCTCTAAACTGGCCATACGATTCTCCTAATCCATCTCAAATCCAAGCCGCTCTGACTACCTTCTGTCTTCACGCTTTTCTCTCTGCTGATTCTACCAAAAAGTCTGCCACCTGACCGTATGAAAAAGATTAGAGATTACGGATGACATTGGTTATCAAGCCGGCAAAAGTCCGTCCCAGTCATGCGTCGAGTGTCCAAAATGACATCCAGCGCTCAATTCCACCTGCGCCAATCCGAGAGTTTCGGTCATTGCCTACTGCCGGCGCAGGTCTGCGTTAGGACGGCAGTTGAACTGCCGTCCTAACGCCTGAAATGGCCACTCTTCTCCAATCATTCTTCTCTGCCCTTCTCTTCCAGAGCAGGTTTCTTACCAATCCAAATCCTAGTAACCGAACGAGTTGTGTACAATAGACAGACCCGAGAGCTGCGGTCATAGCCCATCGCTGGCGCGAATCTCCAACCTGCGGAAATCGGCAAATTGGAGATCCGTCTCTCACGACCGATTGTTTCCCCTGTAGTTGTACTGCTGGAGGTGGCAGTTGCACCGCTGCCAGAAATGAGTTGCCCAAGGAAGGCAGTTGCGATCCCCTGTCCACCATCCATCGTCTACCGTCCATCGTCCATTACGCGAGAGGAAAGTCACACCGTAGCGTTGAACAACCGAATCAATATCCCGCCGGCGGCCACGAATGCCGCGGTCCATGCACCAATCGGCCTGGCGAACTTACAGTATAATTTTTCTGGGAACGAGGTAGCTATGGACGAAAGTGAGATGACACGGATTCGCCAGATGGAGCGTCTGCTGGAAATTAGCCGCACTCTGAGCACGACGCTGGACCTGGAGCCATTCCTGCAATCCGTCATTTCCGCCGCCGCCGAGTTGACAGATAGTGAAGTCGCTTCCATTCTGGAACTGGAAAGCGGCAGTGATCATTTGCGCTTCCTGGCTGTGCCCTGGTTTCATCGAGAGGCACTTAAAAACGTGCGCGTGCCTCTGCAGAATAGCGTGGCCGGCTGGGTCTACCAGAACGCCAAAGCCGTTGTGGTCCCGGACGTGAGCGCGGAGAAACGTCACTTCAAAGGGGCGGATGAGGCCGCCGATTTTCAATCGCGCTCGATCCTGGCCATGCCCATCATTTACAAAGGGGAGACCCTGGGCGTGTTGGAAGCAGTCAACAAGCTCGACGAGGCCGCCTACACGGCCGAGGACTTCAAAATCGTGGAGATGTTGGCCTCGCAAGCGGCTGTCGCGATTCAAAACGCCCGTCTGGTGAACCAGGCACGCCGGGCAATTGATGAACTGCGCGAACTCAATCGGATGAAGAGCGATTTCATCTCGGTTGCCTCGCACGAATTGCGAACACCGTTGGGCCTGATTCTGGGGCATGCTACCTTCCTGCGCGAGGTTGTGGCCGCAGACCAGCGCCAGGAGGTAGATATCATCGTCCGCAGCGCGATGCGCCTGAAGGAAATTGTGGATAACCTGGCGAACATTGACAACGTCCAGCGTGGCGTGGCAAGCCTGCGCAAGCGGACGGTATCCATCAAACGCATTGTGGAAGAGGTAGTAACCTCCTTCAAGGAGGAAGCACGTCGCAAACGCATCGCTATTCAGGTTAACACCGGCCCGGATGACTTGATGATCGAGGGCGATGCCTCGAAGATTTCCATCGCGCTCAGCAATCTCGTCAAAAACGCCTTGACGTTTACGAATGCCGGTGGTCATGTTTTCATCCACGCCGAGCAGATTCCCGGCTATGTCAAGGTCTCCGTCATTGACGACGGTATTGGCATCCCGGCCAAGGACCTGCCCCATATTTTCGAACGCTTCTATCAAGTGGAATCCCACCTCACGCGCAAGCATGGCGGCATGGGGCTGGGGCTTTCCGTCGCCAAAGTGATGATCGAAATGCACCGCGGGCGCATTTGGGTAGAGAGCGTAGAAGGGAAGGGGAGCAATTTTACCTTCATCCTGCCACTCGATCTGGACCAGGCCAGCGCGGCCAGCAAGGTGTTCCTGCCTTAGTCTATGCCTCCCTCCCTGGTAATCGTTGGGAACTTAAATCGTGAGTTCATCCTGCCGCTGAACAACTGTCCTCTCCTCGACGCGCCTGGGGGGAGTGCTCTGTATGCCGCTGTCGGCGCGGCGATCTGGACGACAGGCATTGGTCTGGTGGGACGCGTGGGCGAGGACTACCCTCAAACGTGGCTGCAGACCTTCGAGGCGGCCGGGTTGGACGTGCGCGGTGTACGTATTCTGCCCCAATCCCTGGACGTGCGCTCCTTCCGCGCCTGGCTGGATGAACATACCTGTCAAACGGCGCAACCCATTACTCATTTTGCTCGCCTGGGGATTCCTTTCCCCAGAGCGTTGCTCGGTTATCAAGGCCCACCAGGGCCGAGTCGGGAACCGGCCACCTCCCCCATGACCTCGCCGCGTCCGGGCGATGTCCCTGATGAGTATCGCCGCGCGGCCGCTGTGCATATCTGTCCGCTGGACATGGCCAGCGCCGGTAGATTACTATCGGTTTTCCAGGAGAATGGCGCGTCTTTGCTGACGCTGGCCGTACCTCTTTTACCCCCCACATCAGCGAGTTGGGAGACTCTGCGTCCCTTCCTGCGCCTGACGGCGTTCTTACCCGAGGAACGAAGCCTGCGATCGTTTTTTCGGGGTAAAACCGATGATCTCTGGGAGATGGTCGAGGAGGTTGCTTCCTGTGGTTGTGAATATGTGGTGGTACAGCGTGAGCAAGGCGGCCAGGTGCTCTACGACGCCCCCTCACGTCAACGCTGGGAGGTACCGCCGTATCCAGCCCGGCCCATTGACCCCAGCGGGGTAAGCGACGCGTTCTGTGGTGGCTTTCTGGCCGGTTTGTGGAAAACGGGCGATCCACTTCAGGCCGTTCTGCACGGCAACATCTCTGCGTCACTGGTTATCGAGGGGAGCGGGGCGCTCTACGCGCTGGAAGCTCTACCCGGCCTGGCGCAAGCACGCCTGGAACGCCTGCGCGAACTGGCCTGTCCGGCATGAACCGATCCTTCCCTTCTACCGTTTTGGCGGCAGTGAGAGTGCCGCCGCATGTCAGTCCTCCCCCTCAAATCCATCCCGGCAGGCATACCCTTCCTGGCTGTTTCCTCCAGAAAGGCCGCGTCATATCTTATAGAATGACTATAGAAGAACCTTGCGAGCAGTTTTATGCCTATCCTACCACAGACTCTATCTGCTCCCTACTACAGATAACTTTCTTGAGAGCATACATTGGTCAGGCTTTTCAATGGTCATATTCGCGCAGAATCTGCCTCTACATAAACTGCCAGCCACTAAATCTATCCTCCGACCGCTTACATAAAACAGCTTTCCCCGCTGTTTTGTGGGGGTGTTGAAAAGCCCTGGAACATAACCAATCGGCACTTGACAATCCTCCTCGAAAACAGGATAATTCCCCCTATCACCATCCAATTTGGAGTAAAAAATGCACGAGGGTTCTCTTACACAAGACTTGTTCGAACACGTCCTGGCACACGCTCGGGAAGCAGGCGCGCGGCGGGTCACGCGCGTCCGTGTCACGATCGGGGCACTTTCGGACGCGACCCCGGATTCCATCCAGTTCTACTGGGATACGATGGCACCCGGCACGATCGCGGAGGGGGCTACCCTGGAATTCGATACCGTCCCAGGAAAAGGCCGTTGCCTGTCCTGCGAGGCGGAATTCGAGGTAGATGATCTCTATGCTGCTTGTCCGCAATGTGGTGCTTTCCCAGTGACCATTACTGCCGGCAACGGCGTGTATCTCTCCAGCCTGGAAGTGGAAACCGAGGACAAGCAACGTACTCAGGTTCACGAGTAATCGATTCGTTCACGAGAGGTACTGCTATGTGTCTTGGCGTGCCAGGCAAGGTGATTGAGCTGTACGAGGCCAATGGGATGAAAATGGCCAAAGTGGACTTCGGCGGAGTCATCAAGGAGGCCTGCATGGCATACCTGCCCGAAGTTCAGGTAGGGGATTACGTTATCGTCCACGTTGGCTTCGGCCTGTCCATTCTCGATGAGCAAGAGGCGGCAGAGACCATGGAACTGTTCCGCCAGATCGAAGCCGCCGCAGAAGACGAGGTCGCCGCGTGAAGTACGTAGAGGAATATCGTGACGCCCATCTGACCCAGAAACTACTGGCCGAGATTCGGCGGAGCGTGACCCGCCCCTGGACGATCATGGAGGTCTGTGGCGGGCAGACGCACTCGATCCTCAAAACCGGCCTGGACCACATGCTACCACCTGCCATTCATCTGATTCACGGCCCAGGCTGCCCGGTGTGCGTGACGCCGCTCGAATTGGTAGACAAGGCCATAGCCCTGGCCTCGCGCCCAGACGTCATTTTCGCCTCCTACGGCGACATGTTGCGCGTGCCCGGCTCCGAGCGAGACCTGTTCTCGGTGCGCGCGGCCGGCGGGGATGTGCGCATCGTCTATTCGCCCCTAGATGCCCTGGAAATCGCCCGCAACAATCCAGAAAAAACGGTCGTCTTCTTTGCCATCGGATTCGAAACGACTGCCCCGGCCAATGCCATGGCTGTTTTGCAGGCTAAAGCTCAGGGCTTGCGAAACTTCACCGTGCTCGTCTCGCACGTCACCGTGCCGGCGGCCATTCGCGCCCTGTTGGATTCGCCCGACGTCCAGGTAGATGGCTTCTTGGCTGCCGGGCACGTCTGTACGGTCATGGGATATTGGGAATATGAACCCGTGGCCGAGGCATACTATGTCCCCATTGTCGTCACCGGTTTTGAGCCAGTGGACATCCTGGCAGGCATCCTGGAATGCGTTCGGTTGTTGGAGAGTGGGCGGGCGGAGGTGCGAAATGCCTACGCGCGCTCGGTGCGGCGTGAGGGGAACCGCGCGGCGCAAGCCGTGATCGAACGCGTCTTTGAGGTGACCGATCGCGCCTGGCGCGGAATTGGCGTCATCCCCCGCTCCGGCTACCGTCTGCGCGCCGAATTCGCCGAGTTCGACGCGGAGTTGCGTTTCCCTCAAGTGCAATCCATCGAGACGCGGGAATCGCCTCTGTGCATCAGCGGCCTGGTCCTGCAAGGCATCAAACGCCCTGATGAATGCCCGGCCTTTGGGAAGGAGTGCACGCCGCAGACTCCTTTGGGAGCGACAATGGTCTCCTCAGAGGGCGCCTGTGCGGCTTATTATCGGTATGGGAGAGGCCATGAACGAGCCACCTGATATGTTGGGCTGGAGTTGCCCTTTGCCTCTGCGGAACTACCCGACGATCGTCATGGGACACGGCGCGGGAGGGCAAATGATGGCCGATTTGATCGCGCATCTGTTCGCGCCAGCCTTCGCGAACGAATGGCTGGAACAGATGGGCGACGCGACCCGCCTGGACCTGAACGGCGCGGCCCTGGCCTTTACGACCGATTCATTCGTTGTCAGCCCGCTCTTCTTTCCCGGCGGGAGCATCGCGGAACTGGCCGTGAACGGCACGGTCAACGACCTGGCCATGCGCGGGGCACGTCCGCTCTTCCTCTCGGCCGGTTTCATCCTGGAGGAGGGCCTGCCCATGGAGACCCTGGGGCGCATCGTCCAGGCAATGGGAGCGGCCGCGCAGCGAGCCGGCGTCCGGATCGTCGCCGGCGACACCAAGGTGGTGCAAAAAGGACACGGCGATGGCGTGTACATCAACACCAGTGGCCTCGGCTTGATTCCCCCCGGTGTGAACATTGCCTCCTCCAACGCTCGCCCAGGGGATCGGGTTTTGGTCAGCGGTACGATTGGGGATCACGGGATTGCGATTCTGTCCATACGAGAAGGGCTAACGTTTGAAACGGCAATCCAGTCGGATAGTGCGCCACTGTATGGCCTGGTCGAAGCCATGTTGGCCGCTGGCGAAATTCACTGCCTGCGGGATGCCACGCGCGGCGGTCTGGCCGCCGTGCTTAACGAACTGGCCGTGGCCTCACGGGTTGGCATCGAGTTCGAAGAACGTGCTGTGCCCATTCAGCCGGCAGTGCGCGCGGCGTGTGAGATGCTCGGCCTCGATCCGTTCTACATTGCCAACGAGGGGAAACTGGTCGCCATCGTGCCCGAGGAATCCGCCGAGGCGGTACTGGCCGCCATGCGCGCGCATGAGCACGGACGCGAGGCGGCCATTATCGGACGCGTCACCGACGAACACCCAGGCCTGGTCACAGCGCGGACTCTCATCGGTGGGCAGCGGGTGGTAGACTTGCCGGCCGGCGAGTTGTTACCCAGGATTTGCTGAGGCGCTCCAAAGAATCGCGGGCAGTGTTTCCACTGCCCGCGCCTTGTCATTCCAGAGTCATGACAAAGGGCCTGAGGCCGTTCATCGCCAGGTCAATGTAGGGCATCCACTGGCTGATGGGGATGTTCTGGGGGCATTTACTCTCACACTCACCACACTGAAGGCACTGCGCGGCGCGAATATCATGGTCGAAGTTATGTTGCACCTCATAGGCATACTTCCACCAGCGGTACTGCCCACGCGCGGCCTCCGGTTGATCGTACATGATCGCCTGGTTGTAATTCGCCAGGTTGGCCGGGATGTCCACTCCTTGCGGGCAGGGCATACAATAGCCACAGGCCGTACATGGGATAGCAGTCAGAGCATGGTACGCTTGGCGGGCCTCGTCGTACAGAGCCAGCTCCTCCTCAGTCAATAGAGACACACCGGATTCATCCGCCAGGGCAACGTTCTCCTGCACCTGTTCCATCGTGCTCATGCCGCTGAGCACTACCGCGACCTCCGGTTGATTCCAGAGCCAGTGCAACGCCCAGGCCACCGCGGAACGTTTGCGCGCGGCGCGATTCCAGACTGCCTGAACGGCCAGCGGGGGATTGACCAGTTTGCCACCCAGGAGAGGTTCCATGATCACGACGGCCAGTCCCTTCGAGGCCGCATATTGCAGACCACGCATGCCAGCCTGATTTTCGACATCCATGTAGTTATATTGGATCTGGCACATCGTCCAATCATAGGCAGCTACAATCTCCTGGAAGGTCTCGTAATCGTCATGGAACGAGAAGCCCAGGTAGCGGAAGCGCCCCTGCGCGATGGCCCGTTCAGCCCAGTCGAGCACTCCCAGGTCACGCAGTTTACGCCAACTATCCTTGTTCAAGGCATGGAGCAGATAGAAATCCACGTATTCGGCTTGTAAACGCTGAAGTTGGATGTTGAGCAAACGGTCGAAATCGGTGGCCGCGTGGACTTCCCAGGAAGGAAGTTTAGTTGCCAGTTTGACCTTCTGGCGATATTCGCCTTGCAGGACGCGCCCCAGAAACGTTTCGCTGGTGCCATGATGGTAGGGGTAGGCCGTATCCACGTAGTTCACACCGTGGTCTATGGCGTAGAAGAGCATCCGCCTCGCTTCGGCCTCGTCAATTTCGTCGTTTTCGTTCGTGGGCAGGCGCATGGCCCCGAAGCCCAGTGCCGAGACCTGCCAGTTGAGTTTTCCAAAGGGCCGATACTTCATAAGTAGCACCCTTATCTTCCCAGGATGGCATCAATTTCCCGCATCTGTTCGGGTGTGAGCGGGCCGAACTGCATGGCGGCGGCGTTTTCCTGTACCTGGGCCACTGTGCGGAAGCCGGGGATAGGGATAGTTTGCGGACTGCGCGCCCAAAGCCAGGCCAGCGCGCCCTGCGCGACAGTCCGTCCACCGCTGGTCAGGATCGCACGGACAGCCTCGCGTTTGGCCAGCCATTCCGGGCTGGGCTTGCCGTCTTTGAAGTATTTCATCCATTCCGGGCTTTTCTCGCCGCGTACGTCATCCACCGAGACGCGCGTCTGAGCGTCGTACTTCCCCGTCAACAGGCCCATGGCTAACGGACCACGATTGATGGCCGCCAGGTTGTACTTTTCGCAAATCGCGATGACCGCCGGATTGTCATCCAGAACATTCAATTGCAGTTGAATGGCCGTGCAGTGCTCTCCCTGGGCGAAGAACTCGGCGCGATCGGGAAAGTCGGTGCTCCATCCATAGGCGCGAATCTTGCCCTCCTTGACCAGGTCTTCGAGCGTCTCGCGAACCGGGCCGGCTTTCTCCACCGGATAACCGTTATCGTGAAATTGGTACAGGTCAATGTAGTCCGTGTTCAAGCGTCGCAGGGAATCCTCGCAAGCGCGACGGATGCCTTCTGGCGAGGGATCGGCACCAAGGACCTGACGGGTGTTCTCATCGAAGACCGCGTTGAATTTGGTAGCAATCACGACGCGATCGCGGCGACCGGCCAGGGCACGTCCGAGAACACGTTCGCTGTGACCGGCGCCGTAAACGTTCGCGGTGTCGAAGAAGTTGATACCTAAATCGAGCGCGGCGTGAATGGCCCGAATCGATTCGTTGTCATCCACCTCTCCCCAACCGAGAGGTGTCTCACCTGCCCAAAACGGGCCGCCAATAGCCCAGCACCCCAGGCCCATGGCACTCACCTCCATTCCAGAACGTCCCAGTGTGCGTTTCATGTTTGCGCTCCTTTCCCATACTGAGTGCGGTAGTAGCGAATCTTGGCCTCGATTTTTTCGAGGAAAGTATGTAGTTGTTGAATCTGAGCCTGCAGACGGTCACGATGCGCCTCCAGCAAAGCCAGACGGTCAGCCGCGGTCAGTTCACCCATTTGTTGGAGAGCCACATAGCGCTGCATTTCCGCCAACGGCATACCTGTCGAACGCAAGCATTTGAGGAACTCAATCCAGCTGATGTCCTCCATGGAGTAACGTCGGTGACCATTGGCAGCACGCTCCACCGAGGGAATCAGGCCGATACGTTCGTAGTAACGAATCGTATGCGGGCTGAGGCCGGTGCGCGCGGCCACTTGTTGAACGGTCAGAGTCGTTTCCATCGCTATCACCTCCAAAGCGAAAAGAAATATACATCTTTGAGTATACTCTAAGTCAAGAGGTGAGGAGAGGCAATGTTAGACGGTGGAGGGTAAGCGGTGATGGGAACTCTCGAAGCCGGAAGCAATGGCCGTTTGGCAAATTCCTGCCAAAGGGCAAAGTAGACCTTCGGCCAGCCACGCCAATCGAAGAGCTGCGCCACAACTGCTGACCGAGGTAGACGGTTAAAAAAAATCCCTCACAAACGATTGGGGATTGCCAGGATTGTTCTTCCAGCGGTCGTACTGGTGAGGCAACTGCATCATTGCTACCAGAACTAAGATTGCTTGTTGATAAACTCGCCATCGAACCGCCGGAGTGTGGGGGTAACTTTTTAGGCCAATTGTCATCTAATCACGCGGAGGTTCGTATGACACAACCGCGTGTACTCATCTTTACAACACCCACCTGTTCTTTCTGCAATATGGCAAAAAAGTATTTCCGCGAGAAGGGCATCCGCTTCAAGGAAGTGGATGTGAGCCGCGACCCGGTCGCGGCGCGAGATATGGTGCGCCGCTCCGGTCAACAAGGGGTACCGGTGATTGACATCGGCGGGAAAATTGTGGTCGGTTTCGACCGTCCCAAGATAGATAAATTGCTTGGCCTGAAATAACATTCAAAAGGAGTGCTACGATGAAAAAGATTGAGCCTCTTGGAGCGCGTGTCTTGATTCGTCCACTGGAGCAGGAAGCCAGGACTGCTTCCGGTCTGCTTCTACCCGAAACGGCTAAAGAGAAGCCCCAGATGGGCGAAGTGGTGGCCGTTGGCGATGACGAAAGCATCAAGCTGAAAGTTGGCGATCAGGTACTGTTTGCCAAATATAGTGGCACAGAATTCAAACTGGACGGCGTCGAATACCTGCTGATGGAGTGTTCTGACATCCTGGCACGGCTGAGAAAGTAGGTCAACTTTGATCACGAATGGCGGGGGATTCTACCGTAAACACGTGCCTTCTCACCGTGGAGACATCGAAGCGCCGATTTTTTTGCTCTCCGCCTCGGTGTCTCCTCTTGTCAGTTTAGTTCTTTTTCGTAGTGCCCCCCTGGGGCGCGCCGTGACAGCGGTCTTTGATCAGCGCTTTTATTTCCTCTGAGGAAAGCCGATTGCCATTTGCCATCAGAGACGACACTCCCCTGGCGATTACCCACAAGTCCAGAAATCAGTAACTACCTAGCGGTAGCGCAAGTCTCCGACTTGCGAAAATCGGCAAATCTCCGATTTGCCCCACATGACTGCATGGAATAGGGGTTGTTGAGTAAACCGTCTATCCAGGTAGAAACACCTGTGGGTAGG
>FWPU01006538.1_pt1 | contig 23095 bp, 24 predicted proteins | sample 2228361 | NCBI WGS metagenome assembly FWPU01 (sample SAMEA103939777, study PRJEB20133) | metagenome
CGAAATTACGCTAGGGCAAATCATTCGTGTTCTGGATGGACCTCTAGCACCCATTCGCTGCGTCAGTCAAATTGCTTACGAACCTTGCGGATGCCCAGACGAAGAAACCTGTGGACTCCGTTTGGTGATGTTCGATGTGCGCGCTGCTATAGCAAATATCCTCGATCAAACCACGCTTGCGCAAGTCGTTCAACGTGTCGAAGCTGCTCGCCGGGCAAAAAAACAGATGAAAATCGAATGAGAGACCTAAAACGGATTAAGCAGTCAATTGTTAACTGCTCGATAAAAGTATAGTAACCCTGTAAACTTTATATACATAGAAAGGAACGAACATGAAATCCAACCTCAGATACTTCCTTTTTACCGGTATTTTATCGGTGTTCGTTCTACTTTCCATAAGCTGCTCATCTACATCTCAGGTCGAAACGAAAAAACAAGCCATTTCGGTGTCCGGTGCTTTTGCGCTTTATCCTCTCATGACGCGCTGGGCTGAGGAATATCAAAAAACTCACCCTGACATTGTGTTCGATGTATCCGCCGGAGGTGCCGGCAAAGGAATGGCTGATGCGCTTGGTGGAGCCGTAGACATCGGGATGGTTTCTCGTGAAATCACTCCTGAAGAAGAAGCCAAAGGGGCTTTTTGGGTTGGTGTTTCCAAAGACGCCGTTTTTCCGACTATGAACGCCAATAATCCGGTCAAAGAGAATATCCTACAAAAAGGGTTCACGCGGCAAGTTTTTTTCGGCATATTCATCAGCGGAGAGATAACCACCTGGGGACAAGCTATTGGAGATTCTCAAAATCAAGACCCCATCCATGTCTATACCCGCTCGGACGCAGCCGGCGCGCCAGAAACATGGGCAAAATTTCTCGATAAGAAGCAAGAAGATTTGCTGGGCGTCGGCGTGTTCGGTGATCCAGGCCTTCTTGAAGCTGTAGCCAAAGATCCGCTCGGTATTGGCTTCAATAACCTGGGCTACGCCTATGATGCTTCCAGTGGGTTACCCGTAGCCGGGATCGGGATTATTCCGATCGACGTAAATGAAAATAACCTTGCCGAAAAAGATGAAATTCTGGAAACCAAAGAGGAAGCCATTAATGCGGTTGCCACCAATCGCTATCCATCCCCACCCGCAAGGGAATTATTCTTGGTAACCAAAGGAAAGCCAAGTGGCGCCGTCTTGGACTTTCTATATTGGGTGCTGACCGATGGACAAAAATTTGTCGATGAAGCAGGTTATATCCGCCTGACCCAAGAACAGCTTGAAGAAGCTCTTCAAAAGTTGAAACCATAAGTAATATAGGGAAGTATTCTCAACCATCGCAAGCAATTCGTTATGATTGATCCATCCGCCCCTTCTATCCGATCTCAAGCTACCCAATCTCGGCGCCTCAAACTCGACAAAGGGGTTCAAGGCCTCTTTTGGATTTTCTCGGCGTTACCCATTTTCCTTACTTTGGCAATTTTGTTTGCCTTATGGGTCAAATCTCAACCCATTCTCATGTCCCACCCGATTACCAAGCTTCTTTTGGGTTCGGCTTGGAAACCTCATAAAGGCGAGTTTGGCTTTTTGCCCTTCATCAATGGGACGATTTGGGTCACTGTTGTTGCTTTGGTCATCGCGGTACCGCTTTGTATCTTCACTGCAATTTACTTAAGTGAATATGCCTCAGCAAGGTTACAACGTCTGATGAAACCCTTGCTTGATTTGCTAGCCGCCATTCCCTCAGTGGTCTACGGCGTGTGGGGAGTGTTGGTCATTGTCCCATGGGTACAGAATTCCGTTGCGCCTTTCTTAGGGAGATGGGGTCACCTTTTCCCCATCTTTGCCTTAACCAATCCAACTGGCTACAGCGTGCTCGCCGGTGGTTTTGTGCTGGCAGTCATGATTGCCCCTTTCATCATCGCCATCGCTTACGAGGTGTTGCAGACCGTACCTTTTGGACTACGTCAGGCTTCGCTGGCAGTCGGAGCTACTCGCTGGCAGACTGTAAAATACGCCGTCCTACCCAAATCGTACACCGGAATTTTTGCGAGCATTATCTTAGCCTGCTCGCGCGCGCTTGGAGAAACCATAGCCGTCCTGATGGTTGTCGGTAACGTCCCCCAGATCCCTCGCTCCATCTTTGACGCTGCTTATCCGCTGCCTGCCTTGATTGCAAACAACTATGGCGAGATGATGTCCATCCCGCTGTATGATGCAGCCTTAATGACAGCATCCTTAATTCTCCTCACCATGGTTCTGGCTCTAAATATCCTCTCTATCCTTGCCCTTAGGCATGTATTTAGAGAAAAATCGTAGGCATTCACCAAAGAGGATTTACGATGAAATGGAAATGGCGACATCTTGAAGAATACTTCATGCGCATTGTGATGATCGTTTCGTTCGGATTGATCGCAAGTAGTTTATTGCTAATCTTATTCACCATTGTCTCCAAAGGACTACCTGCCCTAAGCTGGGAGATGATCACACAAACACCGAAAGGGGGCTTTTACTTGGGCAAGGAGGGAGGCATCTTAAACGCCATTGTAGGGTCACTTTATCTAGCCGTTGGAGGGACCTTGATTGCCTTCTTTTTTGCTTTTCCTTTAGCTTTATTTCTGAACGTTTACCTCTCGAAATCATTCTGGGCTGATCTGGTTCGGTTATCTTTGGATATTCTGTGGGGGATTCCGTCGATTGTTTACGGCGCTTTTGGATTTACGCTGATGATTTTTCTTGGATTAAGAGCTTCCTTGCTTGCGGGAATCCTAACCTTAGCCCTGTTGGAATTCCCAATCATGACTCGGGCGATGGATGAAGTGATTCGCCGTGTCCCCCCTGATTTACCCCGTGCAGCCTATGCGCTCGGTTCAACGAATTTCGAAACGGCTTTTCTCGTCTTGACTCGACAGATCCTGCCGGGTTTGGTTACGGCAACTCTGTTAGCTTTTGGACGCGGTATCGGAGATGCCGCCTCGGTATTATTCACCGCTGGCTACACCGATCGAATACCCGATTCGCTCCTTAGCCCTACGGCATCTTTGCCCTTAGCGGTTTTCTTCCAACTTGGAACGCCATTCCCAGAAGTACAACAGCGAGCCTATTCAGCCGCCTTAATCCTGACGATTATCGTGTTAGGCATCAGTCTATGCTCACGCTGGTTATCCCATTATCTCGATCGCTTTGCGATTGACTAATCAAACCATGAGGTGATCGAAGTGCCTGATATAACTCCCCATTTGGAAACCCAAAACCTCAATGCCTATTATGGATCGACACAAGCTTTAGAAAATGTCTCCATTGTCATTCCCCGACAGCAAATTACCATGATTATCGGTCCTTCCGGCTGCGGAAAAACAACCTTGCTCAAATGCCTCAATCGATTCATCGAGTTAGAAGGAAATACTCGCGTGGAAGGAAAAGTATTGCTAGATGGTGAAAACATCTACGCTCCGATGGTGGATGTAACCGAGATTCGCAAAAAAACGGGCTTACTCGCCCAACGTCCCTATCCATTACCCATGTCGATCTTCGATAATGTAGCCTATGGCATGCGCATCCATCGCCTGTATTCCCGCAAAGAGATTCCTCGAGCGGTTGAGCATTACTTACAAATCGCCGGTCTTTGGGACGAAGTGAAAGACCGTCTGCATACACCCGCATCGCAATTATCTATTGGTCAACAACAACGCTTATGTTTGGCGCGCGGCTTAGCAGTCGAACCGCAAATCTTGTTGGGAGATGAACCTACCTCTGCGCTGGATCCGATTTCCGCTCAACATATCGAAAAACGCTTAATTGAGTTGAAAGAGCGCTATACCATTGTGCTTGTTTCGCATATCCTAAGACAAGCGCGTCGTTTGGCGGACTATGTGATTTTTATGTACATGGGCAAAGTCATCGAAGCTGGGCCTGCCAAACAAGTGTTCGAGAATCCGCAACACGAGCGAACCCGCGCCTACCTGGCTGGTGAATTTTAACGCAAGGGGGTAAGAAACAGAGCCGTTATATCCCGACGGCAGCAAGTTTTTGGTCACTCGCATCTGCGTACAAACCATTACTGGTCGCCGGCGATCGAAATTTTCCCCACTCTGAGGGCATTCCCCTTTTCCTCCCCCAGCTCTCTTACGCGTATTTATATATTTCTTACCATTGCCCATTATAATAAAATCAAATTGAAAGGATAAAGAGCATGAAACCTCTTCATTGGATAGGCTTATTGGTAACTCTCTTGTTTGGTTTTCTCTACGGCGAGGCAAACACCGCTCAGAGCAGCCTGCCGGTGATCTATGTTCTAACTGCGGATGGTCCAGTCACTCCGGCGATGCGCGAATATTTACGGCGGGGCATTCAAATTGCCGAAAGGCGTAATGCTACCGCCATCATTTTCCAACTCAACACCCCTGGTGGAAGTGTAGATACCACAAATACGATGATCCAAGATATCCGTGAGAGCAAGGTACCCGTTGTCGTTTATGTGCAACCTCGCGGTGCAATGGCGGGTTCAGCGGGAACACTCATTACGCTAGCAGGACATATCGCTGCCATGGCGCCTGAAACAACCATTGGAGCAGCTAGTCCGGTTGGCGCCGAAGGGCAAGAGCTTGATCAAACCATGGAAGCAAAGGTAAAGAACATCCTCAAGGCTACTGTGCGTTCACTTGCAGAGCGGCGCGGGGAAGAAGCGGTGAAATTGGCAGAGGAAACCATTGAGTCGGCTATTGCTGTTTCGGCAACTGAAGCCTTGCAAGCTGGCGTAATTGATTTCATTGCCACTGACCTTGTCGACCTGATCCGTCAGATGAATGGTTTTACCGTCGAGATGGTTGAGGGACCTCGAACCATCGAAACCACCGCTGCCATGACCGAGCGCATCTCTCCTTCGCTCATCGAACAAATCCTTTCCATCCTGACCAACCCCAACGTTGTCTTCTTACTGTTGACCATTGGCGTGCAAGCCATCATCATCGAACTCTACAGCCCGGGTGGTTGGGTAGCCGGCTTCATCGGCATTGTGTGTGTTGCCTTAGCAATGTATGGCTTAGGGGTCTTGCCTGTAAACTGGTCTGGAATTGTATTTATCGTCATCGCCTTTGTGCTATTTATCCTTGAATTGAACACGCCCACATTCGGCGGTCTCACCGTTGCCGGAGTTGCCTCTCTGATCATCGGAGCGTTGGTGCTTTTCAATTCTCCCGGCGTTCCTACCTTTCAACGCGTTTCTATCCCTCTCGTAGCCATCACCTCGTCGGTGCTCGGTGTTCTCTTTGTCGGCATTCTGCTTTTTGCAATCCGCGCCCAGCGAGTACCAGTCCAGATGGGAATTGAAAGCGTTATCGGTAAGCAGGGGGAGGTCAAAGCTGATATCAACCCCATCGGTAGCGTTCAGGTCGGAGGGGAATTATGGACGGCTGAATTGCAGCACGGTCAGCAGCCTATCTTTGCCGGCGAGCGAGTAGAAATCACTGGCAAGCACGGCATCCGTCTTCAGGTAAAGAAAATTGATGAGCCAACATAAGGAGCAAGCGTGAGCGGAAAAGCTATTCAAGACTATTATCCCGACCAACTCAGTTACTGCTATGGCTGCGGACGTCTCAATGAACAAGGACATCAAATCAAGAGTTATTGGCATGGCGACGAAATGGTGTGTCATTTCACACCCAAACCTTACCATACAGCAATACCTGGTTATGTGTATGGCGGATTAATAGCTTCATTGATTGACTGTCATAGCACTGGCAGCGCGGCTGCAGCGTATGCCAAAGCCAAAGCCATTGACCTCGATCAGCAACCCGCTCCTCGCTTCGTTACCGCTTCGCTCAAGGTAGACTACCTACGCCCGACTCCGCTAGGCCCGGTCCTGGAATTGCACTCGAAGATCACTGAAATCAAAGAACGCAAGGTCATCGTCCAAACCACCCTTTCTGCCAATGGAGAGGTATGCGCAAAAGGCGAAGTCGTTGCGGTATTAATGCCCGAGAAGATGGTCAAAGACCCTTAGGGGAGAATTTCAACCACGACCCCATTTTCAGCCCAATTATATAGAAATTTGGAATCGGGCAGGTCCAGAATAATACATCCATACGAAGCCGGCCTACCTAGCACATTTGCCCAAAGGTGCGTGCCGTTAGAAAGCGTGGGGAGGCCATGAATCCCATTCATGAATCCCGGCCAAGCCTCATAGATTCCCAGAAAGTTGGGCATATAGAGATCCCAAACCGAAGCATAAGCATTTGCCTTATGGGTGAGCACCTGAAATACACCCGGTTGCGTTGGAGATCGATCCACTCCTGTGCTGGTAACGAACTTCTTGATTTGTTTGCCGTTTTCGTAGACCATTAGACGTTGTTTGCTAATGCTAATCACAATGCGCTTGTTGGGGATGATCTCTAATGGTAACATCGCATCTTTGGGAGGAATGGAGAGCACCTGTCCAGCGAATAGTTGATCTGGGTCTAAGCCGGGATTTGCCTCGATAATTTTCCACATTGGAAATCCTAGTTTCCAGGCAATTTTGAGCAAAGTATCTCCCTGCTGAACGGTATAGGTCGTCGGTCTGTAGCTAACGGTTATTAAACTGCCCTGTCCGCTTTCAATATAGCGCACCAATCTTGGAGTGACTCTATCAACGTCCAAATAACGCTCTCTCCCTAATTCCATTTGGCTTAAGTCTATTTTGACTTGATCTTCATCTAGGCGGATGCTCAAACGTTGATCAAGAATCTCTGGCTGAATCCAGCGGCTAACCATCTCCTTAGGAATGGGTAGTTTCAACCATTCATCGGTGACAGGATCATAAACGGCGAGGCTTTCGGCACGGTTGAGGATGGTCTCCAGTTGAGCGATCGCTTCATCGGACTCGATGCTCGGAGCGGGGATAGGTCGTAACATCAATGTCATTTCCCCGCGCTCCATAATCCCCTGCGGGTCGGCAATCATCTGGGTGATGGTCTCCTCTAAATTAATTTCAAAGCCAATTTCCCCCTCGATCCATTTGAACTGACCTCCTTCGACAAGCACTGTAGGTGGGGTAGGTGGCTTGCGCACCATCTCATTCAATTGCTGAAGCCCTCGGACAGCTTGGTTGGTATCTAAGATGGTTACCGGAGCGACAGAATAGGACTTGCTGAGACTTTGAAAAAAAGCCTTCAGATTCTGGAAAAGATTTGCCCCATGCCCATATTCAAAAGCCTTGTGGGTCGTGCGTGGGGCATCAACGAGTAAACCGAGTTCGACGGGTGCGAGGTGCCATACTCGCATCCCATCGGTAACTTGAATACGGCGGCGTTGATTGTAGAATTGGTCAATTCGCTCTGTAGCGTCAACCAATGTCATCCCGCCTACTTCCACCGAGCCCACCCACACATTGGGAAGCAGGACATCTAGCACCTGAAAATAGGCATAGGGAGTCAGCACACAGATGAGAGGTAGGATACAGAATACCGATAACAGTAAACTCAAAATTGCCAGTTTACGCGTCGTCAAAGCTCTCCTCATTAACCATCAAACTCAACCATTAAGTTCCTCATCCATTCGAGAATTGTTTGGAAAACTTGCTCCTTTTCAGGTTCATGATGCAATTCATGCGCCAAACCTTCAAACAATACCAGTTTTGCTGTAGTTACTCGTTCGGCTAAGGCTTGGCTGCCACTGCTAAACGTCAATTGGTCGGCTGTACCGTGCAGGAGCAACAAAGGCACCTGAATCTCAGATGCGTTTTGAAACACATACTCAATCGCCGGAATCGTCGCCTGAGCCATCCTCAGGGTAACCCACCCATGCACAAGAGGATCGGTTTTATATCGCTCAACGACTTCCCGATCTCTCGAGATCAAATTGGCATCTAATCCGCTTGGGAGTGCCAGACGAGGCAACCACCTACTTAAGGTCTGTACCAAAAGCATTTTCATCTTCTGCTGGGTTAAGGGAGTATGTAATCCCGCAGCCGAAGCAATTGCGCCACGGATTTGCGGCTGACGGCGGATCAGGTAATTGAGCAATAACAATCCGCCCATGCTGTGACCATATAAAAATAAAGGAGTGTCGCCAAAGCGTTCTTCTATCTGGTTTTGAAAGCTACGGATGTCCTCCATGTAAGCTTCAACCGAAGGTGAGTCCCCTCGCTTTCCTTTCGATTGACCATGACCGCGCAAATCAAAAGCCGCTACAGCCATGCTCTCATTTACAAACCTTTGAGCAAACGGTGCATAGCGCCCACCATGTTCCCCCAAACCATGGATGATGCCTAAAACTACGTTTACTTCAGGCGGACGCCATTCTACACCAAATAGCTTCAGTCCATCAGAAGAGTTAAACAAAAAATTTCTCTCGATCAATTCATCCTCTCATAGAGAAAAAGTGGGTATCTCTCACCAGTAGCATGAAAGTACATCTTGGTATACAGATGAAGCGATGCCAAATTATCCCTTTGAGTGTTCACCGTCAACACCCGCAAGCCTTTCCGAACACAATAAGCCTGCAGAGCGCTCACCAAAGCTGTTCCAACGCCTTGATTTTGGTAAGAGGGCAGGACAGCTAAACGGGCAAGGTGCCCGCTATCATTCATCGCCGTGCTTATCTGATAACCAAGGATTCCTTCATCGCTCTCGGCAACCATCGCGCTCGCCGCTTGTTCAAAACCGGCGCGCAGTCCCTTTTCCGAAATTTGCCATGGCGATGAAAAGGCGAGATAATCCACCTGAGCCACAGCCGGCAAATCCTTAGGGGTCATCGGTCGAATCCTAAAAGTTGACTCCTTGATTTCATAGCGGGGAGAAGTGACCTTCCAGATTAGCACCACCACCTCATTGCGCACCTCAAAGTCATTTTGTTTCAACAAATCTTGGAACCATCCTTGTAATACAATCGCCCCCACTGTCAGCCTCGGTTGATGTTTGGCAAACTGCTCCAACGCAAATCGCCATAGCTCACGCCACGCAATAGACATCGAAATACTCCCATCAACTGCAAAGAGTCGAATCCAGGCGATCTCTGGTGGATCAGATGGGCAAGCTAATGCCGCGCGAATGACACCGTTCTCTTCAAGAATCCCGAAAGGCGAATAGCCAACCCAATCCAATAGGGGGCGCCAATCCAGATGTCGATGAACAGCTTGCTCATAATATAACAAGCTAGCCAATAGAGATTTATCCGAGGGGCGTGCAGGGCGGACGATCACGTTATTTGGGCAGTAACTTCCATGGAATTTGGATCAGCTTTTTGAGCAGTTTTTGTTGGATGCTCAAGCGTGGCGCTGCTTCTAACGCCGATTCGAAGGTCGCTAAGGCTTGAAGTTGTTTGCCTTGCTTGAGTTGTAATTGGGAGAGAGCTTTGAGGGCATGCAATCGCAGTTCCGCTTTGCCGCTTTGTTCTAACAAATCGGCTGATTTCAGGTATGCTTCTTGGGCTTCCTCATAACGCTTGCAGGCTTCGAGGGCAGAGCCCAGATTTCCATAGGCAATCCCCAAACGTTCAAGGTCACCAACTTCCTGTAAAACCGGCAAGGTGGTTTCAACCATTCGAACGGCTTCATCCCCTCTATCCAGTTGTACCAGCGCTACACTACAATTATTCCGCATCTCAGCCGCCAAAATCACTTCACCGTGGGCGTGATACGCTTGCGCTGCAGCTTCGAAACCGTTGGCGGCGTCGAGATAGTTCCCTTCCCGATAGGCTTTTTCAGCTCTTTGAGCCAGCGTTTTAGGTGAAAGATTTTCGCTCATAAGGTAATTTCCAACAACCCTTCCGCAACAGCGCGCAATTTTTCGACAGACATTTCACTTAACCGTTGTGCTAATTCGATATAAGGGCGATTGACCGGTTTGCAAACAAAGCTTTTGAGTTCTTCTGGCAAAGCTTGAAACATTTGCCAATCTTGATCAACAACAACACCGCTTTTCATTACCCGCTTACGGTCCCAAAACGCATCCATCTTGATCTGTAAAACGAGAGCTAGCGCTTCCAATGTGGGTAATGGAATCGCTTCTTCCCCTAGCTCATAGCGTTCGAGTTGATCAGGGGAAATCCCCACCTGTTCAGCAACATCTTCGACTTCAAGCCCATTTTCCTGGCGGCTCTTGCGCAACAATGTCCCAATCACGCGTTGGCGGATTTGGCTCAAAATCTCCACTTGCTGCGCCGAGAGCGAGGATGGCTCGGGAGAGATTAGTGCATTGCCCCAAAAATGAGTAATTGGCACCCCATAAAGCTCTGCTAATGCCTCCAAGTGAGGTAAGGATGGCGAGTCATCCCCCAGTTCATAAGCCGTCAACTTCTCAGGGCTGACACCAAGATAACGAGCGGCTTCGGTAATATCCTTCTGAGCCACTTGGCGAGCATTTCTCAAGAGCACACCTAATTTTCGTCCTCTCAAGGCAATTGAGCGTGGATCAATTTTCATCTTCTCATCTTCTCCCGATTTCTGCGCTTTTTAGGATTATATCCTATTACCGCCTTGCCCGTTGTCGACGATTTATCCACGATTGCTCTGTCGCCGGCCACTCGACAAAAGGTCAGCTAAATTTACACCGAAAACCTCTGGTCTCAACTTAAACCCAGCCATCTCAAGGCGTGAGATAAACAGCGGTCGCATCCCAGTGGGTTTTAATTCTCCCACTACTTTCCCATCCTGACTGGTGCCGCTCTCATTGAATTTGAAAATATCCGTCAAGACAATCGTATCTCCCTCCATGCCAACCACTTCGGTCACCTGGGTTACTTTGCGCGAACCATCGCGAAGTCGAGAGACTTGAATAATCAAATCTACCGCCGAGGCGATTTGTTCACGCACAATGCGCAAGGGCAAATCCATCCCAGCCATTAATGTCAGCGTCTCTAGCCTAGAAAGTGCATCGCGTGGGGTATTGGCATGAATGGTGGTCAAAGACCCATCATGGCCTGTATTCATCGCTTGGAGCATATCCAATGCCTCACCACCCCGACACTCGCCCACCACAATGCGGTCTGGGCGCATCCGTAAGGCATTGCGTACCAAATCCCGAATGCGCACTTCACCTTTGCCTTCAAGGTCAGGCGGTTTGGTCTCTAAACGCACGACATGCTCCTGATGTAATTGTAATTCGGCAGCATCTTCGACCGTGACAATCCGTTCCCGCTCAGGAATGTAACCCGACAAGATATTCAATAACGTGGTTTTCCCTGAGCCAGTGCCCCCGGAGATCACAATGTTCAAACGAGATACAACACAAGCCTGCAAGAACTCTGCCACTGCGGGGGTCAGTGATCCCAACTCAATCAACTTTTCAGCCGTTAGTTTCTCCCGAAAAAATTTGCGGATGGTTACCGAAGGACCATCAATGGCTACAGGTGGGATGACCGCATTAAAGCGTGAACCGTCTATCAGACGGGCATCGACAGCAGGATGGTCAGCATCGATGCGCCGTCCCAAAGGGCGAACAACCCGTTCAATCAGGTTCATCACTTGTTGATCATTTTCAAACACGACATCGGTCTTATAGATTAGACCTTTCTTCTCCACATAGACTTTTTTCGCTCCGTTGACCATGATCTCGGTCACCTCAGGATCCTCCAAGAACGGTTGGATCGGGCCTAGACCGAAAACTTCTCCAAAGACTTCTTTGATCAAACGATCCTTGACCGCACCATTGACAACCACACCTGATTTCTGAATCGCCTGCTCGATGAGAGCAACAGTCGCTTGACGGTCAAAAAGTTCAAATCCACCTTGTTGTTGAAGTTTTTGTACGAGGAATTGCTTATACGCTTGATAATTCTGGGCAGTTAGGGTGCGTTGGGAGGTCGTTGTTTCACTCATCAAACCACCTATTTAGAGCTAATATGCGTATCAGCTTGAGGAGCAAGCCAGACGATATGATCGCGATTGAGGCTAAGGAAATCACAAATCAGTTCGCAATTACCGTTTATATCATAGATTTTGGCGTTGGTTAGGGCAATAAACTGTTCAGCATTATTGATCTCATCCTTTAGACGCGCCCCTGCCATGACATAGAAAAACGCCTCGATGCGTCCAAAGACGGTCTGAATCACTACTGGGATTTGTTCTTTGGTTACCCGATCGGTAAAAAATTTCCCCTTTTCATCATAACGCGTACTCATAGCTCACTCCTCCAAGACCGGCATCGAGTATCCCATCCCGGAACGGGTGGTGATATGAACAGGGTTTTTGGGGTCGTCCTCCAGTTTTTGACGTAAACGAGAGATGCTTACCCACAAAATTTCCTTATCGTCACGGTATTCGGGTCCCCAGACACTGGTCAATAATTCTTCTGAAGTTAAAACCTGCCCGAGATTATGCGCAAACTGCAACAAAAGCCGATATTCCGTTGCTGACAGGAAAACAAGCCGATCATTTCGGTAGACCTCTGCTTTCGCAAAATCGATTTTCAAATTTCCATGAAAAAAGATCGCCTGTTGGGTTGTGCTAGTCGTCTTTACGCGGCGTAAAACAGCGCGCACGCGTGCAAGTAATTCGGTTGCCGAGAAGGGTTTAACAATATAATCATCGGCGCCTAAATCCAACCCCCGCACGCGGGCGCTCTCTTCCCCGCGTGCGGTGACCACAATGATTGGCACACTAGAAAATTCGCGGATTCGCTCAGTCGCTGCAAAGCCGTCTAAAACCGGCATCATAATATCCAGCAGCACAAGGTCAGGTTGCTCTTTAGCAACCTTGTCCACTGCCTCCTGCCCATTGGTCGCCTTGATCACGCTATAGCCTTCGGTGATTAGGTTTGCTTCCATCAGCCGCAAATAGCGAGGCTCATCATCGACAATCAGTATTTTCGTGCTCATACGCTACTCTCCCTTAGGGATAAATCTTGATTGGATTGTTGTTGGTCATAAGGCAAACGGATATGAAAGGTTGTGCCAACACCGACTTGCGATTCTGCCCAGATCTCCCCATTATGAGCGCGGACAATTTGACGACAAATAAACAGCCCCAAGCCTGTACCGCGCACATTTTTATCTGGCGTCGGAACGCGATAAAAACGCTTAAACAGAGATTCCAAATGCTCAGGGGCTATGCCTGGGCCATTATCGCTTAGTTTTACATGAACGGATTGATCCTCAGCCGCAACCGAGATGGTTACCGTCGAATGAGGGGCATATTTACTTGCGTTGGTCAGGAGGTTATCAAAAACTTGCGCCAGTCGGCTAGCATCTGCTAGAATGCGGATTTCGGGTAATTCCTTCTGGAGTTCAATTTGGATATTGTCATGCAACGAAAGGGCGCGCATGACAATATCGCGCAACAAGGCATCCAACCGTAAGGGTTGAAAGCTCATTCTCAAAGTGCCAGCCTGTAGGCGCGATGAATCCATCAGGTTTTCAATCAGCTCGCGCAAGCGATCTGATTCCTCGTCGATGATGGTTAGGAATTCGCGCCGTGTCTCGTCATCCCAAGAAATATCTTCGCGCAGCAAAGTCGTCGCATATCCCTTGATAAAACCAAGCGGGGTCAGCAATTCATGAGAGACGGTGGCAATAAAATCTTCTTGAAGCTGGTTGAGTTTTCGCTCAGCCTCTAGGTGAGCAATCTGCTTTACCAGGCGATCATGTCCCAACAACTGCGCCACCAAGCCAGCAATGAACTCAGATAAGCGAACTTGATCTGGCGTATAGGGTGGACCTCCAAAGCGGATAAAAACCAGCGCCCCTTCGAGTTGATTTTCAAGGAATAGGGGTAGTCCCAATAAAAACCGAAAGCGCGTGCGGTCTGTTACCTCTTCTCCGCCTTCTTCGATGCGGGAGAGTAAACGTCCACTCTGCAAGACCTCATAAGCCGTTGCTTCTCCCCAAGATAATTCAGCCTCTTTGAATCGCCCACGCCCAATGGCACGCGCATAGGCTGGCTCAAGCGTCTCTTTGCCGCGCAGATATAACACCATGTTGTCAAAGATAAACACTGGACGCGCCAAGCGGATAATTTCATCTAAAGCTGAGTCGATATTCTCTGCAAGAGCAACCGCCCGGCTGATCGCATAAACTGCTTCCAGCTCTTCAGGTTGCAAGGTCGATGGATTGATCTCTTCCAGATCAGTTTGATTCATCTACTTCAACCTCATGAATGGAGGGTAAAACGAACTCAAACAGTGTACCTTCCCCCTCTTTTGATTCTACATATAACTGTGATCCGTGCGCCTCAAGGATACGGCGGGCTAAGGCTAGCCCCAAACCAGTACCACCATAGCGGCGGGTTGTCGATCCATCCAATTGATGGAAAGGTTCAAAGATCTCCGCCAAGCGCTGCGCCGGGATGCCAATACCACTGTCGCGAACGGATACCGTGATCATGCCTTGCTGATTGGTGACGGTGACCGAAACGCTGCCACCCGTAGAAGTGAACTTTAGCGCATTGGTAATCAATTCATTGATCACCCAAGCGATTCGTTCTCGATCACACCGCACCGGCGGCAGAGGCTTTTCGAGTTGCACTTCAAGGGTGATATGCTTCACTTTGGCGGGATAAATATGCGACTGAACCACACCGGCAGCAATCTCCCCTAAATCATTGCTGGTCAGGCTGAGGGTCATTTCTCCGCGCTCAGCATAAGCAAAGAGAATCAAATCGTCGATCAATTTTTCTAAGCGTGTTGCCGAGCGTAGCAGTGCCTCAAGGGCGTCGGCTTGCTCTTTGGTTACCTCTCCGAATGCGCCATCTCGCATCATATCCAAATAGCCTCTTAACAAGGTGAGAGGGGTACGCAATTCGTGAGAAACGTTGGCGATGAAATTGGCTTTGATCTGGTTGAGCTCGCTCACCCTCATGAGCGCTTGGCGCAACTCTTGGGTGCGCTGTTCAACGCGTCGTTCTAACTCTTGATTCGCCTGTTTGAGCGCTTCCTGTAATTGCAAGATTTGAAGGGTAATCGCTTCATCAAGGCTGGCTTCATCCAAAAACCCTAACTCAACCAATGCACGTCCTAAACGCAGCCCTCTACCAAGAGCACGTTGCTCTTCTTGATAGTGCAAGGCGACTTCTAGCTGCTTGGGACTAATTTTGCCTTTTGCCACTAGGCTTTCTCCCAAGCGGGGGGTTAAAATCTCTGGCTCAAGGGGCATTTCTCCTGCTTGCCCCAAAGCTTCCCCTACCAAAATATCGCCAATCGTCGTTTCTACTGCCAAATCCACCCCACAATTCTGACAATAACGATGATCCGTGCGCACCGGTTGATGACACTGAGGACAAATAAAGGCTTCAACCATTCTTGACTTAATCATATCCTTGAATTGAGTTCCATGCAAGTAGCCTAGGCAGGTATTTGTTTAAGGGATGCTCAATCAACCCAAAAAGCGCAGCATGCCAGCCAATCGAGCGTTTAAGGATCAACAATTCAAATTATGAGCCACGAAACCAAAAAACTTCATAAAAGCAAGATAAATTAGCTGTAAAGTTTTTGTAAGGTTCAAGAATGGATTTCTCAGGCATAATAGAAAACGTAGGCACATCCCAGCGATATACCAATTCCAAAGGAGAAGAGGCTTAGGTGCAAAACGGCAAACCCAAAAAAGTGCTCATTATTGATGACGACCTTGCTTTGTGCGAGTCCCTAAAACTCATCCTAGAGCCAAAAGACTTCATCGTAGCAAGTGCCACCCAAGGGATGGAAGGGGTACGGCTATGCCAAGAGTGGCAGCCTGACATTGTTGTGCTCGACTTGCTCATGCCGGGCATGGATGGGTGGGAAGTTGCCTCTCGTATCCGATCCTTTAGCCAGGTTCCGATTATCGTCCTCTCAGCAGTTAGCAAACCCGAATTGGTCGCCAAGGCTCTGGACGAAGGCATCGATGAATACCTCATCAAACCTGTGCCTGGCAACGTGTTAGCAGCGCACTTAAAACGTCTGACGCGGCGTGCTCAGACTCCTTCAGCCGAAGTGGAAAGCTAAACGCACAAGACATCGAACCAACTCCTTCATCGATCGGGTGGAAGAATTTTCCACCCGATTTTTCTTGTTGCGCCTCTTTGGTAACAATCTTGATTTTGGCTACGTCTTAATCGAACTTCAAATGCAGCAAAAGCTGAAGTCGAATTGCCCACCTTCTTAACATCTCACCCATTTGGTTAAGAAATCCTATCCAATTTGAGAACAAAACTTAATCGGATATTGACACATCCTTAAAGTAAATTTGATATAGTTTGTCTGAAAGGAGTAAACGAGCAAATGGGTTTCGCTGACTTACACATTCACTCTACATACAGTTGGGATGGCACTGCCACCTTATCAGCGATTCTAAAATATGTGGTTGAAAAAACAGATTTGAACGTGATCGCCATCACCGATCACGATGAAATTATCGGGGCATTGCGCGCCGAACAAATTGCACACCGCTATGGTATTGAAGTCATTACTGGGAGTGAGGTGTCAACTGCAGAAGGGCACCTATTAGCCTTATTTATCCGCGAAAAAATTCCAGTGGGGATGTCTTTGGTTGACACTGTCCGCTATGTGGGTAAATTAGGTGGCCTTTGCATCGCTGCCCACCCCATGGCAGCCGGTTCGCCGAGTTTATCCGCCGACACGATTCGCAATGCGCTGCGATACCCCGATGTGGCACAGACCTTGGTCGGGATTGAAGCCATTAATGGTGGACTCTTTCATCAGGGCAGTAATTTTCTCGCCACTGCCCTTGCCGAATCGCTACCCGTCGCTTCGGTTGCCAACAGTGATTCGCATATCTTGCAGACCATTGGCTTTGGCAAGACCGAGTTTGAAGGCACAAGCGCCTTAGACCTGCGGCGAGCGTTAGAAGCTCATCAGACGCGCGCCATTTGCACTTGCCATGCCACGCCATGGCTAGTGATCCCAAGCTGGCTCGAATTTTTTATCCTGAAGAAGATGGGCTTGGTACGCTGGAATCCGCATCCGCTTCAGCCGCTGCGCCTCGGCCGTGCCAAAATGGTGATTTGAGTTACATAGACAAAATGGATCGCAACGTCCTTTTCATCTGCGGATCGCTCAATCAAACCACCATGATGCACCAAATTGCCCAGCGCATGGAAGGGTGCAACTGCTACTTTACACCCTTCTTTGGCGAAGGATTTTTATCCCTACTTGCCAAATCTGGATTGCTGAATTTCACCATCCTTGGCGGTCGACATCGTCAAAATACCTTGAGCTACCTCGAACAGCACCAGCTCCCCATTGACCTCAATGGAAAAGCGCGGCATTATCATCTCATCGTCACCTGCACCGACCTAATCACCCAGAAAATCCTTCGTGAGACACCCGTTGTCTTGGTGCAAGAAGGGATCATCGAACCAGAGGAATGGACATTTCCCTTGGTCAAACACCTCAAGCTACCGCGTTATCTTGCCAACACCGCTGCCACAGGACTTTCCGATCAGTATGAAGTCTTCTGTGTGGCTTCCGAAGGATATCGGGATGAATTTATTCGCAAAGGGGTCAAACCGTACAAACTAGTTGTCACGGGTATTCCCAACTTCGATAATGTCAAGGATCACCTTGAGAACGATTTTCCCTTTCAAGGTTTTGTTTTGGTTGCCACTTCCAGCGCCCGTGAAACCTTCAAAGCCGACGACCGCATAAATTTCCTTAAACAGGTCAAGCAGATTGCTAAGGGACGTCCGATCATCGTCAAACTTCATCCCAACGAAGATCAAAAACGCGCTGTCTTTGAGATTCATCGCATCTTGCCTGAAGCGTTGATTCTCAGCGAAGGGGACATCTACCCCATGATTGCAAACTGCGAGGTGTTGATCACGCAATATTCAACCGTCACTTTTGTGGGCTTACTGCTCGACAAAGAAGTCTACTCATACTTGAACGTAGAAGAACTAAAACGACTTTTACCCATCCAAAATGGCGGCAAATCGGCGCAACGCATCGCTGCGATTTGTCAGGATTTGCTCAACAAGCCTCGCATGGATCGTCAAAAAGCGCGTCAATCCTTCCGCTTCAAACCCCAATTAAGCTATTTCCGAGATACGGGTTAGCAATTTGGTTCTTCTCCTCCTAAGCCAATTCGCCTCCCCCTCTCCCGTCTGCCCCCCTTTTGTAAGCTAAGAAAGGGGGGCGGAACTTTCTATCGGGAATGAATTGTGCCGATAAGAATTCGGGAAATGGATTAAAATTGGGGAAATTCGAAGCGAAGGAGAAAACACGGTGCAAATCTGTTCCCTGTGTCATGCCTCATCCCCAGATACCGCCACGCACTGTGAAAACTGCCAGGCGGATCTGAGCCAATTTTCTGAAACTGCTCAAGCCCTGAAAAGAATGCTCGCCAACGATCGCATTTCCATGGTGCGCATCAGTGTTTCTCAAGATTGCTGTCCAGCTTGCCGAGAGCTAGAAGGGGCCTATCCCAAAAACGAAGTTCCCCGCTTACCCATCGAAGGCTGCTCACACCCCTTGGGCTGTCGCTGCCACTACCTACCCGTCCTCGAGGTCTTGTTCCCCTAGGCTTTTTCCAGACCTTCCCTGCTCAGCGGCAATCATCCGTTCAGCCAGTAGCAAGGCGGCGGTTTTATCTTGAACTTCACCTGCGGCCTGCGCCTCGCGGATTCCTTCGAGGATTTTGCCAACGATTGGTCCTGGTTGTAAATCAAATTGCCGCATCAGCTCATTGCCATCCAATAGAGGTGGCAGCGAGATAATCGGCGGTTTCTCCTCCCACCAAGCCCCAAGCAACTGCCGGATCACATCAAGATGACGCGACCATTGCATAGGCGGCAAGGTGTAGCCATAAATCCCCAACACATCGGCGAGCGAGAGCAAGCACACCCCCACACCGGCTTCGCCGCTTTGCCGAAAAAAGCGATACACCGCACGCCGGCTTGGGGAATGCTCATCCTTGGCAAGCAAATTCGGTCGCATGTGATACAAGACGACCTTTTTCGTCCATTCGATCTCATCATTGGACAAGGCTAAACTGCGCAGCCGCGATTCGCATAACTGAGCACTAATCTGTTCGTGTCCATAGAAATGCCATTCCCCTTTATCATCTTGGCTGCTGCTGGATACTTTGCCGCTATCATGATAGAGCGCAGCCAAAAATAACAACGCCCTTCTCTGGCGATCGGGAGTAAAGCGCTGGTCTAAATATTCCCCAATTTGGGCACGAAACCGCCCCAGCCGCAACGAGGCCATCCCCATCACTAAATTCGCATGGCGTTCTTCATCGAAAACAGGGGCAAGCACGGCCAAGATTTCTTCTAAACGAGTGACAACTTCCAAGGTATGCTGATAAACATCCTGACGATGGGGTGACGACTGCTGCACCCCTTTCAAGGCGATTAATTCGGGAAAGGTGAAGGGAAGTGCTCCAACGCGATCGAGCAAGCGAATGCCGCTGGCAACCGAACCGCTGTGGAACAAGCGAAACAGCTCTTCGTTCAATCGCTCAGCGGAGATTGCCGTTAGGAGCGAGCTTGCCTCCTTCATCAAATTCCAGCTTAGCGGGTCTATGCGAAACCCGAGGCTTAAGGCAAAGCGGATGCCTCGCACGACCCGCAATGGGTCGTCCTCAAACGCCTTCTGCGAACAAGCCCGCAAGCGCTTCGCCAGCAAATCCTGCGCTCCTTGCAAGGGATCGATCAATTTTTCAGGAGCAGACAAGTCCACCCCTAGCGCGTTGATCGTAAAATCGCGGCGGCGCAAATCTTCTTCGATGGAATTCCCTGCCTGAAGGGCAAAATCCAACTTGATCCGATCGCCATTCGGGGCTGCCCAAATCACTCGCCCGTACTGGCGCGTGGAATCTAGCGGATAATAGGCTGCGTTTAGGAGGTTCGCTACTTTGCGGGCGATTTTGAGCGCATCAGCCGAGACGACAAAATCGAAATCAACGATTTTGTTCCCCAGAAGCTGATCGCGCACCGCCCCGCCAACCAGATGAGCGGTAACTCCTTGTGGGATGACCGAGCGAACCGTTTGGATTAGAGGATGTTCAAAGAGGGAATCCATCAAACCCAACAAAAATCATTGCGGCGGGCGATACAAAGCTGCATTGACCGTCCCGATGAATGGCAAATTGCGGTAGTATTCATCCAAATCCAAGCCATAGCCAAAAACAAACTTGTTCGGGATGCGAAAGCCACAGTAATGGATGGGCACATCGACTTCGCGGCGCTCGTATTTATCCAGCAAAGTGCACACTCGTAAACTTTTTGGATGGCGGGTTTCAAGCATCTTCAATACGGAAGCGATGGTATAGCCGCTATCGACAATATCTTCGACCAAGAGCACATCCCTGCCTGTAATGCCACTTTGCAAATCCAAGGTAATGCGCACCTGCCCGGTAGTCTGTCGCGCTCCAGCTCCATAGGAGGATACCGCCATGAAGTCAACCGTCAAGGGCACGGTGATGCATCGCATCAAGTCGGCGAGAAATAGAATTCCACCGCGCAAAATGCAAATAAGGTGTATATCCCCGCCAGCGTAATCGCGGCTGATCTCCGCCCCCAACTCCGCAATGCGCTTTTGAAGGACATCCGCTTCGATTAAGACCTCATCTAAAAATTCGTGATAGTCTTGCATCGCTCAATCCCTCCGCACAATGTGATGTTTACGGCAACGCGCCTCATATAGCTCGGCTGCCCCTACAATCACGACCGGGTCATTATAATGAGCCGGTTGTCCATTGACCAGCCTTTGCGTGCGCGTGGCGGGCTCGCCGCATACCATGCAGATCGCCTGCAGCTTGTCGACACGCTCCGCTTGTGCCATTAAGATCGGCATTGGACCGAACGGCTCGCCGCGAAAATCGGTATCCAAGCCGGCAATGATCACTCGCAAGCCACGATCGGCTAACTCCTGTACCAAGGGGATGATTTCGGCGTCAAAAAATTGAGCTTCATCGATCGCCACAACGGTTACATCCTCTTCCAACAATTCTCGAATCTGGTTCGCCGACTGAATGGGAGTAGCGACGAATTCCGTGCCGGCGTGAGATTTCACCTTTTCCACCGCATAGCGCGTATCGATCGCCGGTTTGAAGACCTGTACTTTTTGTCGCGCAATGGTCGCTCGGCGCAAACGACGGATCAGTTCGTCGGTTTTGCCGCAGAACATCGACCCCGTAATCACTTCGACAGACCCAGAATGATGTCGCATAAGCCCTTCCTGTGTGAGAGTAATTTTGTCGTCCAGACACCAACCGATCTCAAAACACAACCCTTGCTGATTGTATCACACCTTATTAAACGCCTCAGCATCGGGATTGCCAAGCTCACTTGGCTCTCGCAAAATCCGCCCTGCCTGAATTCTTGTCGGTGTAAATTCTTTTTTTACCTTATCGTTCTTGAAATTGTGTCGTTTTACCATGCCAAGCCTAGACTTCGGTATCCAAAGATCATCCCGACAACAAATTGATCGCTTAACCTTACAATAATAATAGGAACATTTTAGAAATTTGCAGTTAAAATTTAGAAAACTCGATACCTTGACTGGAGAGATCATCGGTTAGAGAGACAATCCATTCGTTCGACAAAGGCAAACCCGGCGAAAGCCGGTGGCGCAAAGCCATGGGTCTAAAGACAAATTTGTCTATGATTGCCAGGCTGCCGAAAACGAGAGATGAACCAACATAAACAAAACCGTCCACCTTCAAAGGGGATTTTCCCCACCGAACCGCCCCGACCAGCTCGCAAACCGCGTTCATGGGTGATTTGCAGTCGGGGCGTCCTGCTTGCCTTTGACCCACGGACGGCGAGTTTGATCCGGCTTCTCGTCGGGGCGTCTTTGTCACTCAGGAGGGAACATGACAAGACGCCTCGTTGGGATGATTAGCCTTACTTTTTGTGTGCTCAGCCTGTTAAATATTGGAGCACCAAATCAGTCGAAAGTTTCTCACGCAAAAGAAGCTAATTATCAGGTCTATTTACCGTTGGTCGTTGGTGCCGGTGAGAACGGCGGCTCCCCCTCCAACCAACCTTCTCCTACCCCTGCACCGACGCCGACTCCTGAACCGCAACCCACCTTCCCCACCTTGGAAGAATTTGTCCTTAAGGTCGCCAGCGGTCAGAGTTCCGCTTGGCGCGGTTTATACGCCGCGGACAAATTTACCGCCCGCATCATCCAACAACCCGACAACAACTACACCTTTATCTCTTGGGAAGCCGATGTCCTTACCCAATACATGCTGGCTGAAGAAGATGTCGTAGGCTTGCTCGCCCACAACACGCACGCTGGACAATACTACTTCCTACTCGACATCGGGGATCAGTTCTATCTCATTTCGGATGATCAAAACGTTCAACGCTATCAAGTCCAGCAGATCGATCGCTATCAAGCCCTACAGCCCAACAGCAACACCAGCGATTACAAGCACTTGGAAAGCGGGGAAATTCTCTCTACCGCCCAAATCTTCGCCCGCTACTACATGGGCGAAGCCCATGCAACCCTGCAGACCTGCATCGCCCATAACGGACAAGCCAATTGGGGCAGGTTGTTCATTGTGGCTTTGCCGGTCGAATAACCCGCCTCTGATAGCACCCAGCTTTCTCTGCTGATCAGGGAAGGCAAGCTGAAGGAAATCACCCAACCAAAGCAGAGCATCTCGCAGCGCAACTGCTGCGAGATGCTTGCTGACACTGGGCGAGGGTCAATCCTAAGGTGCGTTGTTGACTACCAAAGGCAAGTAAATAAAGAATGAAGGACCGGTGGGCGGCAGTTCCACAACCGTTGTTGTCGCTGTGGCTTGATTGTTTGCCGCATTCGGATCCACCATGCTGTCAGACAGACTCACCGTCGCCGTTGCCGTGATCGTCCCCGCTTGTGCAGGCGCCGTGACTTGTACCGTCACCACCCCACTCTGGCCACTCGGCAACGTCGCCCGTGTACAGGTCACCACCCCACCACTCTGCGAGCACGACCAGCCTGTCCCACTAGCGCTCTGCAAAACCACACCCGCAGGTAATTGCAGGCTCAGCGTGACTCCCTGCGCCGTGTGCGGGCCGGCATTGCTCACCGTCACCGTGTAACTCAATGCCTCTCCCGCTGTGACCGGATCCGGACTGTCATCTACCGTAACCCCTAAATCCGCCTGCTGCTTGAGGACATCAAAGGGATCCCCCTTTACAAGTGTAGGTTTTTCATGAGCCTGTAGCGCTAGTAGAGAAGGATGGCCAAGGCTGCGGGTAGAAGCGC
>FWPU01006542.1_pt1 | contig 23085 bp, 23 predicted proteins | sample 2228361 | NCBI WGS metagenome assembly FWPU01 (sample SAMEA103939777, study PRJEB20133) | metagenome
CCAAATCCAGAACGCCCGTTCCCAGCATCGCTTCACCCCAGAGACCGGCAGCCCGAAAGCCCGCAACCCATACCCTACTCCCCAGCCAGGAGCCGTTTGTCGATCTTGCCAGACGGGCTTTTCGGCAACTCCGGACGGATCTCCACCAGTTTCGGCACCATGAAATCCTCCAGGTGTCCGGCACAGTGGCGGAGAATCTCCCGCTCGGTCAAGCGGCACCCGTCCTTGAGGCTGACGAAAGCCTTGACCGCCTGTCCCAGCACCGGATCCGGCACCCCGATCACGGCGGCGTCCGCCACCCCCTCCAGGTTGTACAGCACGTTTTCTACTTCCCGTGGGCTGACCTTCTCCCCCCTGCTCTTGATCAGGTCGTCGCGACGGCCGCGGAAATACAGAAACCCCCGCTCGTCCATGACGAACAGATCGCCCGTGTGCAGGACCATTTCTCCAGGCAGGGGGCCGGGCTTCAACACTTTGGCCGTTTCCTCCGGCAATTCCCAGTACCCTTTCATCACGTTGCTGCCCCGGACCACCAGTTCCCCCATGCATCCGGGTGGCAGCCGGTCGCCCTGTTCGTCCACGATATAGACCTCCACATTGGGCATGGCGCGACCCACCGACTCCGGGATCTGGTCCACCAGCTCCGGCGGCAGGTATGCCACCCGCTTGCATTCGGTCAGTCCGTACATCGAATAAAGGCGCACATGGGGAAACAGGCTCCTCAGCTTGCGGATGTGGGCCACGGGCAGGGCTGCCCCGGTATTGGTCACGTAGCGGAGGTGGGGAAACTCTCTCCGGCTCAGGTCCATCCGGAACAGGATGGACAGCACCGTCGGCACCACCGGGAATCCGGTGACCCTTTCCTCGAGCAGACGCTCGATGAGCACATACGGATAAGCCATCGAGCGCTCCAGCACCACCGTCCCACCGAACTTGGCGGCCATCAGCACCTGATACAGGCCGTAGTCGAAGGAAAGCGGCAACACACTGAGGATGATGTCGTCTTCCCGGTTCTCCAGATAAGTGGTAATCGAGGTTGCGGCCGCCACCATGTTGAGGTGGGTCAGCATCACGCCTTTGGGGTTGCCGGTGGATCCCGACGTGTAAATCAGCGCCGCCAGATCGATGTCGATATTCCGCCGGGGGGGACAGGCGCCGTCACCCTCCCGCATCGCCACCCCCAAGTCGGTGGCGGCTCCGCCGCCGTCCGTTGCGGGAGCACCGTCACTGTAAACCAGCTTCAGACCGGGAGCGGCCGCCGGCAGGCCCTCCAGCTCGGCCAGCTTCGCGGAGGAAGTCACCAGCGCCGCCGCCCGGGAGTTGTTCAGGATGTAGAGCAGCTTGTCCGCTTTGGTGGTGGGATTGATGGGCATGAACACGCCGTCGGCCTTCAAGGCTCCGAAAATGGCGGCCACCGCTTCGAAGGAGTTTTCAAGGCAGACAGCCACCCGGTCGCCCCGCTGCAAGCCGTCGGCGGACAGTCTGCGCGCCAGCCGTGAGGAGGCCTGGTCCACCTCCGCAAAGGTGAACCGTCTTCCCCCGCACACCAGGAAGGTCTTGTCGGGGAGGCGCTCAGCGCTTCGGGTCAGGAAGTCCTGCAGTTGCATAGCAATGCTCCCATTTCCAGGTTTCGGCCGCCGGTCTTGCGCCTGCCGGTGGGGGGCGCCTGCACCTCGAGCCGCCAGAACGGGACACCATCATCAGGCCCGTTTCCGCTGGACGAAAGCCGCCACCCGCTGCACCGAATCCAGATTCTCGGGCACAAACTCCTCGTCGGCGATCTTCACCCCGTACCGGCTTTCCAGGAACTGGGCCAATTCCAGCACTCCCGTGGAGTCGACGATCCCCTTCTCCAGCAGGGAGTCCGTCGGCTGCAACCCGCCGTCATCCTGGCCGAACAGAAAGTTGTCCACCACAAACCGCCTCACCTCAGCCTCGATCGTCTCAATCTCGCTCATGCCTTCCCTTGTATTCATTCCGGCGCATCCCGAGATTCCAGCAACCAGGAATCAGAAATCGGGAGCCGGAAGCCAGGAGTCAGAAACCAACCTTACGACGAACGGAAAACCGGAACCTCACTCCTGCAACCACTCAGCCGCCAGCTGCGCCGACAGGATTCCCACCACTGCCATGTTGTCCCGGACCCCGGTGATTCCTCCCCGGCGGACCTTCGCCATCAACCGGGCCACCGCCCCCGGATCGAACAGCCCGTGGCGGCGCAAGGCCTGCTCCGAGAACAGTTCCTCCACATAGGGAAACCGGCCGCGGCCGGTTTCGGGGTCGAAGAACGCCGCCGCATCCGGCGCCCGATACGGCTGTTTCGGCCGCCGCCTCACCGCCTCCGGCACCAGGTTCCCCGCAGCCTTTTTCAAAATGTATTTCTCGTTCAGTCCCCGCATTTTAAACAGCGTCGGCAACCTGGCTCCAAACTCCACCACGCGGTAATCCAGAAATGGAAATCGCCCTTCCACGGAGTGGGCCATGGCCACCCGGTCTCCCTGCGAGGACAGGATGTAACCCGGCAGCAGGATCGTGGTTTCCAGATACTGCGCCCGGCCGAAATCGTCCCAGCGGCCAAACCCGCCCGGCAGGGCCGGCTCCAGGTCCACCAGGGGGCTGTGGACGGCGTCCTTGACCTCCGGTGAAAAGAAGAGATGGAGGTGGGAAGTAAGACGCCACCGCGGGGTATGCGTAAAGAACGGATCGTCCAGATCCTGGGGCTGGACGTGGAAGAAGCCTTTGAGCAGTTCCGGTCGCTGGGCCTGCAGATTCGCCATGTAGGGGTAAAGGCGGCGCAGCAGCAGCGGCCGCCACCGGGAATCCGGACGGCGTCCCCAGAAGCGGCGGATCCTGGTCTCCTTGTAGATGTCGTAGCCGCCCAGGATTTCATCGGACCCTTCGCCGGTGAGGACCACCTTGTAGCCGTGTTCCCGCACCAGACCGGAGAGCAGGTAGAGGGGGGCGGGGGCGGTGCGGACAATGGGTTTCTCCGTGTGCCGGATGACCTCGGGGAAGACGCGTCCCACATCCTCTGCCGTGCAATGGATCGAGTGGTGCTCGGTCCCCAGCTCGTTTACCACCTGGCGCTGGTAGGTGCTCTCGTCGAACTCCGGGTCCTGGAAGCTGACCGAAAAGGTTTTCAGCCGGTTGGAAGTGTAGTGGCAGATGATGGAAGTCACCACCGAAGAGTCCAGACCGCCGCTCAGGTAAGCACCCACGGGGACATCCGCCCGCAACCGCAGGCGGGTGGCATCCACCAGCAGTTCCAACAATTGTTCCGCCGCCTCGTCGGGCGGCGCCGGATGCTCGTCGGGGGTGAAATCCACCTCCCAGTATGGGAAGAGGCGCAGGCCTCCGCCGTCGAGGATCATGGAGCAGCCGGGGGGGAGTTCCCGCACCGAGGAGAGGAAGGTGCGGGGCGGCAGGCACGCCCAGAAGGTGAAGATTTCGGCCAGGCTTTGCAGGTCGGGCCGGCGGCTGACGGCGGGGTGGAGCACCAGCGCCTTCAGCTCGGAGGCAAAAATGAAAGCCTCGGGGGTATCCGCGTAGTAGAGGGGGCGGATGCCCAACCGGTCCCGGGACAGGAACAGGCGTTTTCGGGGCCGGTCCCAGAGAGCGAACGCCCACTGGCCGTTGAAATCGGCGACGCAGGATTCGCCTTTTTCTTCGTAGGCGTGGAGGATGACTTCGGTGTCGGAGCTGCCGGCAAACCGATGGCCTTTGGATTCCAGGTCCCGTCGAAGTTCCAGGTAGTTGAATATTTCGCCGTTGAAGACGAGCCGCAGGGAGCCGTCTTCGTTGGACATGGGCTGGCTGCCGGTGGGGGACAGGTCGATGATGCTGAGGCGGGCATGGGCCAGCCCCAACGGTCCCAGCAGCTCGACCCGTGACTGATCGGGACCCCGGTGCCGGAGGACGCCGATCATCCGCTCCAGCAAGCCCCGATCAGGTGGAACCTCGCCTCTGTTCAGTATTCCGGCAATGCCGCACACTTGGGCAGTAGGGATAAGTCCTTCGTTCCGGGTTTGCGGCCTTCGATGTTACTCCGGAACGTAAGACGCGGTTCATCCGGGCTATGAGGGCCCCTGACTGTCAGAACAGGCTGTAGCGCACGATACACCACAGGCCGCGCACGCCGTCGCGCCACGTGATCTTCTTCCCTTCCTCGTAGGTCCTTCCGTAATAGGCGATGGGGACTTCGTACACCCGCAAGCCTCTGGCAGCAACCTTGGAGGTGATCTCCTGCTCAAAACCGAAACCGTTCTCCTGGAGCTGGAGATCGGTCAGGACTTCCCGTCGGAAGACCTTGTAACACGTCCACACATCCGAAAGGTTGAGGTTCGTAAACATGTTCGAGAGGAGGGTCAGCAGCCGGTTGCCGACGTAGTGCCAGAAAAACAGCACGCGATGGGGTCCACCCAAAAAACGCGATCCGTAGACGACATCCGCTTCGCCTCTCTCGATGGGCAGCAGCAGACGTTCGTAATCCTCCGGATGGTACTCGAGATCGGCGTCCTGGATGATGACCAGATCGCCCTTCGCCTCCTGGAAACCTCTCCGCACAGCCGCACCTTTCCCCTGATTCTTGGTCTGGAACAGGACACGGAGTGAGGAGTCGCCACCGGCGCTTTGCTCAGCGACCACCCGCTGGAGTATTTCTCGAGTGCCGTCGGTAGAGCCGTCGTCGACGACGACAATTTCCTTGTCGATGGACACGGAATGCACCCTTCTCAGTACTTCTTCGATCGTGGCCCGCTCGTTGAAAACGGGTATGACTACTGACAACTTCGGTTTACCAGGTTGGTGGTTGGTCACAGGCCTTTACCCTTCAGGCGGCGGGAGTTGTCGGCAGCGGCTGCAGTCCCCCTGATGTTCACGAGCGGTCCGGAGGAAGAGCTCTCAGGATCCGCGTACCCAGCGAAAACAGTTCGTCGAAATACCGTTTGTTCTGCAGGGACAGGATTCCGGCGGTCAGGAGCTGGATGCCGAGAACCAGGGCGATGGCGCCGATCAGGAAAACATGGGGGAAATGGGAATAAGCCTCGGCGACGGCCTGGGAGAGCTCTGTGATGAAGGTCGGCTCGTTGAGCTCAAACGGAGTGTCCTGAGCCGCCTCAATGGTATGAACGGTCGCCCAAAACACGGCGTAGGCCCCCAGCAGGAACATCGCCAGCGCCGGCAGGAGAAAGAATGCGAAGGGACGGAACATGAAACCAAAGACGAGCTGGTTCAACAGGCTGGAAACCACCCTGATGGAGCTCTTCCGGCCCTGACGTTCCCGCAGATGCGACCAGTCCAGATGGGCGGGGATCTCTTCGATGTGGGCCCGCAACACCAATGCCTTATGGATGATCTCGGAGTTCACCTGGGCCCCCATCGCCTTGAGGTTGACGCTGCGAAGGAAGCGCGCGTCATAGCCCCGCACCAGTCCCGTAATCGTGGTCAGTGTTCCGCCGGGATTGAGCCCGCGGGTCGCCAAAGACAGGTAGAGGTTGGCAAACCTGCTCAACCAGCGGCGAAACCAAGGTACCCCGATAACCTTCCCTCCGGGCCGATAAGGCGCGGCGATCACCACCTTTGCACGGGTGTTGACCAATCTGTCGAGGATCCTGCCGATGTGGTCAGGGGAGTAGGTCAGGTCCACATCAAAGGTGATGATGTAATCCCCCCGGCACTGCCCGAAGGCAAAACGCAACGCCTGCCCGAGTTGATAATTCACACCGTGCCGGAAGACCCTGATCCTGGGCTCAGCTTCCGCAAGCCTCCGGGCCAGTTCCCCGGTGGAGTCGTAACTGCCGTCGTCCACAACCACGATCTCCCAGTCGTACCGGTCCTCGATCGTAGAGAGGTAGTCACAGAGGCGCTTGAGGTTCTCCTCAATGATTGCTCCCTCGTTGAAGGCAGGCAGCACGACCGACACCAGCTTCCTCGTGCCGTCCCCTCCGTGGCCAACAGTGAGCACGCCCGGGTTTGTGCAGTTCATTGGACACCATCCCCCGTCAACAAAGCAGCTTATGCGGCAGCCGGCCACCCGCCACGATGGTCTCAGCATGGGTTGCGAGGCTGACCAGCCGATACTCGGCCGCCAACCTCGCCAGCACACGCGCCGTCAGTTCCCTCTTCTTCGCCCCGGGCAGACTCATACCCGGGAAAAAATGCAGGGCATCCAACTCATCCCCACCCAGAAAGTCAAGCGGATGCAACAGGAAACTGGGCTCCGTTCGAGTCAATCGGCACAGCGCGAGAGCCGTCTCAAGGTAAGACATCGCCAGACTCTCCGAATATTGAGCCAGATAGATCAGGTAACTCATGTGCCAGGGGAGCCTCAGGATGGGAACTGTGGTGACGGGAATCTCAAGCAACCTGCGGCCGCCAGCCCACCACCACTCGTAGGGACGATTTCGGCGGAACACCTCAGCGAAAGATCCGAACAGACGGCGCCTGAGAGCCCTATCCTGTCCGGACAGACTGGCACGCCGGAAATAATAGGCGCGAGCCAGAGGTCCCACGCAGGTTGCCAGGCTGGATGCGTCATAACGATAGCCCATCCCCTCCAGCGCCTCCAGGAGTGGGGCACTCCAAGTGAAGCCCGGCCCGCGAAAGCCGGAAGGGCTGCTCCCAGTGGCGTCCTGGATGGCGCAATGGGCCTGATCAAGATCAGCCCGAATCGCCTGGGGGGAGTATTCGTGCAGCCATTGCTCGTGCATGTAGGAGTGATTGGCGATTTCATGGCCTCCCCGGGCGAGCTGACGAAGAAGGGAACGGTGGCCGGGAATCTCGGCGTCCTTGCCGACCACAAACACCGTGATCGTGATCCCCAGCTTCCCTAGCAAGGCGATGACGGACGGCAAGACCTTCTCAAAATAGGAGGGATATTCCTCCCATCCGGCGTCACCGTGGGTCCTCATATAGGCCCACTGGTTGTCCAGATCCAACGAGACGCTGGCCAGGCGGTGATTCGCCCGGTCCCCGCGAGGCACGGAAGTCGGCTCTGCAATCTTCATGTACCGACCTCCCCGCTACCAGCAGTCTGCAGCGAGAGCATGGGGGCGGAACTGAAACATGCTATAATCCCCCTTCCCGAAGAAGCTGGGCTATACTTCCCGCCCTGCAGACAACGCTCCATCGAGAGAGAGGCTTGGTTGTGCTTTGTTCAGTCTGCGGCTCTTCCACCACCACTCTGCGCTTTCACCTGGAGCAATACCCTGTCTTTGACTGCGGTACCTGCCGGCACCGGTTTACGCAGCTGGAACGGCCATTGGCTGAACATCTGGCGACAACTTACAGCGACGCCTATTTCACCCAAGGAGGAGCCGGTTATCCCTCCTACTTGGACGCCGCTCCCATTCACACCAAGCACGCCCAGGGCTACCTTGAACTGCTCGCCCATTTAGGAATCACAGGTGGCAGCGTCCTTGATGTGGGGTGCGCTGCCGGCTTCCATCTTCATCAGTTCGTGCGACAGGGCTGGCATGGATTGGGCGTTGAACCCAATCCCACTTTGGCTGGGTTCGCCAAGGGCGAGTTGGGCCTGCAGGTAGTCGATGTGAGTATCGAGAGGCTGGGCGAGTTGGCACCAGCAGCAAGGCCCTTCACGCTGATCCTGATGATCCAGGTACTTGCTCACTTTGTTGAGCCCCGCAAGGCCTTTGCCAACGCGGTCGCCAGACTCCAGGAGGGTGGACACGTGCTGATCGAAACCTGGGACTACCGGAGTCTCACCGCCCGTCTCTTTGGGCGCCTCTGGCACGAATACAGCCCGCCTTCCGTCCTGCAATGGTTCTGTCGTCAGTCTCTCCTGCGCCTGTTCCAAGACCACGGACTGGTCGCCGTGGCATGGGGTCGGCCAAAGAAACGCTTGCACTGGCGGCACGCCCAGTCGCTTGTGGAGTACAAGCTTCCTGCCGCGCCCCGGCGCCTCTTCAGGAGGCTGACGTCTTGGGTCCCAAGCCGAATCGAGATTCCGTATCCGGGTGACGACCTCCTCTGGGTCATTGCACGAAAGCCGCCCTCACACTCAGATTCCGGCCGCCTCCCGGCGCCCCACGATGCACCCTCTCCCTGCAACCTCACCGATGAAGCGGTCGGCCAATGAAACCACCTCGTTCACGTTGAGAGTGCCGTTGAGGATCTGGGAAGAGTTCACAATGTGAAGGTTGGGCACACTGGTCCGGAAAGGGGGGATGGTCTCGGAGTATCGAAGGGTCGTCAGGGCGAAGACGTGCTTGACCCGGGATACGCGGAAGGCCAACACTTCTTGCGGCGTCAGGTCGGGGTAAATCCTCCGCAGCGCCGCCAGAAAACTCTTCTCGACGGCGGCGTCCGAGACGGTAAGCAAAGGGTCCTCGGGAACCACGTACTTAGGCAGGTAAATCAGGTGGCGCCCTTTCAGCTCGCTGCCATCCACGAGAGCTGACATCTCGATGATAGCGGTAAACGGCAACCCGCCGTCCGTGATGTTCGTGACATAGTAGCCAGCCAGCGGCCGAGTCAGGAGCGCCGAAGCACAGACAATGCCCAGATAGCGGATGCTCCCGAGTCGGTCCCGTTCCGCTGCCGTCAGTTGAGGACAGATTCGGATGACTGCAGGACAGGGTACGGTAACCGCGGCAGCGTCGAATCGCCGGCCGGCCGACCCGAAAGACTGGACCACAATCCCGCCGGCTTCGCCCGTCACATTCTGCACTGGAGCTGAACAGAGGATTTCGACGCCACGCTCCGCCAAGATCTGTTCGAACCGTTCAAGAACCGGACCATACCCACCACTGATGTACCCCATCTGCTCGCGTTTCATCCCCGACTGGCGGGCAGAGTACATCCGTCGAATCGTAGCCCAGATGAAGGCCGCCGAAGCATGTACATACTCGTCACCCAGCTTGGCGCGCAACAGCGGAAGCCAGATTCGGGAGAACGCCTCCGCCCCCGACCATCGTTGCAGCCACTGCGCAACCGGAACCCTTTCCAACCGCCTGCCGTCGCGAATCCGGGCTGAATACAGGATGGTGAGCGCCAGTCTAAACTTCGCCACCCACCCCAAGGGGGAAAAACGGAGGTAATCAAGCGAACTGGACAGCGGATGAAGAACACCGCCGGTCAGGAAGCCGGTCCGGGTCCTCTTCCAGGTAAGGCGATGGCCCAGCCCCAACTCGTTGAGCAATCTGATCAGGTGGTCGTCGGAGGGGAGCACGACGTGGTAGTGTCGATCCCATCGTATGCCTCCCAGCTCCCACGGGGCCGCCAGCCCCCCCAGGTTCGACCCGCTCTCGTAGACGGTGACCCGACATCCACGGGCAGAGAGCCGGTGTGCCACCGTCATGCCCAGCAGGCCACCACCGATCACTGCCCACTGCCGCGGCTGATCGCTCCCGGGGTTCATAGGTCACGGCCGGGCGGGTTGTGCGTCGACCGAATCCCTCTTGGGCGTCAGCGCCAAGCCCCGGTAGACGGCACCGGAATAGCCAAAAATGCCCGACATCAACCGAGTCTGTACGACGTTGAACTCTTCTTGCAGGGCAGGCAGCAGAGCCTGCCGACGACGTCCATAGTTCCCTTGTGCGTCTTCTCCGGTGAGCAGTTTGAGCAGCCAGTCCAGCAAAGGCGAGTCGCCGGGTGTCACCACAACAAACAGCCCGGAAGGGGTCATGGTCTGGCGAATCTGCCGGCAGGCCGGCACGATGGGAACCACGTACTCCATCGTACTGATCGATACCACCCCACCGAACATGCCGCTCGCAAACAGAGTTCCGAGCTCGGAGACGCTTCCCTGAAAAAGCTGCGCCTTGACCCCCAAACACTCCAGTACCGCTTGGACCTCCGCGCAATGAGGGTGGACATCAACGCCGTACAGCTCGCGGGCAAATTGCGCAAGCACCGGGAGGAAGATCCCGCTCCCATAGCCCACTTCCAACAGTCTTCGGTAGCGGCGGCTGCCCAGCAGATCCAGGGCCAGTCTGAACCTCTGACGCTGCACCCATTTCAGGAGAAACCTGAAATTCCACTCCGCCTTGTCTGTCGGACCGGTTGTGATCAGGGCATCGCGCGGGAGCAGGTTCAATGCCTGCCGACGTTCACCCCGACGACTCCACGACCGCCTCCCCCAGCCGTTCATAGGTACCCCCACAGTTCTGACACTCGTGGAGGCCGGCTCCATCCGGGATCCGCCCCTCGAACCTCAGGAGAATCGAGCCACAACGGCAGACGATTCCCGCAGACCGGGCCGGATGACCATAAACCAGGTGAAAGTCCGGGACCGACCTGGTCACCACCGAACCCATCCCCACCATGGAAAACCGGCCTATGACGAGATCGTTGCCGACGACGCAGCCTGCTCCGATGGTCGCCCCTTGTCGAACCAGTGTGAAGAACGTCGAATCATCCGGTTCCGAGGGACGCAAGCGCGCCAAGTCCGGCGTCGTCGCCCGGGGAAACCGATCATTGGTGAAGATCGTCCCCGCCGAAACCATAACGCCGTCCTCAATCGTTACCCCTGTACAGATGTAGACAAATGCGTTGATCTTGACCCTGTCGCCGATTCGAACATCGTAGGCGATATATGTCTTCTCACCAATGATGCATTCACGGCCGATGGACGCATCACGGCGGATATGGACGTTGTCCCAGACGGCAGTACCTGCGCCGATGGTGACACCTGGTTCAACGATGGCAGTGGGGTGGATTCTGGCGGTGGGATCAACCATGGCTGCGACCTCCTGGGATTTCCGGGAATGAGGTGAGGGTGGCAGAGGGCGGTAATCAACCCATGACCTGGACCCATTTGTTTTCGGCCATGGATCGGTAGGCTGCCTCAATCACTTGCACCGAGGCCACCGCATCCTCGAGACCAATCAAGGGCTGCTCCCTGCCATGGATGACTCCGACAAAATTGGTGAGTTGACGGGCAAACGCAGACCGCTTGTCGTATCCGGCACCGAACTGTACCCATGGTGACTTCTCCGTCTGCCGATAACGGGAAGCCTTCCAGCCGATGGACAGCATGCCTTCGGTACCGAAGAGATCGATGTACGAGTCCCTCTCCTTTGACAGCGACCAGCTCAAATCCACGGCACCCATGACCCCATGGGTTGTCCGCAGATATAGCCGACACGTGTCTTCAACCTCCGGACATTGGATGCGCCTGCCTTCTTCCGCCTGTACTTTCTCGATGGGACCCAGCAGGTAGCGGGCAATATCGATGGAGTGGCTGCCGTTGTCAATCAGCACACCACCTCCCGAAATCTCGGGCTTGGCGTTCCAGCGCTGCCGCATGTCGATCTTGGCGCAAAACACGTTTTCGAAGAGGAGGACCTCGCCCAGAATGCCCGACAGGACAATGCTCTTGGCTTTGATCACATCGTCCACGTAGCGGAACTTCGACCCCATCATCAGCACTTTGCCGGTTCTCCGGGCACAGTCCGCCATCTCCAGCGCCTCGGCCGAATTCAGCGCCAGAGGTTTCTCACACAGCACGTGGACTCCATGCTCCAGGAGCAGGAGTGCGAGGTCACGGTGGGTATTGGGAGGAGTGCACACGACGGCGGCGTCCAGATCGTTTTCGCGAATGGCCGCACCACAGTCGGTGTACCAGCGGCAACCGCAACGCTCGGCAAGGCTCTGGGCCACCGCCTCCCGACTGTCCACCACTGCCCGCAGTCGACACTCCGGAACTGTTTCGATGGCCTCCAGATAGGACTGGGAAATGCGGCCGCAACCTACCAGTGCAAAATTAAGTGACATATCGCCTCTGAAACGCGCGTCATAGGTACTGTTTTTTGGCCAAACTGCCGGCTGCAGTTCGCACGGATTCGGCAAGAAAGGTGACGTGCTCTTCAGTGTAGAACTCGTTCCAGGGAAGGACCAGTACGCGCCTCAGTGCATCGAATGTACCGGGATACTCTTCGGGACGGTATTCGACTGCCGCCTCGCCGTCGCGCCCACTACCCACGAACGGGAACCGGCTGCCCCCGAAGGTGCGCTGTTCCCGCAACACCTGACACTGGAAGGCAGGCTTCTGGATGTAGCGGGGCGCGCACCAGATTCCTCGGCGCTTCAGCTCGGCCCCCATCGCTTCCACGCCACCTTCGATGACTGAGTCATCCACCCGGAGCGGATACTTCCAATACACGTGTTTGCCTCCTGGAGTGGTTTCCGGTGGAGAAACCCCTGGCACATCCTGTAGCAGGGCGGTCATCAGTGTGGCACTTTGAATCCTTCTGGCCACCACCCCGTCCAGCTTGCGAAGCTGGGCCAGCGCCACCGCTCCCTGCAGTTCGGTCATGCGGTAGTTGAGGGCCAGAAAGTAATGATCCGGCACAGGATCTCCATAGCCCCACGCCTTGTCCACAAAAAGCCGGACCCGTCTCGAGTAGTGCTCCAGGGAGCTCAGGACCAACCCGCCCTCTCCCGAGGTCATGTGCTTTCCCTGTTGGAGGCTGAAGCAGCCGAGCTGGCCGATGGTGCCCACCAGGCGGCCGCCGCTTTCAGCCAGATATGCCTGAGCGGCGTCCTCGATGACGGGAAGGTCATGACGCCGAGCCAGGTTCATGATCGGCTCCATGTGGCAAGGGTTGCCAAACAGATGGGTGACGATAATGGCCCTGGTACGCCGCGTGATCTTCGGCTCGATGGTCTCGGCGGTGACGTTGTAGGTGAGGGGATCGACATCGGCGAAGACCGGAATCGCCCCCTGATAGAGGATGGGAGTTATCGCCCCCATGTCGGTGATGGGCGTGGTGATGATTTCATCGCCCGGCTCCGGATCCACGGCGGAAACGGCGGCATGGATGGCAGCCGTTCCGGACGAGGTGGCACGACACGAAGGCACCCCATGCCTTTGGGCGAACTCCAGTTCCAGCCGGGATACCGCCCAGCCTTTCGTACAGTTCAGTGTCCCCGATTCGATCACGTGGCGCAGCAGCTCCAGCTCCTCGCTCCCCAAGTCTCGGCCTGTGTGGTCAGCATCGCTCGGCAGTTTCATCGCACCTCCTCGTGAGATTCGGAAGTTTGCACCCGGTGCAGCTAAATTTTCGCCGCCGGCCCCCGATCCCGGGTCCAGTTGAGCCTGTCCCCCACTTGGGAACGGCCGTCGGGTTCATTAACGATGTGCGGAACTTGGCACGCGGAAAAAGGAGCCCCTGCGGGCGAGCCAAACCAAGGTGACGCCGGCGAAAGGCGCCAGGATCAGCTCCACCGGAAAATGGTAACGAAGGTTCCATGCCCCAAACAGGGAGTAAATCCCGCTACAGGTGAGGATCAGAATCCAGCTTCCCAGGAGGTATTGGGAGTCGGGCGCCGGATCGAACCGAGACCTCCGTACGCTGCAGACCAGCACCGCAGGCAAAGCGGCCGCCAGCAGCGACCAGTAAGGCAACTGTCTCCCCACCAGAAAGCTGAGCCCGGAGTAGCCCTTGTCCCCGAACCAGTAGTCGCCCAGGCTCTTCAGCGCATAGGTCACCAACAGACCCGGCTCCTCCCGGATCGTGCGCTGCGCCAGGTCCATGAGCAGATGGTCCTCACCGGGTTCGGTTAACTCCCTGCCCCGGCGTTCGACGTCCAGAACCTCGTCAGCCGTCAGCGGGTAGCCCGCATGCTTGACGGTCCTCAGCCAGGCGTAGCCGACGTGGGGTTTGCTGAAAGCGATCTCCTTGAAAACCAGCGCATTCCTCGTCCACCAAGGCATCTGGATGGCCAGAAACATCGCCGTGGCGGTCAGGGCTGTCACCGTTCGGCTCCGGATCCCGCCCCCGCGGAGGAAGCACCACACCAGGGTGTAACCCAAGGCAAAGAACATCAGCACCGATTCGGTCAGCGTCAAGAGCCCGGCCAACGCCCCCAGCAGCGCGGCGCGCCGTCCCAACCCCGTGACCGGGGCCGCCCCGACCCGAAGCAGTACCGACACCATGAACAGGGCCAAGGCCGTGTTCTCGGTGGAGGTTACCGCGTGATAGGCGAAGGGTGGATAAATCGCCAGCAGGCCGGTGGTCGCGACGCCGACCGGATACGACCAGGCGCTGACGGCCTGCCCCATCAGCGCGCAGGTCCAGGCCGACAGGAGCGCCTGGATAACAAACAGCGCAAGGAAGTTGTCCAGCCCGAACAGGCGAAACACCGCCGCGACGAACCACGGATAGACCGGATCCTTCATGGCGGTCACCCGGGGAGGCAGTTCCTCCAGTTCGGGCACCAATCGGCCGCCCAAAATGTAGGAGTTGTAAAGGTTGCTCCGCCAGCGCCAGTCGATGGTGTAGCCTTCGCCCTTCACCAGCTTTTGGGCGATTGCCACCGCCTCCCAATACTCCACCTTCTCGGGGCCGGAGTAGGTAGCGGCCAGCAGCACCAGCCGGACTACCAGTGCAGCGGCAAACAGCAAGAGGAAGGGACGTTTCATCCAACGCTTCATGTACCGCCTTCTCCCGCCGCCCCCTCACTTTGAGCGGTGGCAGCCTCGTCAACGGCTTCCCTTCGTCCCCGCACCTTCTTGAACCGCTCGCTGTGCAGCGGGCCCCGCGTCACCGTAACCTTTTGCGGTATCTTGAACGGCGGCAGCGTCTGTCGGAGCTGGAATCGCATCCGCTTTCGGAATTCGACCTGAGTCTCCGCGCCCGACACGCGGACGGTGGCGCACACCAGGTTGCCGGTGATGGGGCTGGGCTCCCCCCAGACCACCGCCTCGATGACACCAGGGAGACTTTCCAGCGCATTTTCTACCTCCCGCGGATGCACTTTCTCCCCGCCTACATTGATGACTTCGGATTCGCGGCCCACAAACCGGAAATACTCCCCGTCCTGCTCTACCAGGTCCCCTGTACGGAGCCAGCCGTCCTCGGTGAAGGGAGAGGGCGCGTTGAGGTACCCCAGCATGGAGGATTCCGCCCTTACCTCCAATACCCCCTCGACGACCCGAGTTTCGAAACCTTCGCCCCCCAGCCTGACCCATAACGAATCGGAACTGCGGCTCTTGGAGCGCAGGATCCCTACCTCTGAAAGCCCATATGTCTGCTGAAGTTGCACCGCCGGAAGGCATTCCCGCAGGCGCCTGAGCGTGGCGGGAGGCATCGGCTCGGTCCCATAGGTAACCCGTTCCAGACTGGAAAGGTCATGGAACCGGTAGGCTTCGCTCAACAGCAGCAGATTCAGAAACGTCGGGGTGGTAGGCAGCACCTGCACCCTGTGTCTCTCCACCGCAGAACATACTGCGGCTGGAGTCCGGTCCTCCACCAGCACCAGACACCCCGCCGACGACAGCGATGCGAACGCCGTGTTGATGCCTCCGATGTGGTCGAACAGCAAAAAGGCCAGCATCCTTTTTGCAGGCCGTGTCACGTGAAATTTGCGAAGCAGCCGGCTGAAGTCGTGGGTCACCGCCTTTGGCACCCCGGTCGACCCGGACGAAAACAGGATCAGGCCGGCACGAGCCTGTGCGCGCAATTCGGACAGGAGCGGGTGGCTGGCGCGGCGGCCGGTGTACGAGGCAGTCCATCCCTCCGGCAAAGGCTTCACCGTCCACTCAATCTCCGCAACCGCCCGAAACTGCTCCCTGGTCGAGTCGGGCACAGTAGCCGCCAAGGGCGCAATGATGCACTGCCGGTCCACCAACGCCAGCAGCAAAGCCAAGGCGTCCGGGGAGAAATCGGCCTCCAGCGTGACGGTGCAACCGCTGCCGATGCCCCGCTGCTGGAGCCATTGCCGCCACCGCTCCAGGGATTCCAGCAGCCAGCCGTAAGTGTAGGGCCGATCCCGCCAAATCAGCGCCTCATGGGCGGCGTGACGGTGAAATCGTTCCAGCAGAAACTCAATCAACAGTGTTCTCCCAAGCCGCGGCCCGACACCGACTCGTACCCAGACGGATCATACACCCCCCAGGTAGATGGTCTGGCCGGTCACCATGGAGCACGCCGGGTCGAGGAAAAAATCGATGGTGCGGGCAATGTCCGCCACCGTGGTCAGGCGGGGAACCGCCTGTTTCTGCAGAACCCTCTGGATCTTCTCCCCAGGCACGCCCCGGATCAGATCGGTGTCTACCGGGCCGGGGCCGACCGCATTGACGGTGACGCCGAAAGGAGCAAATTCTCGCGCCAAGACCTGGGTCAGGCTCAGCGTGGCAGCCTTCGATGCCACATACGCGGCCTCGCCCTCCAGCTTGAGGGGTACGGCTACCGTGACCAGGTTGACGATGCGACCGTATTTCCGCCTCATCATGAGTTTGGCGGCTTCTCGTCCCAGGTGGAATGCCGCCAGATAGTTCACTTCCGCCAATCGCCGCACCGTGCTCATGGGTACCGTGAGGGCATGGTTCATGGCTGCGGCGCCGGCGTTGTGGATCAGGTGGTCCAGGCGGCCGAACCTCTTACGCACCTCTGAGAACATTCGGACCACGGCGTCCTCGTCCGTGACATCGGCAGGGTAATGGAGGTACCACTCGTGGTCGAGCTCCCCCTGGCTACGGCTGCAGCCGAAGACAAGGTGCCCCTTCTGCAGATAGTGTTCAGCCAATCCCCTGCCGATGCCGCGGCTGGTGCCCGTAATCAGCGTAACCGGCTGTTCTGTGTTGGTCACAGCCTTTCCGTGAGCAGCTCTGCCGTGTAATCCCGCAGCGCGGCAACGGAGCGGAAGGGACTGCGCCGTTGGGAGAGAGCCCGGTCGTCAGCCAGGACCACGTGAATACCGAAAACATCCTCGACCGACTGCTCAACGGCGACCAGGAATGTAACCAGGCCGAGGGAATCAAGGATTCCGGCAGAACTGGAGAACAGCTCGGTTTCCGGGCTGAGGTCCGGCGGCACTAGCCCGCCACTGGTTTCCAGGTACTCCTGCAGACACCCCAGAATCAGGCTTTCGAGCTGCCGGGCGTCAACGGACATCATGCGACCTCGTTTCTCTTGGCCTGCAACTTACCATCACGGTGGCCACCGGGTTGCATTCAGCAGCCGGGAGCCAGACGTCGGGAGTCAGGAGGGCGACGGCGGCATGTCCCGCCCTTCTGTGAATCCACTACAGAGCAAGACAAGTCGCTCAATCCTCTCCGAACAATCAGAGCCATGCGGCGCATCCGACCGATCCGGGCGGTCCGAATGAAAGCCTGAGATTTCAGCCGGCCGGGGAGCGCCGCGCTCGTGGGTCAATGCCTCCGCAACCAGATTTCAGGATAGGCCGAGGGAGCGTAGTCCAGGCGAAGGAACTCCTCGAACTCCTTTGGCAACCGTCGCAGATAGCTGTCGTAACACACCAGGCGGGGTTTGCGGCTCTGGATTAACTCCTTGAGGTCTGCTACCACTTTCTCCGTCGTGAGCTGAAGCACGAGCTCGTCGTGAAGGAACCAGTAGCGGTAGAGATCCGGGCGAAACACGGCGTAGCCGTCGAAGCCGTAGATCACCGGTTCGTCGGGGTCCGTGTTGGCCAGGACAAACTCGATGCGTTCCCGCTGGAAGGTGAAGGGCCGGTCGCCGAGATAATCGATCTGCTGGACGACCGGGAAGACTACCAGCAGGCCGAGCAGTGCCGCCCTGGCGGGCGGGGCGGGAAGCCCATATCGGACGATCAGGAGGATGCCGAGAGCCCAGAAGGCGATGACTGCGGCTACGGCCCACGGGGAGAAAACCACGGTCGTGCCCGGGACAGGCCCTTCAACAACGATCAAGGCCCGACCGATCAGTCCCGCCAATTGCAGGAGGGCGAATGCTCCGGCGGCGGCAAGGAGCCATCGTTGGGTTCGGAGCGCAGACCACGACCGCTGGAGGAGGGGGCTGATACCGAGTCCGGCCGCCATGGCAGCGAAGGCCACCCAGTTCACCAGATACTCGGTCCATACCACGGGCAGGGCCACCAGACCGAGAGAGATCCCGTAGAAGCAGAAATAGGGAAGGTCGGCCTCGGTGACGCGGCCGCGTCGGCGCCAAAGGTGATACAGGTGAGCGCAGGATGCGGCGAAGGCCGCAAAGCAGAGGGCGCCGTCGGTGCCGGCGATGCGGGTGAGATCCTGCAGAGGCGAGTGTCGGGCTTTCCAGGCGAGGTTGAGCAGGACGTTGTATTCAAAGAACTCGTCGAGGGCATCCCAACCCAGGAGGCCCACGAGCAGGAGGGCGGACAGAAGCGCTCCAACGGCGAGCCCGCCCATTTCCCGTAACGTTTCGAGACGGGAGCGTCCGAGGGCGTCATCAGCCCGCACCAGCTTGAGCAGATAGTAGGCCGCGACGCCCAGGAACATCATGACCGCTTTTTGGGTGAACAGGACGGCGGTGGCTCCGGAGAAGCCTGCGAGAAGGATCCAGGGCAGGCGGCCGGCGGCGGCGTGCAGGGCCCATCCGAAGAGGAACAGGAAGGCGACGGCGAAGACATCCAGGAACAGGATGGTTCCGCTCTTGAACAGGAAGAAGCTGCCCAGCATGAGGGTGGCGACGGTGGCGGCGGCCCAGCCGTCCTGCAGGCGCCGGGCCCAAGCGGTGGCAAAGAGAACCGCCAGCAGGGCGAAGGCCAGCGAAACATAACGGGCGTGGATCAGGGTGTCGAACTGGGCTCCGGACCATTGGATGAGGGGGGCCATGAGGAAATAGAAAAAGGGGGTATGGTGCTCGAAGAAATCCCGGTAGGGGACTTGGCCCAAAGAGGTGAGGTAGGCGGCGTGCATGTGCTGGAACTCGTCGACGATGAACATGTTGGTCTGCAGGAAGCTCACCCGCAAACCAACGGCCGCCGCCAGGAGCGCGAAAATGAGGGCTATCAGCGCCAGCTTGCGTTTCATGAGAACTCCCAATTTCCAGCGGCAGGAGGTCTGATCACTCCTCGGCGGCCGGTGCAGACCCGGTTCTGAATGTAGAAAAAGCTTCTGAGTTCGCGCCTGACCGCCGGTTCCGGGGAATCACCCCGTGGTCTGGCGATGTCCCTAACGCCTTCCCGAAGACACGACCAAGTCGAGCTCAAAGGTGACGGCGTTCGGCCCATTTTCCTGCCCGCCCGGACTAGAACACCCACGGGAGACCACCCGGAAAGACCGTGACACATCGCCCTGCGCCGCCGGCCAGGATGGTTTTTCCTTACTCCATCGGCTCTAAAGACGCGGCACTGCCGCAAGGGTTCGCACACGTGCCGCCGCAGCGTTACCCATCCTCGGAGCGGCTGCGGAGCCGCTCTCTCCACCACTTCCTGACCGCACTCTCGCGACCGATGTGGGTGACCGCCCGACGACCGAGACTGTCGACAGCACCAAAAGCTTTCAGAAGTGAGCCGGCCATGAGCGCCTTTGGCGTCTTGCCGAACAGCCAGAGGTCGCACTCGAGATAGTGGCGATCACCGAATCGTTCCTTGTAGGCCGCCGGCCCGGCGCCGAAATCAAGTGACCGGACACCCTCCCGTACCAGGTTTTCCACCATCCGCATGAAAACGAGACTGCCGGGCTCACAGCTCTTGAATGCGGGATCGAATACGGTCTCGGCCGACATTAATCCAAAAGAGGGTCGAGACCTGGTCGTCCGTGATCCGGTCCTTTTGGACGGTTGCCATCGAGAGGCCGAGATCCTTCCTCTCCGGGAGGAATCTCGGGATGCGACCTGAAGGGAGTCCCCAGAGACGGGAGCAACGCCGGCGACGGGCCCTCCGAGTTGCTCGCCGAAGGCCGAACACCGGCGGAGGTGGCCCGCCGGCTGGGTGTGGAGCGGCGCAGTGTGCGGCGCTGGAAGGCGGCGGTCCGCCAACGGGGCCCGGACGCCCTGCGGGCTCGACCCGCGCCCGGCCGGCCGCCCCGCCTGAGCCCGGCCCAGAAGGAGCAACTCGAAGGCTGGTTGCAAGGGGCCCGGGCCCATGGTTTCGCCAGCGATCTGTGGACCTGTCCGCGGGTGGCGCAACTCATCGTGCACCGGCTGGGTGTCTTCTATCATGTGGATCACATCGGACGGCTGCTGCACGCCTTGGGCTGGAGCCCCCAGAAACCCCAGCGCCGTGCCGCCGAACGGGACGAGGAGAGGATCCAGACGTGGCTCAAGCAGGACTGGCCCCGCATTAAAAAAAAGCCCGACGCCTGAACGCCTGGCTGGTGTTCATCGACGAAAGCGGGTTGATGATGGCGCCCTTGGTGAGGCGCAGTTGGGCGCCCCGGGGCCGGACCCCCGTGCTGATCCAGCGCACCGCCTCGCACCGCAAGGTGTCGGTCATTGCGGCGCTGGGGGTGGATCCCGGCCGTCAGGGGGTCCGTCTCGTGTTCCGCCTGCACCCGAACGCGAACTTCCGCTCGCGCGAGATCATCGCCTTTCTCGGCCAGCTCGACCGTCATTTCCGTGCCCCCCTGGTGATCGTCTGGGACCGTCTGGCCGCTCACCGCTCGGCGGCCGTCCGCCGCTGGCTCCGCCGCCATCGTCGGTTGCGGGTCGAACTGCTGCCGCCTTACGCTCCGGAGCTCAATCCCGTGGAGTTCGTGTGGGCCTACGTGAAGAGCAACGGACTGGCCAACTTCGCTCCCCGCGAACTGAACGGAACTAACCTGCCACTCCCGGCGTCAAGTGCGGCGCCTGCAGGACCGTCCTCACCTCCTGCGGTCGATGCTGGAGCACAGCCCGCTTCCCTTACGGCTCAACCCAGGACTTTGGTTATGCAGGAGTCAAATAAACGGACCAAAACTCTGCGGCATCATTAACAGGTTCCCCCCAACCAAAACGACCACCAGTTGTGGAACTAAGACAGGACAGCAAACGGCGAGCACCATAGATATCACTGAAACTGTCACCACCCGCGAAAGACAGGAACGTGGCGCCAGGTAGCCATCGAAGAATCGGTTCCATATCGATGATTCGATTCCACATTCTCGTGCCACGCACCACTCGCAACAGGAACAACTTGAGAAGCACCCGGATGACATTATTTCTGAGGAACATCTTCCAGCTAAACCTAAGATTTAACAATCGGACTGGATGCGAGTATCCATCTATCCTGTCAAGCCAAGAAGCTGGCGATCTTCCGTAGTCCAGTAACAGAATCTCGCGCCGCACCCCAGCCCTCTGCAAAATCTGAACCGCAGATGTAAGCAGCGTCAAGACCCCGTAGTTGTCGGTTTTACGCGTTAATCCAAGTAGTACAAAATGCCTTTTATCTCTAAACAGGTATTCAGTCATACCATTTCCAGGATATCAGTCTCCTTCAAGCTCCATACTTTGTACGACATTGATGCCATTATTATATCACAATGCTTGCGCCGAGGTGAGATACAGCCAAGGTCGAGGTTGGCAAAGCGGGCGGGTTGCTGACCGGCTTTGCCGATCGCCCGGCGGAGGCTGGCGAAAAAAAGGCGCGACGTTTCGGCACAGCCCCACCGGCCGGCCGCTGAAGTCGAGGTTGGAGCGAGAGAGCATGATTCTCGCCGGTTTGGTTCCGCAAGTGGAATCGGAGCAAAAGGCGATAGCTGACGCTCAGGATCAAGATGGCGCGGTCGCTCTTGCGAAGCGGCGCCGAATGTTCCGGGATCTGGAGCAAGAGGGGATGAACGCCTTCCGGCTGTTAGTGGCGGATTCTCACCTGGGGATCGGGCGGCGCCAGCCCAGGTGTCGCCCGATGAGCAACGGTGCTTGGACCATCGAATGCCCAATGTACTGTCCCAGTTGCCCAAGAAGGTCCACCGGACGGCCTTTCCGTGGCTGCGGCGGATTTCCTATACCTGGGGGCGGCGTGGGGCCGAGCGATTGAAAACCTCCGTGGACAAGACACATCCATCTGGGCGGCTGCGATCGGCATTGAAGCCATCGTGGCCAACACATCGGTCAACTTCGTGACGGTGCAAGATTGGATGGCGGAAATGCGGCGGGCATGGGACGGAACACGCTGAAGGATCGGATGGCGGTTTTGGTCAGGCCGAAACTGCTGATCCTAGAGATCGGCCATCTGCGCCACAATCACTGCGGGATGACGTGCCTGTTCCAGTTGACAAGCGGTGATCTTCGTGCTTCTCCCGACCCCAGGTCTTTCAACTCCGCAAGACCAAGAGCACCCTATGGTCTCAAAGGTGGGAAAGCTTGAACCGGCAGAGACCGGGGAATTCTCACCTGGTACCCACAGTCTGTCATTCTATTATTACAATAAGCTGTTGAGTCCCATAGATTAGAGTAAGCCGTAGGTTGTGTGCGAGCCTGGTTTCGAAGGACTCAAAACCGTTCTTCAGCAGCCTCTTAGGTTGATCGCTAGAGGCGGGAAGCATCCCGGACCAGCCGTTGATAGAGGGCCACCGGATCCGCTACCCTGCCCCCCACCTCCTCAAACCTGCGGCCCCGTCCCGCTAAGGCTTTCACTCGATACCAAAGGGCTGCCCCACCCCAACGGGTCAACGGCATGCACGTTGTCGCAACCGGGAGCACATGCCGCCACTTCTTTCTCATAAAGGCATACGCCTGCCAGTAAGGAGGCGGCAGCAGTCGTATTCCGTTGGTGTTGTGAAGACAGAAACTGTCGATCGCGAAGCAAGACCACCCTCGCTCGCGCGCAGTCAGACAGATGTCTGCCCCATAGAGATGAAAGCCTGGCAGGGCCCCGTCAAAGCGGAGTCCCGTATTCCGACGGAGGATGAGAACGACCTCGTCTAAGGTCTGAACCGGGGCCGGAGCCTCCAGCGGCGCTCCGACGAGGCGTTTCAGGCCAGTCGAATACAGGTGACCTCGGCCGCGCCCGTCCAGTCCCATGCCGAAGACGCCAAGAAGTGCCCAAGGTTCCCCCGTCGCTTCAATCTGGAGGATCGACCTGTTCACAGACTCAAACCAGCCCGCTGGCAGGAATACATCTTGGTGGAGAAACACCAGGACGTCTCCGTGTGCGCGCTGCATGCCTCGGTTGTACGCAGTGGCCGCCGATTTCGCTCCTTCCTCCAAGACCAGTTCAAGCCCTCTCGACAGGTCGGGTGACGCCAAGAGAGTGGACTTCAAGACTTCCCGATCGTTTACGGCAACTATCAAACTGAAAGCTTGCGTCACGGCCACCTGGATTGACTCGGCACCTCGATTCGGTCACCCTCGGCGGAAAGGCGCCACTTGCCCGGCCACAAGGGTGTGTGACGTCGCGGCCCTGTCGAGATTCACAAACCGGGCCCGGCAGGGCTTTCGCCGAACAGCCGGGCGAACGCCC
>FWPU01006543.1_pt1 | contig 23083 bp, 19 predicted proteins | sample 2228361 | NCBI WGS metagenome assembly FWPU01 (sample SAMEA103939777, study PRJEB20133) | metagenome
GATGGAATTTTTCCAAAGCTAACCTACAGGATCGGATAGAGAAAATCAATGTTATATAGTCGGATTACTTATGAAACCTTGTACTAAGCGAGTGCGGCGGCGAAGACGAATCAGGGCAGTGGCATATCGACCCGGAGAAAGTTTTTGAGCGCATCCGGCGCGCGGCCACAAGCGTACCGGGCTTCAGGATAACGCAGCGCGTGGTCCTGGCCAACTTTCAGTTCGCGAAGATGGCCATGGTCGAGGATCTGAAAAGGAACGGTGACACCATAGCTTCGAGCGCCATCGTTGCGGCCGTTGCCGGCCATTCCCCCTCACGACAGAAGCTGGCCCAGGCGGCGATCGACATCGAGCCAGCCCAGCTCGATGAGCGCCCCGCGTCCGACGACTACCTGGTGCTCGATGCGGACTCCACGCAGCACCGTGCCATCGTGCTTGTCAGCAAAGGGCAGAACGGTCTCGTGCAGGGGCCGCCAGGAACTGGCAAGAGCCAGACGATCTCGAATCTCATCGCGCAGAGCGTGGCCGAAGGGCGCCGCGTGCTTTTCGTCGCAGCGAAGCGGGCGGCGCTGGATGCGGTCATCAAACGGCTGAGCCATCCGGATGTGGGGCTCGGTCATCTGGTGCTCGATCTACACGGTGCATCTGTGTCGCGGAAGGAGGTGATGGCGCACCTCGCACACGCATTGGAGCAGATACGTAATGCACTGCCGGCTGAAGGTTCCGAGGCTGTCCACCGGGAGTTTGAGGCTCGGCGGAAGCAGCTGAACGAACACGCGCGTCGGGTGAACCAGCTCCGCCATCCGACCGGACTTTCTGTGAACCAGATGGTCGGCCGACTGCTCCGCCTTCCGGCGGAGGCACAATCCCCACTTCGGCTTCGCGGCGAGACACTGGCCGCGCTCACGGCTGAGCGCGCAAGCGAGGTAAGGCAGTGGATCCTTGAGGCTGCCGCCAATCCGACTCTATTCCTCGGTACTGATCGCTCGCCGTGGAACAACGCGGATATCAGGGACGGTCGCCGCGCACAGGAAGCCCTAGACCTGGCCACCAAAGCAGCCAATGAGCTGTGGCCCGAGTTCGAGCGACTTCTCGCACAAGTAGTGAACCAGCTTGGCGTTCGGCCGCCGAATACGCTCAGTGAGGTTGCTTCGTTCCTGGCCGTTCTCCGTGATGCGCGAAGCATTCGCCAGCAGTACAGTGCCGAGCTATTCTCAGCAAAGCCTGGCGAGTTGGCGACGGCACTCGAGCCCGCGACGGCCGGATACGTCGCCCGCGCCTGGGCGTTCCTGAGCAACCCGGCGTACCGCGCCGCGCGCAAACGCCTGCGCGCATTGCGCGCGGCACCGGCACCGCCCGCAACGTTGCGACAGGAGGCGTTGCAAGCCGAGGATATCCTCCGCCGTTGGCAAGCCCTTGCCCCACCCTCAGCCGTGCCTGTTAAGGCGGATGCTGAAACCGAACTCAGCGCTGCGTTCGACGCCATCGACGAGGCGACAAAGAAACTTGGGGCCATGACGGAAGCAGATCCGTTTGACGGCATGCAGCTTTCGGCGGCGGCCTCACGGTTGCGGGCGCTCGCCGGCGACCGACAGACCCCGTTCCGCTTGCCAAGCATCTACGTTCTTCGATCGCGTTTCAGTCAGGCAGGGCTCAGCGACCTGGTCGATGACCTTCGCAAGCATGGTGTTGCTGCCGAGCACTGGTCGGCGCGATTCGAGCACGCCTGGCTCTACTCGGCGCTGGAGCAAGCGTTGGCAGCCGATCCAGCTCTCGCGTCATTCAACGGCCGCACCCACGAGCAGGTCATCGAGGAGTTCAAGCGCTCGGATCGTGAACGCGTCCGCCTTGCTGCGCAGCGTGTGCGTAGACTCCATGCCGAGCGTGCGGTCGAGGCAATGAACCGGTATTTCGACCAGGCAGATTTGGTTCGGAGAGAGGTGGCCAAGAAGTCACGGCACATTCCGCTGCGCGAATTGTTGGCCCGCGCGCCCGACGTTCTCACGCGGATCGCGCCCTGCTGGGTCGCGAGCCCGCTGTCGGTCAGTCAATTGCTGGATGGTAGCAAGCGGCATTTCGACCTCGTGGTCTTCGACGAGGCGAGCCAGATCCTTCAAGAAGAGGCGATCCCCGCGCTCTACCGTGCAGAACAGGTGGTGGTGGCGGGTGATCGGCACCAGCTGCCGCCCACAACGTTCTTTGCGACGACTGTCGAAGGCGAGGACGAAATCCTCGATGACGAGGAGAGGGGGCGGAGCGCAGAGGCGATGGCGACAGCATCAATTGGCGGCTTCGAAAGTCTACTGGACACGCTGGAAGCCTTCTTGCCGAACTGGCTCTTGGAGTGGCACTACCGTAGCGAGGACGAGCGGCTCATTACGTTCAGCAACACCCACGTATATACGGGGCGGCTCGTAACCTTTCCGAGCGCGCGTGGCCAGGAGGCAATTCGGCACATCCTTGTACCGCACGACCCCGCGTTAGGTGGACAGGAGGAAAGTGCATCACGGGAAGTCGATGAGGTTGTGCGTCAGGTGATCCTGCACGCGGAAACGCGGCCGCACGAGTCCCTCGGTGTCATCACTATGGGCATCAAGCACGCGAACCGCATACAGGCTGCTCTAGATTGCGCCCTCGACCTCCGGCCCGACCTCTCGGATTTCTTCTCACTGGACCGCGAAGAGCGTTTCTTTGTCAAGAACCTGGAAACCGTGCAGGGTGATGAGCGTGATGCCATCATCTTGTCGATCGGCTATGGCAAAACGGCGAACGGCGATTTGCCGCACCGCTTTGGCCCGCTCACTCAGGACGTCGGTTACCGCCGCCTGAACGTGGCCATCACTCGGGCAAAGCGCCGGATGTGTGTCATCAGTTCTTTCTCGCACGACGAGATCGATCTGAACCGCTCCGGAAGTCGGGGCGTACAACTGCTCAAAGCGTATCTGGAGTACGCTGCTAGTGGAGGCACGCGCCTGCCTGAGGACGAGCGTGCGGGAGAAGTTAGTCTCAATGCATTTGAGGCCGATGTCCGTGACGCCTTGGAGGCCAGGGGCGTCAAGACGCGCCCGCAGTTTGGCGCGTCTCGCTATCGCATTGATCTGGTCGCCATGCATCCCGAGAAGCCGGGGCGGCCGGTGCTCGCGATCGAATGCGATGGGGCGTCTTATCATTCGAGCGCCGCCGCGCGCGACCGCGATCGGCTCAGGCAAGCCCATCTCCAGCGGCTCGGCTGGCGGTTCCACCGCATCTGGTCGACCGACTGGTTCTACCACCGCGAGCAGGAGATTGAGCGTGCGATTGCGGCATACGAGGAGGCTGTCCGCTGGGCGGATTTGTCGGACGCCGAACCTCGCCCCCCGCAAGCCACGGGCGGGGTTCGACCCTCGAGGCAGACTCACCAGCAACCAGTCGCGCGGCAGCGCGGGCCACGGCCGCCCGTGCCGGTGCGCGAGACGATCGACCAGTACACCGATCGGGAGCTTCGGCAGATTGCCGAGTGGATTCAATCCGACGGCCTGCTTCGCACCGACGAGGAACTCATCCGTGAGATCTTCGAGGTATTACCGTTCCAGCGGTTGGGTAGCCGGATCCGAGAGCGTCTTGAGAATGTGGCTCGGAGTGTTAGCGGGAGGCAAAGGCTTGATTCTCGCTCGTAATTTGTGTGGCCTCATTCCAACAGCGCTTAACGGGTGTATGAGCTGATGAAGGGGACGCTCAAAGATGTGGATCACCAGTTGAACGACACAATCCAGGCTCACCGGTCACGATCCTGGCGGAGGAGTTGGGTGCTGTCGGGAGCGCCGGAGAGAGCAGGGTTGAAGAAACGGCAGCGGCGGATCGAGGAGAGGGTGCTCTGGGGTGAGACCTCGGCCTGCTCGACCGCCCATTCGAGAAGCGCGATCACTTCGGCGCTGAGGGAACGACGCTGGCTGTCAGCGCGCCGCTTGAGGCGCTCATAGAGTTCCTGAGGGACATTGCGCACGTGCAAGATCGACATAGTTTTTCAACTCAACGAGACAAAGAAATTGTGCCACAGGCGGTTGCAAAATGCAACCTTTTCATTGCCCAAATTGAAAACGCGAAAGGCGGGCCTTGCCTGGCGTCTCGGTTGAGCTGCGCAGGCGCAGCAAGGAGGAATCGTGACTGACTACCAATTGACCCCCATGCTCATGTTCGCCGGTCAGGCCGAAGAAGCTATCCGTTTCTACATCAGCCTCTTTGACAACTCGCAGGTGGAGTTCATTCAGCGCTACGGGCCGGACTACCCAGGTCCCGAAGGTCAGGTGGTCCACGCGCGCTTCACGCTCAACGGGCAGCCTTTCCTGGCCATGGACAGCGCCGTCGAACACTCGTTCACGTTCACCCCAGCCATCTCGATCTTCGTCACCTGCCCCAACCCCTCCGAGGTCGACCGCCTGTTCGCAGCGCTCGCCGCCGACGGCGACGTCCTCATGCCGCTGGATCGCTATCCGTTCGCGTCGCGATACGCCTGGGTACAGGACCGGTTCGGCGTGTCCTGGCAGCTTATGTGCGCATAAGCTCGCCCCACAAGCGCAACGCGAGGTCATCCCCAGGCGCCCAATTACGACCGACGCCTCGCGCCAGTGACAACCGGGCTGATGGATAAGTGGACAACTCTCCGCCGCGCTGCGAGCTGTCCACCTATCCACAGCTCCTACTACGACGAGGGGCGGCCCCTTTTTCGATGATCAGGCGGTCCCCTTTTCGCTTGACAAATACACCTACACCCCGGAGCACTTGACATCAGGTCCATTTGGATGTAGAATAAGATTGATTAATCTCACATATTTACAACTTTATGGCATTCTTTCGCAACGCACAAACTGACCTGAGCGCCCCTGTCACCAGCGCGTTATCCTGAACGAACGCGCCCCCCTACGTTGAGTTCTTCCCCCAAGGCTGTCAGGTACGATTACTGACCCGTCTCGTTGTCTGGTCCCACTGCCAAATCCACCCAGCGGCTCATCTGACAGATTAAACTGCAAAGGGGAGATCAATGACCTCAGCCAGCAACGGTACGACTCTCTTCCCAATCACGATAAGGGAGCAACATGACGAAGATCGCAGAGAACACAATTTGCCTGTGGTACGAACGCGATGCCGAGGAGGCGGCGCGGTTCTACGCCCAGACTTTTCCAAATTCGTTCGTTGGCGCGGTGCATCGCGCACCGGGCGACTTTCCGTCGGGCAAACAAGGGGACGTATTGACAGTCGAGTTCACCGTGATGGGCATTCCCTGTCTGGGTTTGAACGGCGGGCCCGCGGTCAAGCACACCGAGGCGTTCTCGTTCCAAGTCGCCACGGAAGATCAGGCCGAGACTGATCGCTATTGGAACGCGATTGTCGACAACGGCGGACAGGAGAGCGACTGCGGTTGGTGCAAAGACAAGTGGGGCGTCTCCTGGCAGATTACACCCATCGCGTTGACCAAAGCGTTTACCAGTTCCGATCGCTCCGCCGCCAAGCGGGCTTTCGATGCAATGATGACGATGAAAAAAATCGACATCGCCGTGATCGAGGCGGCAGTTCGTGGCGAGAAGCCGGCGATCTAGCAACAGCATCAGCGGACGAAGTGGCGGTCTCTCCACCCACGCCTGGTTCGCGCTTATCCAGCTACTCGGCTATTCCAATGTGCGCGAACATGATCGCTCTTGGGTTGAGTGGGGTAATCTCGCAGATGCGCCGGTGGAGTCTTGAGAGACGCCGGTCATCGCCTGTTCGCGGCGCTCGCCGCCGACGGCGACGTCCTCATGCCGCCGTCTGAGCACTCTCTCCCCTCGCTCTTCCCCCTCTGCCAGGACCTCTCCACTGCTCGAAGCTGCGGCAGCCTCTCTGGAATCCTCCGCAGACGAGAGGATTCCAGAGGGCCGCTGCGCAAGTTGGCCGCACGACGAAAGCCTGGAGTATAATATCAGTCGGCCCCCCGGCGGCTCACATGCCGGGCGGCCTCCTTCGTCGATCTTCTCTTTGCGAGGGACGCTATGACCCAACAGCTACAGGCCGTCGCGCGTCGCTTCGGATGGGAGGCGCGCGAGGTCCGCGGCGCGACGATCGAATCGCGCGGCCAGACGATCACGCCGATCGCGCTGCGCGCCCACGTGCAGTGGCCCGGCGGAGGCTTCGTCTGGACGCTTCCCCGGGCAGTCGAGGTGACCCGCGATGGCGTCACGCAGCGAATCCCCATCCCCGATCCGACCCTGACGGTCCTTTTCTCCCTGCCGCTGGCCGGTCTGGGCTGCGCCGCCCTGGCAGCCGCCTGGATCCGCCGCCGGCGCACGTCCATAGGAGAGACGCCCCATGAGTGACGCCCTCAAGCCCATCGAGGCAGTCGAGCAGGTCATGACCCGACTCTACGAGGCGGGCCGCGTCGACGCCGCCTTCGGCCAGCCGATCGAGCGCGCCGGAACCACGATCATCCCCTGCGCTGAGGTCGCCATCGGCCTCGGCCTGGGCGCGGGCGGCGGCCTCAGCCCCACCGAAGGCGACGGCGAGGCCGGCGGCGGTGGAAGCGGCGGCGGCGGCGGCGCCAAGAGCCGCCCCGTGGCCGCCATCATCATCGATTCGTCCGGCGTGCGCGTGGAGCCGATCGTCGACGTGACCAAGATCGGACTCGCTCTGTTCACTGCAGCCGCCTTCGTCCTCTTCTGGCTGGCGCGCCTGCTCGGCAGCACACGCCCGGCCGACAACGATGAGACGCCCTCCCTGAAGGCGCTGACGAAGGCGGTCGACGCCTGAGCCGTGCGCGGGGAGCGATCATGCAGGAAGATGGCCAGCCGCGGGCAGCCGACCAGCGCTCGAGGGGTGTCTTGTCCACGCGCGACCGATTAGCTGCCCGCATCTCTCGTCGCTTCACGTTGCTGCTCGTGATCCTGCTGACCGCAGCCTACGCGGCCTTCTTCAGCGCCTATACGATCGCGCGCCACGACAGCCTGGAATCGCACGCCTATGACCTCGGCAACGCCGACCAGGCCGTGTGGAACACGGCGCACGGCCGCCCGCTCGCCTTCACCAACTGGGAGGGGCGCGCCAGGACATTCAAGGCTGGCACGCGCCTGGCCATGCACGTCGAGCCGATCTACTTCTTGATCGCTCCCCTCTACTGGCTGTGGAGCGACCCGCGCGCGCTCCTCGTCCTGCAGGCGACCCTCGTCGCCCTCGGCGCGCTGCCGGCCTACTGGCTGGCGCGCGCTCAGCTCGGCGACGGCGTGCCCGCGCTCGCGTTCCCGATCGCCTATCTGCTGTTCCCAGCGCTGCAAGCTGCCAACCGTTTCGACTTCCATGCTGTGACCCTCGCCAGCGCGTTCCTGCTCTTCGCCGCCTACGGGCTGCTCAGCCGCCGTACCCCCCTCTTTCTGGTCAGCAGCCTGCTGGCCGCCGCTACGAAAGAGGAGATCCCCCTCCTGATCGCCATGATGGGGCTGTACGCCGCGTTCGTCCAAAGACGCTGGCGCCTCGGCCTGGCGGTCGCTGCCGCGGGCGTCCTGTGGTCGCTGATCGCCGTCCTCGTCATCGTGCCCGCGTTCAACACCAGCGGCCGCTCCCCCTACCTCAATTATTACGAAGGGGCCAACGGCGCCGACCCGACGGGCGCGGCCGCGCCGCTCTCCTGGGCGCTGCTCGAGCGGCTGTTCACTCCCGCCAACGCCAGCTACATCGCGCGCTTGCTGCTGCCGACGGGGGGGCTTTCTCTGTTCAGCCCGGCCACCCTCGCCCTGCTCGCGCCCTCGCTGGCCATCAACCTGCTCAGCGATAACCCTCAGATGCACGAGCTGGAGCGCTTCCACTACGCGGCGCCCCTGGCGCCGTTCGTCGTCGTCTCGGCGATCATGGGCGCAGCCTGGCTCAGTCGCCGCCTGGGTGGGGACAGCGGCTTGACAACTTCTCGCGCGCAGCACGCGGTTGCACGGCGGCTGGTCGGGAGACCCGCCGCGAACGTCGGACTCGCGACTCCTCGCGCGCGGCGGGCGGCTACCCTCGTGAGCCTCTGGATCCTGGCCTGGACGTTGGGGTACCACTACTACCGCGGGTTCACGCCGTTGGCGGAGGGATTCGCCTGGCCCGACGTCTCCCCTCACGATCGTCGCCTGGCGCAGATCGCGCAGCAGATCCCGCCGCAGGCCAGCCTGTCCGCGCAGTCGAATCTCAACCCCCACTTCAGCCAGCGCCCGCGCATCAATCTGTTCCCCTATTCGCTGGCAACCGACTATGTGCTGCTGGATGCGGCGACGTTCACCGTCAACAAGGACAACTTCCTGAGCTGGGTGCGCGATCAGGTGGTGAACCAGGCCGTCGCGGGCGGCGAGTTCGGCATTGCGGTCGCCGACGACGGCTACATCCTCCTGCAACGCGGCGCGCCAGCGCGCCCGCTGCCCGCGCAGTTCTATACGTTCCTGTTCGAGGACGCTCCGACGCCCATGTACGCGCTGACGGCCGATTTCCTGGCGCCAGAGAGCGGCGAGGCCGTCCTGCGCCTGCACGGGTTCGACGTATACGGCCGCCGCGGCGAGGAGCGCCAGTACGTCGTCTATCTGGAGGCGCTGCAGCCGCCCACGACCGATTACCAGATCGCCCTCTATCAGATCGACGCCGCGGGCGCGGTGGTCGGCGCGACCACGGAGCCGCCTGCCGCCCTCGTATGGCTCCCGACCTCACAGTGGCCGACGGGCCGGATCGTCCGCGTCGTGATCGACCCTGTGACCTGGTGGACGCGCGCGACGCCGGAGTACCATGTCGCGCTGGGTATCTACGCGGGCGATGAGGAGTGGGAGCTGGGGGCGCGTCTGCGGCCGCATGTGGTACAATCTCCCTACCAGGTCCGCTTCCATGCCGAACGCACGCTGCTGCAACTGGCGACGCTGCGCAACCGTCTGTGGGGCGCCTACGTCGAGGCGCCGCTGCGCCAGTTCACGGCGCCGCGCGTGCCTCAAGCCGTCGACGCTGACCTGGGTGGAATGGCGCGTTTGCTGGGCTACGACGCTGGCCCCAGCGAGGTGCGCCCCGGCGAAGAGGTGCATGTCCGCCTGTACTGGCGCGCGCGCGCCCCGATCGCCCAATCGTACACCGTCTTCGTCCATCTGCTAGATAGCCAGGACCAGGTGCGCGGCCAGCACGATGGCATCCCTGGCCAGGGGACGCGCCCGACCGATACGTGGGTCACCGGCGAGGTGATCATCGACGAGGTCCGATTCGCCGTGGCGCCAGAGACGCCGCCCGGCCCCCATCGCATCGAAGTCGGCCTCTACCTGACCGCCACGGGGATGCGCCTGCCTGTCCTCGATGCGGCAGGCGCTCCCCAGGGCGATCGGGTATTGTTGCCGCAGATCATCACTGTACGATGAAGGAGGAAGCGCCTTGACGTCCACAGCGAATCTCGCCCAACCATCGGATGCGACGGCCGCGCGTCGGCCGCGCATCCTCGTCGCCGATCCGCTCTCGCCGGCGGGGCTGGAGACCCTGCGCGCTCGCGCCGATGTCGACGAGCGCTACCCGATCAAGCCCGATGAGTTGTCGGCGATCTTGCCCGACTACGATGCGCTGCTCGTGCGCAGCGGGGTCAAAGTCACAGCCAAGATGATCCAGGCGGCCGCCCAGCGCCTGCGCGTGATCGGTCGCGCTGGCGTCGGCATCGATAATATCGACGTCGACGCCGCGACCCAGGCGGGGATCGTCGTCGTCAACGCCCCGACCGGCAACATCATCGCCGCCGCCGAGCACACGATCGCCCTGTTGCTGGCCCTGGCGCGCAAGATCCCCCAGGCGGACGCCTCGATGCGGCGCGGCGAGTGGGACCGCCACCACTTCATGGGCATCGAGGTCCAGGACAAGGTGCTCGGCACCCTCGGCCTCGGCCGCATCGGCTCGCTCGTCGCGGCGCGCGCCCTGGGCCTGCGCATGAAGGTCATCGCCTACGATCCCTACGTCAGCGCCGAGTACGCGAGCAACCTCGGCGTCGAGCTGGTCCCGCTCGACCGCCTGCTGGCCGAGTCCGACTTCATCACCATCCACCTGCCCCTCAACGACAACACGCGCGGCCTCCTCAACGCGGAGACGCTGGCGCGTTGCAAGCGCGGCGTGCGGTTGGTCAACTGCGCGCGCGGCGCCATCGTCGAAGAAGCCGCCTTGCTGGCCGCGCTCGAGTCCGGCCAGGTGGCGGGCGCCGCCCTCGACGTCTACGAGCACGAGCCGCTGGCCCCCGATGACCCGCTGCGCACCCATCCCAACGTCGTCCTCACGCCGCACATCGCTGGCTCGACGACCGAGGCGCAGGAACGGGTGGCGATCGATGTGATCGAGCAGGTGCTGGCTATCTTCGAAGGCAAGATGGCCAAGAACGCCGTCAACGTGCCGATCGTGGCGCCCCAAGATATGGACGCCCTCTCGCCGTTCATCGATCTGGCGGAACGCATGGGCCGCTTCGCCGCGCAGTTCGAGCACCGCAACGTCAGCCGGGTCGACCTCACCGCGCACGGCCCGATCGCCGAATACGACATGGCCTATCTGGTCGCGTCCGCGCTCAAGGGGTTGCTGGAACAGGTGGTCGAGGAGCGCGTCAATCTCGTCAACGCCCGCCTGATCGCCGAGCGGCGTGGCATCGCCCTGGTCGAACACAAGCAGCGCCACCATTCCGAACGATATGAGAACATGCTGACGCTGGAACTGGTCGCCGGCGACGCGACCCTTGCCCTGCGCGGCTCCGTTGTCCAGGGGCTGCCTTACATCGTCGCCATCGACGACCTGTGGGTGTCGTTCCCGGCCGAAGGGTACCTCCTGCTCGATCGCCATCAGGACCGCCCCGGCGTCATCGGCCGCCTGGGCGCGCTCCTGGGCCAGAACGACATCAACATCGCGTTCATGCATGTGGGCCGCCGCGAGCGGCGCGGCGAAGCGATCATGGTGCTTGGCCTCGATGAGCCGGTGCCGCCCGATGTGATGGCCCAGATCGCGGTCATGCCATACACCTATTGGGTCAAGTTTGTGGAGCTGTAGCGCTTGAAGCGGACCACGCCGTGGCCCACCTGGGCGGTGTGGGCGCTCGTGCTGGCCTACATCGCCCTCTTCACCTGGCTGTCGGTGAGCCGACACCGCGCCTTCATGACCAACGCCTTCGACCTGGGCAACGTCGACCAGGCGGTCTGGAACACGGCCCATGGGCGGCCTCTTGCCTTCACCAACTGGCGCGGCGTCGACCTCGACCTGGCCACCGACAGCCGTCTGGCGATGCACGTGGAGCCGATCTACTTCCTGTTGGCGCCTCTCTACTGGGTCTGGCCCTCGCCGGAGGCGCTCCTGACGGTGCAGACCCTCGTGCTCGCCCTGGGCGCCTGGCCCGTCTACTGGCTGGCGCGCGCGCGGCTGGGGCAGGCGTGGGCTGCTGTCCCCTTCGCCGCCGTCTACCTGCTGCTGCCAGGGCTGCAAGCGGCCAACCTGTGGGAATTCCATGCCGTAGCGTTGGCCGCGCCTCTCCTCCTCTTCGCTTTCTACTACGCGCAAAAGGGGTCGCTGGGGCGCTTTTGGGCCTTCGCTGTGCTGGCCATGGCCACCAAAGAGGAGATCCCGGCGACCGTGTTCCTGATGGGCCTGTACATCGCGCTGGCGCTGCGTCGGCCGCGCCAGGGCGCAGCCGTCTGCGCCGTCGCCCTGGCCTGGCTGGCGCTGGCGGTCGGGGTCGTCATCCCGGCTTTCGAGGGAGAACGTTCCCCCTACCTGCGCTATTACGGCGACCTGGGGGACAGCCCTCTCAGCCTGGCGCGCGCGCTGATCGCGCAGCCGCAGACCTTCCTGGGTGCGTTCCTCGCGCCGCGCGCGCAAGGCTATCTGCGCGATCTGCTGGCCCAGGTCGGCTTCCTGTCGTTGCTCCACCCGCCGACGCTGGCTTTCATCCTGCCCGATCTGGCGATCAACCTGCTCAGCGACCACGAGCCGATGCACTTCGTCGAGAAGTACCACTACACGGCGCCCCTCGTCCCGGGGCTGATGATCTCGGCGGTGCTGGGCGCGGCCTGGGCGGCCCGCCAGATCGACGCGCGCCTGTCGCCGGCTCGCCAGTCGGGCGCGGCGCTGGTGAGCGCCTGGGCGCTGGCCGCTGCCCTCGGCTATCACTATTGTCACGGTTACACCCCCCTGGCGCGCGCCTTCGAGCCGTATCGCGTGACCGATCATCATCGCCTGGGGGAACGGATCGCGCGCGCGATCCCGGCGACGGCGGCGGTCTCGGCGCAGCCCAACCTCAACCCGCATGTCTCTCAGCGGCGCGTGCTCTATCGCTTCCCTTACATCGGCGACGCCGAATACATCTGGCTGGACGCCCAATCGCTGGCCAACAAGGGGAACCTGTTCGAGCTTGTGCAGGCGCTGCTGGACGGCGACGAGTTCGGCGTCGTGTACGCCGAGGACGGCTATCTGTTGTTGCAGCGCGGCGCGCCGCAGCGCCCTCTCCCCGACCGCTTCTTCGATTTCGCGCGCGTCGCCGATCCCCAGCCCACCTACCCGGCGATGGTCGACTTCGCGACGGAGGAGGGGCCAGCGCTGCGCCTGCTCGGCTTCGATCTGTGGGACGGCCGCCACACAGAGATGCCCCAGACCCCCCTGCGCTTCTTCTTCTATTTCCAGGCCTTGCGGCCGCTGACGCAGGATTACGCGATCGGCCTGTACTTGCTGGACGACGAGGGGCAGGTGATCGGCGGCATGGACCTCGAGGAGCGGCCAGGGGTGCAGTTCTGGTATCCCACCAGTCGCTGGCGCGTGGATGAGACCATCCGGCTGGAGATCAGCGACATGCCGTGGTGGACGGCGCAATATCCACGCTACCGCGTGGCGCTGGGGGTCGTCAACGGCAGGGACGCCTGGGATGTGGGGGCGCGGCTGCGCCCGCGCGTGATCGCTTCGCAGCAGCAGATGCCGCTGGCCGCCGATGGCAGCCTGGTCGAGCTGATGGCGTTCACGACCGATTGCGGCCAGATGCCGGCGCGCGTCGAGCGTCCGCGTCGCTTCGCGCCGCCGCGGCTGGCCCACGCGCAGCGCGTCGCCTTCGCCAACGGCGTGCAGTTGCTCGGCTACGACGTGCAGACGGACGCTGCGCGAGGGCGCGTGCGCGTGACGCTCTACTGGCAGGCTGGCTCCACCCCTTCGCCCGATTACACGGTCTTCGTGCACCTGGTGGGCGCGGACGGGATGCGAGGTCAGCACGATAGCCCGCCCGCGCGCGGTGGGCTGCCCATGAGCGGCTGGCTGCCCGGGGAGGTGATCGTCGACGAGCATCCCGTGACGGTGGCGCCAGACGCGCCGGCGGGCGACTATCAGTTGCTGGTGGGGTTGTACGATCCCGCGACGGGCGCGCGCGTGCCGACGAGCGATGGCGCGGACCATGTGCGTTTGGACGCCAGGGTGAGGTGGCCGTGACTTCGCCTCTTTCCTCCCGCAGGGCTACCGGAGGCGCGCAGCCGCTCTCTCCCGCTGCGCGGCGCGCGCTCGTCTTGATCGCCCTGGGCGCGATGGCGTTCATCCTGGCCTGCGGCAGCTTCGTCACGCGGCCGACTCGCCTGGCGCGCACGCCCACCATGGCTGCTGCGGCTGCGATGTTGGAGCCAGCCACGTCCACGCCGACGACGCCCATCGAAGTGGCGTCGACGCCGACCGCTGGGGCGCCGATCCCATCGCCGGCCGCACTGTCCAGCCCGACCCCCACGCCGCCGCCCACCGCAGCGCCCGCGCCAGGGATCTCGCTGGTCATAGGGCAGCCCGCGCGCGTCATCGCAGTGGGAGGGATCAACGTGCGGGAGAAGCCGGGGATGGACGCGTTGCGCCTGGGCAAACTGGCCCCTGGCGCGGTGGTCCAGGTGCTGGAAGGGCCGGTGAGCGGGCCGCAGTATCGCTGGTGGCGGGTGCGCGACGGCAGCAACCTCGAAGGATGGGTCGCCGAGGGGGACGCCGCTGGCCCCTGGCTGACTGCCGACGTCGGCGAGCCGCGGCCGGTGAACCGCCCGGTCGTGCGCGGCGATACGGTGATGGTGACGACCCAGGAGGGCAAAGTGTTGACGGTGCGCTTCGAGGCCGGCGTCGACTCGGTCGTCGCGCGGCGCCTCCGTCGCGGGGCGCTCCTCACCGTGCTGGAGGGGCCGGTCGACGTCGACGGCTACCGCTGGTGGCAGGTGCAAGACGCCGACGGCCGGCAGGGATGGGCCGCCGAGGGAGATGCGGAGACGCGCTGGCTGACGCCCCTGGAATGATCCAACCTCAAAGGAAGGGATCAAAGGAGGAGGACGTATGCGGATCGCGGTTCTTTCAGACATCCACGACAACATCTGGAACCTGGAGAAGGCGCTGCAGAAGATCGCGACGACAGGCGCGCAGGCGTTGATCTGCTGCGGCGACTTCTGCGCGCCGTTCAGCCTGAAGCAGATCGCCGACGGGTTCAACGGGCCGATCCACGTCGTCTTCGGCAACAACGACGGCGATCCCCTGTTGTTGTCCAAGGTCGCCGGCCAGTACGGCGGCCGCGTGTCGCTCCACGGGCTTTATGTCGAGCTGGAGTTGGGGGGGCGCCACATCGCCGTGATTCACTACCCTGAGCCGGCGCGGCGCATCGCCCAGGCTGGCGTCTTCGATCTGGTGCTGTATGGACACGATCACCAGAGGCACCATGAACAGATCGGGCGCACGTTGCTGGCCAACCCCGGAGAGGTCATGGGGCGCTGGGGCAAGGCGTCGTTCGGGCTGTACGATACGGAGAGCGGCGACTTCTGGCAGGTGGAGATCGACTGACGACAGTAGGAACCTATCCGCAAAGTTTCGGCACGGTCTCCTGACCGTGCCCCTGGCTGGTCAGGAGACCAGCCAGAACCGTTTTTCGGGTAGGCTCTAAATCGCTCCAACATCCTCATGCCTCCTGCGCGCGCGGCTGAGACGGCGTGGGGCGAGTTTCGGCATCGCTGGTTTCGGGGAACACCACTTCCTCGCGCCCGCGCAGCCGATCTTCCACGCGCGCGATGATGAGGTCGAGGTGCGCGGGCGTGCGCACGAAGTCGAGGTCGTCGGCGGGGATGGTCAGGATCGGACACAGGCGGAAGCTGGCGATCCACGCCTCGTACAGCTCGTTGAGCTGCGCCAGGTAGGTTGGCGACAGCGTGCGTTCGAAGTCGCGGCCGCGCCGGGCGATGCGCTCCGCCAACGTCTCAACGGAGGCCCGCAGGTAGATGAGCAGATCGGGCGGGGCCAGCAGCGTCACAAGGGCGTCGTAAAGGTCGCGATAACAACACCAATCGCGCTCGCTGAGGTAGCCCTGACGGTGCAGGTTGCTGGCGAAGACCTCGGCGTCCTCGTAGACGGTGCGGTCCTGGATGACGGAGCCAGCGTGCGCCAGCAGTTGGCGATGATGGTGCAGCCGGCGCGCGAGGAAGAACACCTGGGAATGGAACGCCCAGGCGGACATATCGCGGTAGAAGTCGGCCAGGTAGGGATTCTCGGACGCCGCCTCGAAGAACGGCTCCCATCCCAGGCGCGCGCTGAGCAGACGAGTCAGGGTTGTCTTGCCGACGCCGATGTTGCCAGCGATCGCCACATAGTATTTCACCGCTCAGCTCCTCACTGGTTCACCTTCCCCAACACGGGCAGGGGCGGCTGCGAAGCGCCTCGCTCGAGCGCCGCGCGCACGCGGCCGATCACCTCAGCGCGGTCGGCTGCGCGGGCGACCACATCGACGTCGTCGGTGTCGATCATGAGCAGAGGGGCCTCGGTATAGCTTGCGAAGAAATCGTCGTAAGCCCGTCGCAAGCCCTCGATATAGTCGCGGGAGATCGCGCGCTCATAGCTGCGATCGCGATAGGCGATGCGCTGCAACAGCACATCGGCGCGGGCGCGCAGGTAGACGACCAGGTCGGGCGTGCGGACGCGTTCGCTGAGGGCGGCGTAGAGCTGCTCATACACGGCCAGCTCATCGCCGCTGAGGTTCAGGCGCGCGAAGATGCGGTCTTTGGCGAAGAGATAGTCGCTGACCAGTGGGCCGCGCGCCAGCGCCTCCGCGACGATCCCTTGCTGCTGGCGGTAACGGCTGAGGAGGAAGAAGATCTGCGTCTGAAAAGCGTACCGCGCGCGGTCGGCGTAGAACGCCTTCAGGAAGGGGTTTTCCTCGAACACTTCGAGCAGCAACTCGGCGCCGAGCGCCTCGCCCAACAGGCGCGCCAGCGTCGTCTTGCCGACGCCGATCGGGCCTTCGATCGCGATGTAAGGGGCAGAGTTCATGGGAAGCTCCTTCTGTCGGGGTGCATGTAGCAGCGAGAGGATAGCGACCGTTGGAGCAAAAGTCAAGCGCTCCCTTTGCCTCCCCTTGCCTCCCCGCTCGTGGGGCGCGGCGCAGCGCAATCCGGAGGATTGCGGCACGGCATTATGGGACGCGACGCCAATCGAAAATGTCAGTGGATCCAGGCGCATGATATAATCTTGCCGCTTGTTTCCTGCGCACAGCTTATCCGGGCAGCGCGCTGCGAGGAGGGGATGCCATGCAGATAGCCATCATCGGCGCTGGCGCAACGGGGCTGGCCGCCGCCTACGACCTGGCGCGGGCGGGATGCTCCGTCACGATCTACGAGGCGGCGGACCACGTCGGCGGGTTGGCTGCTGGCTTCAACGCCCCTGGCTGGGCATGGTCGGTGGAGCGCTTCTACCATCATTGGTTCGCCAGCGATCGCCACATCCTCGGCCTGATCGACGAGCTGGGCTGGCGCGATCGTGTGATCTTCCCCTGGCCAAGCACGGCGGTCTACCACGCTGGCCGCTTCTACGCGCTCGACGGGCCTCTTTCGGCGCTGGCGCCGCGCTGGCCCTGGCTGGACCGCGTGCCAGGGGCGGGCCTGCTCGCGCGGGCCTTATACATCCTGCGCTTCCCTGGCCTGCCCCTGGAAGCGCGCCTGCGCTATGGCGCCATGGGCCTCTATCTTATCCTCAAACGCGACTGGCGGCCGCTGGAGGCGATCACTGCCCACCACTGGCTGCGCCGCTGGATGGGGCCGGCCGGCTATCAGGCGCTCTGGGAGCCGCTCCTGGTCGGCAAGTTCGGCCCGCATTACCAGGAGGTCAACATGGCGTGGTTTTGGGCGCGCGTCAAGGCGCGCACGCCGCGCTTGGGGACATTCGTGGGGGGATTTCAGGCGTTCCTTGACGACCTGGCGGAACGCCTGCGCGCGCGAGGGGTGTCGATCCGCCTGCAGACGCCCGTCCAGAGGATCGAGCCGCGCGCCGCGGCCGAGGGGGCGCCAGCGGGCCTGCGCCTGTATCTGCCGCATGGCGTCGCCGACTTCGACCAGTGTCTCGTCACGACCTCGCCAGGGCTGCTGGCCCGCCTAACGCCCACGCTGCCGGACAGCTACCTGGAGCGGCTCCTGGCGATGAAGTCGCTCGGGGCAGTGGTCCTGGTGCTGGCGCTCAAACATCAACTATCGGAGCAGGGCTTCTACTGGCATAACCTGCCCAAGTCGGCAGGATTCCCCTTCCTGGCGCTCGTTGAACACACCAATTACCTCTCTCCCGAGCACTTCGGCGGGGACCATATCGTCTACTGCGGCGATTACCTGGAGGCCAGCCACGAGTACTTCACGTTGAGCCTGGAGGAGCTGTTCCAGCGCTTCTTGCCAGCCCTGCCGCGCTTCAACGCGCGCTTCACGCCCGACTGGGTGCGCGAGGCCTGGTTGTTCCGCACCCCCTACGCGCAGCCGATCCCCCCCCTCCACCATGGGCGGTCCATCCCTGATCTGGCGACGCCGATCCCAGGGCTGTGGCTGGCGAGCATGAGCCAGGTCTATCCCTGGGATCGCGGGACCAACTACGCGGTGGAGATCGGCCGACGGGCGGCGCGGCGCATGTTACAGGAAGGAGGCAACGCCCCTGGGTCAGCCGCCCGCCCGTGAAAGGCGAGAGGCAGCCTCACCACAGCGCTGAGGCCAGCTTATTGCGATACTGGCGGACGAGCGGGTCGTCGCCGAGCAATTCGAAGATGTTGAGCATGGCCTCGCGGGCGGCGCCGTTGCGGAACTTGCGATTGCGGCGCACTACCTCCAGGTACTCGCGCAGCGCCTCTTCATAGCGCTGCTGGCTGGCGAGCAGGCTGGCCAGCTCGAAGCGCGCGTCGAGATCGTCCGCCGCTTCGGCCAGCCGCGCGCGTAGCGCCGCCTCATCGCGGGTGCCAGCAGCCTGCCGCAACGCGACCTCGGCGCGCAGGCGCGCCGCGATCGCTCCTTGCGGCGTGGCAGGCGGGACCAGATCGAGGAGCTGCAGGGCCGACTTCTCCTGACCCAGGGCCAGCAACGTGCGCGCCAGTCCCAACAGCGCGCCCGGATGGTCGGCGTTGCGCGCGAGGACGTTGCGGAACGTGATCTCGGCATCCGTCAGGCGTCCGGCCATGAGCTGCGCTTCACCTTCGGCGACCTGGCGGTCCAGCTCGTTGGGGACCAGCCCTTCGATGAACTTGCGCACAGCCGGCCTGGGTTGCGCGCCCACGAACTCAGCGACGACGTGGCCGTCCTTGAAGGCTTTGACCGCCGGAATGCCCTGGACGTGATATTGGTTGGCCAGGCGCGGATTCTCATCCACGTTCAATTTCGCCAGGATGAACTTTCCGCCGAACTCCTGGGCCATCCCTTCCAGGATCGGGCCAAGGGTGCGACACGGCCCGCACCAGGGCGCCCAGAAATCGACGACGACCGGGACCGTACGGGAACGTTCGATCACCTCTTGCTGAAATGTCCGCTCATCGACGTCGATCACGGCGGACGATGTCATCGTAGCGGTTGCCATTTTGCGCTCTGCCTCCTCAGCCTGGTATAAGATCTTCCTCATCAGCGAAGACACCTTGTATGATGCACGGGGAGGGCGGAAAGTTACAAATCGCGGGGGGCGCCAATCGGAAAGGGTGCAAGGTGTAAGGGGTAAGGTGCAAATCGAGAGGGAGGACAATGATCGAGGCGATCATCTTCGATTTCGACGGGTTGATCATCGACTCGGAGCTGCCGGATTATGAGGTGTGGCAGGAGATCTATCGCGCTCACGGGTGCGACCTCTCCTTCGACGACTGGGCGCAGGGGATCGGCTCGATGGACACCTTCGATCCCTACAGCCACCTGGAAGCGCAACTGGGGCGGCCCATCGATCGCGCCGCGGTGCGGGCCGATCACCAACGCCGCTATCACGAGATAGTGGTTCGGCAGCCGATTTTGCCAGGGGTCGAAGCGTACCTGGCCGACGCGCGCCGGCTGGGATTGAAGCTGGCGGTCGCCTCCAGCTCGCCGCGATCGTGGGTGGCGGGCCACCTGGCGCGGTTGGGGCTGGATCGCTACTTCGCTTGCCTGGCCTGCGGCGACGAAGTGGCGCGCACCAAACCGGACCCGGCCGTCTATCAGGCCGCGCTGCGCGCCCTGGGGACGCCGCCCGCGCGCACCATCGCCCTCGAGGATTCGCCGAACGGCGCGCGGGCAGCCAAGGCGGCAGGGACACGCTGCGTGGTCGTGCCCAACCCGCTCACGCAGCATCTGCCGTTCGAAGGGGCCGACCTCCGTTTGGAATCGCTGGCCGACCTGCCGCTGGACCGCCTGCTGTCCCTCCTGACGGTCGCGCAGGAATGCTGAGCGATTGATCCAACAAGGCGTCCGCATCGTATCCATCAGAGAGAATTGGTGGGATGGCTTGCGGACAGAACGATCGTCTTATAGGGTTCTGGCACGGCATCCATCGCACGGGAGAACATCCGCTCGATCAAGGGAGGAACCATGTCTCGACTGAACTGGCGCTGGGGCGTCCTGGCCGTCGTTGTGCTCTTCGTGTTGATCCAACTGGTCCCCTACGGCCGCAACCACACCAATCCGCCCGTCCTGGCTGAACCGGAATGGGACAGCCCGCAGACGCGTGAGCTGGCCGTGCGCGCCTGCTTCGACTGCCATAGCAATGAGACGAAGTGGCCCTTCTACAGCCACATCGCGCCTATGTCCTGGCTGGTCCAGAAGGATGTAGACGAAGGCCGTTCGCGCCTGAATTTCTCGGAGTGGACGCGGCCCCAACAGGACGCCGACGACGCCGCCGAGGTGGTTCGGGAGGGGACGATGCCTCTCAAACAGTATCTCTTCCTGCATCCCGAGGCCCGGCTCTCCGCTGCCGAGCGGGAGGCGCTGGCGAATGGGTTGGAGGCGACGATCGGGCCAGAGCTTCGGTGAGGAGGGTTGAAGGCCGCGCTTCCGGAGAAAGCCTGGCCTCTCAGATTTTGTCTTGCATAGCCGCTTGTTGAAAACGACAAGGAGCGCGCCATGACCAAACTGGCAATCGAAGGCGGGCAACCGTACCGCGCTCGCCCCTTCCCCCAACGTACGCCCTTCGGCGACGAGGAGATCGCCCTCGTCACTGAGGCCATCCGCTCGCAGAACCTCTTCGGGCTGGGCGGCCAGATGGTGAGCGCTCTGGAAGAGGAGTTCGCGGCCCTCTATGGCGTCCGGCACGCCGTAGCCTCCACCTCAGGCACGGCCGCCATCCACGTCGCCATCGGCACCATCAACCCCAATCCCGGCGATGAGATCATCACCGCCCCCATCACCGACGCAGGATCGGTCGTCCCCATCGTGTATCAGGGATGCATTCCCATCTTCGCGGACGTGGACGAGACCTACAACATGGACCCCGCCGACGTCGAGCGCAAGATCACCGCCCGCACGGCGGCCATCCTGGTCGTTCACCTCTTCGGCAACGCCTGCAACATGGACGCGATGGTTGACATCGCCCGCCGCCATGGCATCCCCCTCATCGAGGATTGCAGCCAGGCCCATGTCACAAAGTACTGCGGGCGCTACCTGGGCACCTGGGGCGACATCGCCGCCTACAGCCTGCAACAGTCTAAGCACATGACCACCGGCGACGGCGGGATGACGATCACGAACCGCGACGAGTGGGCCGAGCGCATGTTCCTCTTTCGCGACAAGGGCTGGACGCGCAAGCCCGGCTGGGGCGCCCGCACGTACGCCTTCCTGGCCCCCAACTACCGCATGACCGAACTGCAGGGCGCGGTCGGACGCGCTCAGATCAAGAAAGTGCGCGCCGTGGTCGAGAAGCGCATCGAGCTGGGGAACTATCTGACCGAACTGCTGCAAGATACCCCTGGCGTGACTCCCGCGCCCGTGACCCCTGGCTCGGAGCACAGTTACTGGCTCTATCCCCTGCGGATCGACGGCTGGCCGGTCGCCCGCTTCGCCGAAGCGCTGACGAAAGAGGGGGTGAGCGCCGGCGCGGGCTATATCGGCGAGCCGATCTTCCTGTGCATGGAGGCGCTGGCCTCCAAGAAGACTTTTGGGAACTCCACCTATCCTTTCGACGGCAGCCACGGCGGCCGACAGATCGAGTACACGCGCGGGATGTGCCCGCGCACCGAAGAGGCCCTGCAACACATGGTGACCCTCACTCTGAACGAGAACTACACGCGCGAGGACATCGCCGATATGGCGGGCGCCGTGCGCAAGGTCGCGGAGCTGCTGCCGCGCTGAGGCTGACGCCACAGGAGGTGGCCAGATGAGTCGCACCTTACAGGCGGGCGCGTCGCGCGTCGAGATCACGCCGCCCCTGACGATCCCTTACCTGGGCTACGAGCCGCGCCACGCCTTCTTCCATGGCGTGCACGACCCCCTCTACGCGCGCGCGCTGGCCGTCGACGATGGCGTCACGCAGGCGATCGTGATCGCCGCCGATGCCATCGGCTTCAGCAACGATCTCCTCGGCCCAGGCCGCCATTTCATGCAGGAAGTGCGCCAGCGCGTGGAACAGCGCACCAGCGTCCCCGGCCCGCACGTGATGCTGGCGGCCAGCCACGCCCACTCGACGCCGGAGACCCTCAACCTGCGCCGCCTGCTCGACACCCCCGCCGCTGCCCCGTGGCTGGAGGTCCTTCTCGACCAGTTGGCCTCGGCGGCTGTGATCGCCATGGGGCAACGGCGCCCATGCTCCGTCAAGATCGGCCGCGGCGAAGCGCGCGGCCTCGCCGTCAACCGGCGCGTCTACGGCAAAGACGGGCGTCTGTACCAGTTCACCCAGCCGCCTTCACCCGACCTGGTCGCCGACCGGGGCGCCGAGGACCCGGAGGTGGGCGTCTTGCTGTTCGAGGCCGCCGACGGCGATTCCTGCATCATCGTGACCAACTTCGCGTGCCATCCGGTGACGATGCAGGTGCAGCCTCTGATCTCCGCAGACTTCCCCGGCGCGGCGATGAAACTGGTCGAAGACACGATCCCCGGCTGCGTGAGCAGTCTCTTCCTGCAGGGAGCGTGCGGCGACCTCAACCCGATCCGCGGGGATACGCGCGACTTCGCTGATGTGTGGCGCTACGGCCTGATGCTGGGCGGCGAGGTGCTCAAGCTGATAGGCCAGATGGACGCGCCCGACTACCCCGCCGGCCCGCCGGTTGTGGCTGTCGTCTCCGAGGCGGTCTCCTTGCCCGGCCGCGAGCTGCCGGAGCGTGCGCCGTACCAGCAGGCTTTCGACGAGGCTGCGCGCCGGCTGGCGCAGGCTGCCAGCCCCGAAGAGCGGGCGCGCTTTGCGCGCGAGCAGCGCATCGCCGAGGAGGCGCTGATCCAGATCGACCGCGGCCGCGGGCCGTTCGCCAGCGAGGTGCAGGCGATCCGCATCGGCGACGCTGTCCTTGTCGCCATCCCGGGCGAGCCGTTCGCCGAGCTGGGGCTGGAGATCAAGCGACGCTCGGCCGCCCCTTACACGTTCGTGGTCGGCTATGCCAACGATTATCAGGGCTATCTGGCGACGGCCAAGGCCTGGCAACAGGGCGGCTACGAGGTCGGCCATGGTCCCTGGTCGCGCGTCGGGCAGGAAGCATCCGCGCTTCTGGTCGACCAGGCCCTCGCGCTGGTTGAGCGACTCTGGCGCTGAAGGAGAGTTGTGTTGCCTCCTGTAAAAACCTTACTTTGGAGCCATCATTGCCTCACCTTCTCCTGATGCGCACCCTATAATTGGCCCCAAAAACTGGACCACATGCGAAATGAAGGTTGTGATATCATGGCTAGCATGTGGAGGTCAGTCTCATGCCCAAAGGACA
>FWPU01006546.1_pt1 | contig 23063 bp, 22 predicted proteins | sample 2228361 | NCBI WGS metagenome assembly FWPU01 (sample SAMEA103939777, study PRJEB20133) | metagenome
CTACTCCAGCGTGGAAAACGTGGGTATCATTCTGTTGGGGATTGGGGCCGCTCTCGTCTTCACCGCGAACGGGCAGCCCGGCGGCGGCGGCCTCCAGGTACACGAGGCCGAACCCCTCGCCCCCGGCCCCGTCACCCACCGTCGTGCGCGCGGGGAGCGCAAAGACCGCGGCTGCGGCGTATGCGCGGCCAAGGGCTGCATCGTCCAACGCGCCCGCAAAGCGGACGCACCCGTCCAGCCCCAGGCGCCTGGCTTCGGCCTCCAGGCGGGGGCGATCCGGCCCGTCGCCTGCGACGACCAGTTCCGCGTCCGGGATCGCCTCCACGACCCGCGGCCAGGCCGCAATAAGTGTATCCACGCCCTTGTAGGCATGCTCGGGCACCAGCCGCGCCACCGACAACACCCTGCGGCCTGGCGCCTGCGTAGCCGCTACAGCGTCGAGCAGAGGCATCTCCAAGGGAACCGCGTGGGGCAACACTTCGAGCCGCCCATCGTCAACACCGGCCGTCTGCCGGACCATCGCGGCCGTGAAGCGGCTCGGCGCGATTACCCTGTCGGCTGCGCGCAACGCCCGGCGCACCCATGCCCGCTGCCGGCGCCAGACCTCCTCGCCGTGGCACCACACAAGGTAGGGAGCGTTGGCTGCTCGCGCGCACAGACGCGCCACCGGCGCCAGGTGCGGATGGCAGGCGACTACCACCAGCCTGCGCCGCCACCTCCTGGCCACCACGAGCGCGGCCAGCACGAAACGGAGCTTGAGCCGCACCGGCACCCTCGTGGTCCCATGGTCGACAGGCCCGCTCCGCAGCACGCGGCAGGGCAGCGATCCTGTCCCACCCCACACCGAGAGCAGCGCCACCCGCTCGGGCCCGTAGAGGTCGGCCAGGGTCCGTAGCAGGGTGCGCGTGGCCCGCTCGATGCCGCCGGTGCCCCACGCATGCGGGGCCAGCACGAGTACCCGCGGGGTCATGGCCTCCCGCTCGATAAGCACGGCTGCGCGGGCGGCGTTGTCATCCCACGAGTGCTGCTCGGCGAGGGCCCGTCCTTCCCGCGCCAGGCGTCCCGCGAGTTGCGGGTCTTCCAGGATGCGGCCCAGCAGTGCGGCGCACTCGGCCACGTCTTCGGGGTCACGAATTAGCAGAGCGTGCCGACCCCCTTCCATGAGTTCCGAGGCGCCGGTCCGGGCGCTGATCACAGCCGGCAGCCCGCACGCCAGCGCTTCCAATGCAGGCAGGTAGAACGCGTCCTCACGGGAGGGGGCCAAGAAGACGTCGGCGGCTGCGTAGTAGTCTGCGACCTCAGGGGTGTGCGGCCACACCAGAACGCGCCCTGGGGCGCCCGCAGCTTCCGCCCATCGCCGGACCTGATCGCGGTCCACGCGACCGGCGACGGCAAGGACCACGTCGTCCGGCAGCAGGGACAGGGCGCGAATTGCCGTGTCCGCGCCCTTGTTGCGAACGTCGTTGCCCACCAGCAACAGAACGCGCCTGTCTTCGACCCCGAGTCTCTGGCGGGCCGCAGCGCGGCGGGCCAGCCTGGCCTCCGGGCTGAACCACGCCGTATCGACTCCGTGTGGTACCACCGGCACGGTTCCCGGCGGTCGCCCGGCCCGTGCTTCCAGCTCGCGCGCGTCCACCCCGGAGACCGCCCAGATCGTGGCTGGGCCGGCGTAGACCCAGCGTTCAAAGCGGCGGATCAGAGTCCAATAGACAATACGGTGGGTGGCGCGCAAGGCCAGACGCCAGGCAAAAAGGTCCTTCATCACCCCGGCGCGGACGTGTTCCCAATACTTGCCGAAAACGATGTGCACACTCATCGCTTCGGCGTCCGGACAGTTAATGCCGGGGGAATGGACCACGTCCGGCGCACCCAACCATCGGGCGTCCCAGGCGCGCACTACCGTGTTCGCCACAGACCACCAGATCCAGCGCAGGAGATGAGGCCCCGGCAGCCAGGGGATGCGTCGGACCGGCACGCCCCGCAGGTCCACACCGGTCGCCCGCATGGTGTAGAGGCGGAGGTCGAAGCGAGCCTTCCACCGTTCCACCTGCTCGGCAAGACTCCGCTCGGTGCCGCCGAGCCGGTGAAGTTCAGGAGTGACGACCCAGACTCTCAGGCGTCGCATCAGGGGCCACTTATCGCCCGGGTGCCCACGCCAGATCCGGCAGCCTGAGAAGCACGCCGGCCAACAGCCACAGGTAGGCGTTGAAGACGTAGTTCTGGTACGGCTGCATCCCGCCGAAGGTGAACGGAAACAGAAGCAGGAAGATAAACCAGAGGATGGCGAGGCCCAGGGAAAACAGGACGGTGTGGCGGAGTCGCCGGACCGTCTTCCAGCCTTCGCGCACCAAGGTGGTTGTCCAGAGCAACCAGAGGACAGGACCGAGAATGCCCAGTTCAAGGACCAGCGTTCCATACCCGCTCTCCACGCCGACCCCAGGAGCCGGCAGACCCAGCAGGCCGGTCACGTACTGCACGCCCAGGGACGCTGTCCCGATGCCGTAGCCCAGTGGCCACCCTTCAACGTTTAATGCCCCTAGGAGGTTCGTAACGGGATACGCCCAAGTGCGCCAGGCCAGCTCAGACGTCGGGCTCCACGGTGCGATTGTCTCGTAGTAGAACGACCACCGCGCGCCCACGGCCTCCGGGTAAAGCGTCAGCACCGCCACCAAGACCAGCCCCCCGCCTGCCAGCATCAGCCCGAGGGCGCTGCGGACGCGCCGTCGCATGCTGGGTCCGCCTCCGACGATAAAGGCGCCGGCCAGTATGCCGGCGCTACCCAGCATGTAGGCAAACGTGCCCCGGGATCCGCTGAGGACGATGGCGGTGACGATGACCCCCACCGCCAGGATCGCCATTCGCACGCCTCGGGCCCGGCGGGCAGTGAGGTAGACCAGGGCGCCAAGCCCTACGAGGAACATCACCAGCAGGTACCAGGCGAACCGTCCGTCGCTGACGAAGACCGACGTGGGTCGGGGGACGAGCGCACCGCTGATCGGTGCCTGGCGCACCAGCCTCCCCAGCGGCTCCAGCTCCGGCGCCAGGACGGCCGGGTTGAGGAAGTCGAGGCCGACGATTCCCTGCACGATGCCCAGCCCGGCGATGACCGTCGCCAGGCCCAGGTTGAATACCAGAAACTTGCGGAGGTCGTGTTCGCTGCGCAGGAGCGCATATCCGACGAACAGCAGCGGGACGTAGAATAAGTACATCCGCAGGCCGAGCAGCCCATAGATGACACTGGGCGAGCGGGGGTTGAACACCTGCACGAACCCCCAGCCGGCAAAGACCAGTAGCGGCGTCCAGAAGCCTGCCCGGGGCAGTGGCAAGAGCTCCCTGCCGCGTATCTTCGCGGCGAAGAACGCCAGGTAAACCATCACCGCCAGCGCGTCCTTGACAAAGTACAGCCGCATGTCGTTTCCGAGGAACTTGCGCGGCAGGTCCTCGATGACGAGCCACGCCAGCAAGACGTAGACGCCGACGCGCCAGTTGGCCAGGACAATGGTCCCGACGCAGCCCGCCACCCCGGCGAGTAGAAGTAGCGTCAGGAGACGGTGCGGTGGCCCCGCCACTACCGCACCGGCAAGGACCGCGAGGGCTCCGGCGGCGGCCGCGATAGCCGCTCCTGCACTCACGCCTGGCCGCCTGACAAATGCCTGAGCGGTCACTGCCGCGCGCTCCAGGAGGTCAGCCCCGCGCCTGCGCGCCCGCAGCAGCGCGCGAGGCAATCAGTCGCCGGAACACGGCCAGGTGCCCGTCCACCATCCTCATGACTCCGAAAACGTCCACTGCCCGCTCCCGGGCCCGTCGCCCTAATTCCTCCGCCAGGGCGGGGTTCTCGAGAATCTGGCGCAGGCACGCCGTAAGCCCGCGCGCGTCCCCCGGCGCAAACTTGAGCCCGGCGCCGTCAACAACTTCTCCCAGTCCGCCAATGTCTGCGGCGACCACTGGACGCCCGCGCATCATCTGCTCGATAGCCGCAAGCCCCGCCGTCTCCTCCCAGATCGAAGGCATGACCAGCGCGGACGCATCGCGTACGGTCGCTTCCAGTGCCTCGCCACGGAGGGCGCCCGTGAAGATGACCTCCTCAGAAAGCCCCTAGGCCCCTGTACTGCGCTCCAGACTGGGCCGCTCGGGTCCATCACCGATAATCTTCACGCGAAACCGGCACCCTTCGTCCTTGAGGGCTCGGGCCGCCTCGAGCAGAAGCGGCAGGCCCTTCTCGCTGACTAGACGGCCCACATAGGCGAAGGTGGGCAGGGTCGGCGCCTGTCCGTCGCCCGCGCGACCCGGGTTGGGCACGCCGTAGTACACGACTTCGGTGCGGGAAAGCGCGGTGCGGCGCGCCACGTGCGCAGTGATGGCAATGTGGGCATCGGCTCCCAGACACATCCAGCGCCGGACGAATGTCGCCATGACTCTTGCCACTGCCCGTCCCGCACCGTCGGTGGCGCGCACACACCGCACGCACCTCATGTACCGCCGTTGCATGAAATGCCCGGAGCAGACCGCCTTGCTCGGCTCCTCGAGGAGCAGCCCGTTGGGGCAGACTGCCTGGTACCCGTGGTGTTCGACGACCACAGGGCGGCGCCGCAACAGCGCCATTGCCAGGGGCACGAAGCATGGACCGGCCAGCAGGACGACCTCGGCGGCCCCTACCAGCCGCCAGAGGGCCGCCAGAGACGGACGCCGCACCACACCGAAGGGCAGCACAGTGTCGTCGAACCCGTCGGCCGGGGTGGGGGTAGCCACGGTCACCCGTCGCACCTCGCCGCGCGCTGCCAAGCCTCGGGCCAGGAGCATCACGTACGTCTCGGCACCGCCGATACGAGGGGCGAATGCGTGAGCGTAGATCAGAATCTGCACGTTCAGGGTCTGGGATGCAGCACGGCCGCGATCCTCATTTGCCGTCAACCCGTTGTTCAAGAATTGCCGTGGCGACACGCCCGGCAATCGCATCCCAGTCGTAGTCTTCTACGATCCTATCCCACTCAGGTTGCCAGGAAGCCTTCGACGCCTTCAAGATCGCGCGAACCCATGCATCTGGTCTCCGATCAACCAAGTAGACGTTCGGCCATGACAATCTCTTCCAGGTGTCGAAAGGAGGCACAACTACAAACTTCCGACAGGCTGTAAATTCCACCACTTTCATCTGAAAAGCCAGCCGTGTGAATAGCGTCTCTTCCTGCGCCAGGACTCCCAAGTTACAAGCATGAACATAGATAGGTATATCGACGGGATCCACTTGACCGGTTACCGTAATTACCTCTCGGGATACACCGCTAAGCGCACGAATCCAGCAGTCGACCGGCCCAACAAGAAGGAGATGAGCGTTTCTTATGTGCTGCCGAAGTCTTGTTACCACCTCAACAAGAAAATCGATACCTGCAAAAGAACCGTGGTTCCCAATGTATCCGATAACAAACCTATCCACCAGTCGGAGTCGCTGCTTTAGCTCGGCAATCCTGCCGTGGTCAGCTCTTCGTAAAGAGGCAACGTCGGCGCCGTTAGGCACCACGGTTGGGTGCACTCCTATCTCTGCCTGGAGCTTCTCGGCTAGCGGCTGAGAGGCCGCAAGAACCCCAGCCGCGCGCTGATATTCGCGCATCTTGGCGAGCATGGCCCTCCTGCGCCGGGGCGGCAAAGAATCTTCATCGAACCAATCAACAAAATCGTAAAACACCCGCGCACGCCCCAATGCCGGTAGGTAAAACCACGGCTTGGCCATTAGCACAAGCCAAGTATTCGCCCGGGCCAGAAAATTGCGGACGAGCTTGCTGTTAACATATCTTGCACTGACATACGCCAACTCCCTACCCAATACCGGACGCAGAATTAACGGATTCACTAAGGGTAACGTGACATATCGAATACCGTGCGGGCTCGAACAGATATGTGGAGCGGCGGCGAGAGTCCCCAAAGCGTCCACTAACCTGCTTACGCGCCCCCGCCACAGCGATTCATGGTCGACAAATGGGGACTCACGCCACTTCAAACAATATACGCTTCCGAACCACTTGGTCAGCCGTTTTGCGATCTCGATCTCGCGGACCAAGAGGCTCTCCGAAAACACGTGGGGAATGACAAGGATTTTATTTTCCGTCCGATCTCCCCCAACTACCGGAGCAGGCGTTATCATAGCACGATGAGTAGAAGGCAATCATCCGAGACGAGGTTGCCGACACGACGCCAAACGCATCGAGAGAGCAACGAACCACCGCCTCCCGTCTAGAACAAATCATGTATCCGAGGCGGCACCAGCATCCAAGCTAAGGCTTGCACAGCGAATTGCGCTGGCCAAGTGTACCTTTCATGAGACCGGCCAAACCTAGTTCGCATATAAGCAAATCCCCCATCCGGTTGCTGGAAGCAAAGCAGGCGCTTGAAGGCGACAGTACAGGCTGAGCGAAATTCGCCATCTGAATTCAGCACCAGGAACAAGCGCGCCGATTGCGCCAGCGCATCGAAAGGCTCATGGCGTTTTATCGCCTGGGAGATCCTGACTCTCCAGAAATCCGGCTTCGCTGAGATGTGGTACCGACTCATCAGCCTCCCCTCTTCCACGAACCTCGAGGCAAGCCATCTCACTCCCCTTGAGGCAGCTTCCTCAAGGTCGCCCCGCTGCAACAGGGATCCTACGTACAATAGTCCCTCACATGCGTAGCAATGGGCGTGAGAAAAGACATAGCTTCTTTCGCGCGTCGCCCAGAAGGCGCCGTCGGCCCGCTGGAGCCGACCGGCCGATTCACACGTCCTGGCGGCGGCCAAGCGAAAGCCTTCCTCGCCCGTCAACACCCATAGTTCCGTAAGGACCATCCCGATCTTTGCCTGAATGACGCTCCCATCCCCGAAAAATCCGCCCGCATCCACTGGTCTCTCTCTTGCGCCCAGCGACAGCGAGTAGAAAGTCCCATCAGGCTTCTGCATACTTAAAAGCCATTGACCTGCAGCAATCGCACTCCGCAAATACCGCTCATCTTCTGTCAACCTGTAAGCAGCTATCAGCCCTCTAGCGCAGACAGCAGTGTCGAACGAGTATGCCCACATTTCGTCAGAGCATTTGGCCGAAGGTGTCCATTCTCCATATGCACCATCGCCGCGTTGAACTCGAAACAAAAAATCAGCGGAAGGACGCACCACGCCCGACGTCAACTTCGTTCTGTCTAGTGGTAACGCGCCCGCTAGCTGTTCCACCAGGAAACTGAGTAGACTCAACCCGTAGCCTGTAATTTCGGTATAAGCCCCAAGCGGAGTGCTGTGCTGACCGACCACGCCCCGTCGAAACGCTCCATAGCAGGGATCTCCCCTGGCCGACACGCGCCCGTGGTTAAGCAACCATTCAATCCCCGTATACAGTCGATCACGAAATTCGCTTACTTCCGGCACGACCACAGCGCATCGGGACACAATACGGGAAATAGCCTAAGCATGTGTTTTAGATAAGGCGGGCAGTTACGGTACGCCCTATCCGGCAGGTAAACGACTTCGACTACGCGGAAGTATCGCTTAAGCACTCGAGCCAGGAAAGGCGGAATGAACCATGCCTCTCTGAACGGAAAGCCGCGGGGATACATCCAGTGTCCGCGCCACTCTGCAATGCGCTTCCATATGAAATTGGGAAGGAAAGCAGAAAAGCCTAAGCCTAAAAGGTTCTTATCAATAATCGCAGCCCTACCGCCGGGCACGAGAATACGCGACAGCTCCCTGATGGCCGCTTCCAAGTTTGGAATATGCTCCAGAACTTCCACGCACAAAGCCGCATCAAAACTAGCGTCACGAAAGGGCAAGTTCGTAGCGGTCCCGCGAACAAAACTTGCTCTCCCGACATTGCGCCTCGCAACTAAGAGAAAGGCATAAACCAGGTCGACCCCAACGATGCTAGCTCCACGATTAGCCAAGAACTTCGCCAATCTACCCTTGCCGCACCCCACGTCCAAAATTCGCTGCCCGGTAGGATCTCCTACGACACGTAATACTGCCGAGGCTTCGAAGTCGTGGGGGTCGCAATCCTCTACTACCATGGCCGTGCCAGCAAGGCGTTCGAATTGGGCGGCTACCAGCTTCTCAATCTTCCTGTGAGTAAGGTTGTCGCGCGAACCGCTGTGGTCACTACTTCGAGTTGTCACGGCCAACCACCTGGATCGCATTCACGCGGCAAGCGGGGCGCCTTAGGTCGAGAAAGGCAGACGTCGATGGTGCCACCGTTGCAGGCGATTACTCCCTAAGGGCATGGTTTGCTGGGAGTTCCCGTGAGGAGCTAGTCAATACTAAAAAAATCGCCTCGGGGCGTTGGCCGTTCGAGTAGAGCCCACGGCGAAGCTCTAACGCTCTACTAAGTAGCCTGAAAGCCTTCTTAACCGCGGTTACCTTCTGTTGCGCTTTGGCCCAGTGGCACGTGAGAATGTCACGAAGAAGACCTCCGCACGTTTCCCCCCACACAGCTATGGCGCACCTAGCGGGCAAACACTTTGTGGCGAAGTAAAGCCGGCCCTCAAGGCTTCCGCCGAGACGGATGCGCGCCCCTTGTGTCGTCGCCGCGCTTCCCCCAACCCTGTGCCAACAGACCGCAGTGGGCACGAAGACCGTACCCCATCCTCGCTGCCATGCTCTCCAGAAGAGATCAACGTCCTCCCACCCAATGAAGTAGGCGTCGTCCCAGCCACCAAGCACCTGAAACATCCATCGCCGCACCAGGGCATTTGCGGCCGAAGCCATGAACGTAACAGTCGTTTTCGGGGGGTAGTCTTGCAGAATCTGAGGCATCCCCATCCCGTAGCGTGCCGGCACGAGTCGGGTACGCCCGTGAACGCGAGTGTGCCCCTCCCAATCCCACTGGAGCCCGTCCGCTGCAAACAGGCCAGCATCCCGTGCAAGTGGCAGTACGAGGTTCCGCACAAAGTCAGGTGCCAGGCGAAGGTCGTTGTTCAGAAAGAGCAGCAACTCACCCGCCGCCACCTCAACGCCAGCATTCAAGGCCCCGGCCAAGCCGACGTTCCTGCCGAGGGCCAACCACCGGGCTCCTATTTCTTTAACGACCCTCCGCGAGTCATCGGTGCTTCCATTGTCCACGACGATGACTTCCAATGCGGGGTAGTCCTGCGCGAGTACGCTTGGGAGACACACCGTAAGGTCGCGAGCTCCGTTCCAGTTCGCGACAATAGCGGAGACTAAGGGCCACGAGGTCATCGTAGGAGCCCCGCCCGCTTCAATTCAGCGAACGGTCGGTCAAGCAGCTCCTTCGGCGGGCGCTGCTCTTTGAGCCATCCGGCCATCTCGTGGAGCCCATCGTTAAGACGTACCTTAGGTCTCCAACCGAGGAGCCGTTCCGCGCTCGCCACGTTCGCGACGCAATGGCGGACGTCCCCAGGGCGGTACTGCCCCGTGCACACAGGCTCAGGACCGTCGATGATTCCGTGAAGTAGGCGAGCAACTTCCAGAATCCGGGTGGCCTCCCCTGTGCCCACGTTGATGGCGGTCCCACCGATGTCCGGGTGCTCCAGCGCCGCGATGCAGGCTGCCGCCACATCATGCACGTGAACAAAGTCACGTGTCTGGCCCCCGTCTTCGAAGACCAGGGGCGGAAGACCGGCAAGCATACGCGCCGCGAAGATGGCCACAACACCCGTGTATGGATTCGAGAGGGCTTGTCCTGGGCCGTAGACGTTGAAAAACCGAAGCGCCACAGTCGGGATTCCATAGGCCCGGCCAAAGGCAAGGAACAGTTCCTCCTGATCGCGCTTCGTTATCGCGTACACCGAAGCAGGTTTCAGGGGATGATCCTCAGGGGTCGGAACTGGTCGGAGATCCTGTCCACATGCCGGGCACGTGGGTTCCCACCGGCCGGCCTTGAGGGCGACCTCGGCACGAACACCGTCGCGTGGGACCTTGCAAGCGGGGCAGACGTACGCGCCTTCGCCGTAAATCGACATGGACGAGGCGACTATGAGCCTCCTAATACTCGTTCGCCGCTTAGCTATCTGTTCAAGCAAGATCGCGGTACCCAAACAGTTTGTCCGGACGTAGCGTACGATTTCGTACATCGACTGACCGACGCCCACCAGAGCGGCAAAGTGCACGACCGAGGTCGCACCCTCCAGGCTACGAGCTACGTCCTCCGGATCCGTGATATCGCCGCGCAGGAAATGGCAACCCTCAGACGGAAAGCTCTCCTGACACGAGTGTACCTGCGGCTCGAGATTGTCCAATACGCGGACCTCGACACCTCGCTCCAGTAGCGCGCGGACCAGATAGCTGCCAATAAATCCCGCACCGCCTGTCACGACCACGGAGCCGTCAGTCATGCGCTAATTAAGAATAACCCCGTGGATGGATAAGCATCAGGCTGCGGGATCAGGTCCTTCGAGGAAATGCCCCGCTCCCCTTGGCGATCCCGCAGCAATCCCAACAAATTTGACCCATGGCACGGAACTGTGGGTAGGATGTTGATAAAAGTCTTCCGAAAGTTGTGTAGGGTGGATAGCGAACACAAGTATGGCTAAAACCCAAGCGCCTACCGGCCCCCCCCACAATGATCCGATCCGCTCCACTCCTACGGCCATCAAGGGCTAGGCCTACGGCTCGCTACGCGACCCCTGACCGCTCTCGTCGCGGGGCAACCGTAGCCATTTATCACCGCCAGGTGCCCGACCACCAGGATGAAGAACCCACCCACACGTTCTTGCCATGAGCCCAAAAATCCCGCCATGGATCTTCGCGTATGCATGTCCGTCTCAACCCTCCGCCCTCAGGTAGGCTTCAACGCGGTCCCAATTGACGATGACGATGAAAATATAGCAGGCGCTCTGCTCACCGGGAACACCGCTAACTCGCATACGATGGATTTACACCTTTTCCCTGCCCAGGAGGCGTTCCACCTCACGCACCTCCATAGCCATGCGCAAGCGCCAGGGCATAAGCTTACGTGCAGCTGTAACGCGGGCTCCATTACCAAGGCGTACTGAAAGAGTTGGATCGGAGGCCACTGCCACCATGGCCTCCGCCAGGTCAGACTCAAGTGAGGTCTCGCTAGCAAGGAGGCAATTCTCTCCCGGTATGAGCAGCCCATCCGTTGACCCATCATTGACAGTAATCACCGCAGTTCCTAGCGCTAGCGCCTCAAGAACTTGATTTGTCAGGTTCGAAAGGTAATAGGCTGAGACAACGGCCCATGACCGTCTGATCTCGTATAACGCGTCTAGATGAGCTATCCTGCCCATGAATATAACGTTCCCGCATACTCCGAGTTCACGGGAAAAACGCGAAAGATCAGCCTCCAAGGGGCCGTCGCCAATAATTTTCAAACGGGCCATTGGCACACGGTCCAACGCCAAACGGAAACCCCTCATGACCAAATCGACACGTTTCCACGGTACCAATCGACTAACCGTAACGAATACTGGCTCGTCGTACTTTGCTATACTAACGAGGCTCCCGACTTCGGGTACGCCGTTGATCCAGTGGCGAATTCTCTCTATTCGGTGCCCTACCATGCGGAGCCCTAAGTCAGCCTTCGTGCCATCGTTGGTAGCGCTTACCAAATCGGCTGCAACCTTTGAGCCCAAGTAAATATCAGGGTAATACAGAGCAAATCGAACACCTAAATTGTTCAAGCCCCAATGAACCCAGCTGCCCATGTACCTCGACACAGTTGCTCGTCCGCTGACTCGTCCGCATATAGATGCCGCGAATGCTCCATGAGGTTCTATCCCATAGAGAACGTCAACTCGTACACCGCTGCGTTCAAGCTTGCGAAGCGTGTAAAGTACCTTAGCAGTAAACTTCAACATTGGCAGAAGCCGCCAGAGACCAGGAGAATTTTCCTCAAGAAATCTAGCGGTTAGCTCCGGTTGTGCTGCAGACGTGCGGTGTCTCTTGGAAGACACAACGCCATCCCCAACGCCATAAGATCGCGGGACCCATACTGGCCGCCGCAGCGGAATGAAATGGATCCTGCCCCGCAATTCATCATCCAAGGGAAGTGCGCTACTAGGTTGACCTCCAAGTGCTATCACCTTCCACCCGTGCGAGGCATACCCTTTCAAATACTCCAAGAGCATGCTATTAGGGTGTCCTGACGCATGGAAGAAACCAAATCCCGAGATCATACAAATGGAAGGCACGTGCATACCCCCTCTGAAAAGTCACGAAGACTAAGACCCCATCTTCACGAGAACGTAAAAGCCGATCCTGACGAGTGCGACCCCCAATAGTCTGGGACGAAGCGTCGGAAGCGTTCAACGAGCCCGCTTGGTAGAAGAAGCATGTTGAGCTGCAGGCATCTCAACCGCCTTCCACTACTAGGTTTGTAATACCTCCAGCTGACTCTGCCGGTCAGCTGCCATGAGCCGCACTTCGTCAAGCTTCGCACCGTCGCCAGTCCTCCATCTCGCCCAGGCGCAAATACAGCAGAACGCAGTCTTCGATTCCGCCAACACCGGCATTCGGAAAATCTCCGGCGTCAGGGCATTTCCTACGAGCTTATTGATCACGGGGTGGGTAACTGCTCTGACCTCACCGCAAGCCCGGCCCTACTACTGAAAGTTATCCTCCTCCACAAAAGAGAGCAAGCCATGAAACTTGAACCATACGCTGCAGATGAAGCTATGGCCGCACCAGTTGGTCCATAGGAGGGAATGAGGAGCAAATCGAGGCACACAGTCACCACGAGAGCGATCCCGACCGATATCCCATTGTACAGCGGGAATCCTCGCCCGGCTAACTCGTTTGCGAGAACCTTCGCGCCGCCGAGCAGAACTGTGCCCGGAAGAAGCCACAGAAGCGGCTGGTACGCCTCTAAGAAAGCCTCTGTGTACACGACCCTGATCGCGAGCCGCCCCAGCAGGGCGATACCGACCCCAGTAACCGCTGTCAGCACAACGGTCCACCGAAGAATCCGGGGAGTAAATGTGTTCATCTGCTCAGGATTGCTGGCGGATGCTCGCTGAAAAATCACTGTGCCGACCGCGTTCGGGAGTAACCACACCAGTTCGGCTAGCCGGACCGCAACGGTGTAGATTCCCACGGAGGCCGGCCCTGCCAGAAAATTGAGAATGAAGTTGTCCAAGCGATAGTTAAAAAACTGCATGAAATTTGATGCGTGAGCGCGGATCCCGTACGCAAGCACAGGGCGCAGAAACTGCCTGTCCAACCTAGGTGTCAAGTCGTCGCGCTTCAGTCCGAGGAAAACGCAGCATAGCAATACGGTCACCACCCCGGAACTAAGGGGGGCGGTGACGACGCCGAGCAATCCCCATCCCAGCAGGACCAAACCAACGAAGATCCACGCGAGAGTCGTGACCGTGCCCAGGAGGCTGATGAGATTTAGGCGGTGTATACGCCCCTGACCCAGCAGGATGGAGCTCAACTGTCCTCCCAGCAACGCTACCGGAAACCCCATGAGGGAAACGAATAGCAAGCCTGAAGGTATCCCCGGCAACAACTTCTCGGTCAAGCCAAGTGTAACACCAAGTACCAGGACCAGGGCGCTCAGTGCGGCCGAGACGCCCGTAAACATCACCGCGTGTCCGACGAGGTCGCAAGTCGATGCCCGTCCTGAAGCCGAGTAGTAGACATAGCTGGGGGCGAGCCCTGGGTTGAGGAACATGCCCAGCAGGGCAGGAACCAACAACGCCACAGCGGTGACACCCTTGCCCTCCGGCCCCAGCCATCGGGCCACGATGGCCCCTTGAACCAGGCCCAGGATCAGCCCCGCGATGTGGACCGCTAGAGTCGAACTCACTTTGCCGAAAAACGACGCACGCACGCCGCCGATCGACACGACTCCGGTAACAAAGCTTTCCGTTGTGTTCACAGTTGGGGATTCCGGATAGCTGAGATATAGGTGGTAAAGGCAAGCGGCCGGACCCGAAAACCTTGCGCAGCGAGCAGGTCCACTATCGCATCCCTGTTACGTCCACATTCGCACACCACCACGTCCGTACGGCGAAGCAGGCCTAGACTCCCTTCAAGAACATCCAGCTCCGAACCCTCTACATCAAGTTTGAGTACCCGAACATGTCGCAACGCGGCACACAAGTCGTCCAGCCGACAGACCGAAGCCTCTCCTAGAGACCGAATCGGTACGCGGAAGGCAACCCGTTCGATTGGCTTCAAGGACGCCATGCCGTAGATGCGCGCTGGAGCGGCTATGACCGCGCGTCCCTCCGTGCGACCAACGGCGCACCTTACTAACTGGACATTTACACACCCGTTGAGCGTCACGTTACGGGAGAGAGCAGCAGCGGTCTCCCGCACGGGTTCGATGGCAATAACAAGACCTTCTGAACCGACAATCCGTGCCGCACGAAGCGTGTAGTGACACACGTTCGCTCCACAGTCCACAAAGATATCACCGTTACGAAGCGGCTCGAGGATCGCACTCTCGACGTCCTCCTCCCTACCCGGCAGCAACAAATAGATATCGTCTGTGCCGGCGCGAGGGGCAGCACGAACGCCCCAAGCGGGATCCAGGATCACACATTTCGCCCAGGTGCACGGCGCCCACGAACGCCCAACGAGTGTGGCATCCAACGTATCGGCCACGACAGAAAGCGCCAATGCCACGCGATCGCGTGTACTCTCTCCTCGCAAGCGTCGTAGAATTTCCCTCCACATTGCTAGGCGGGCACGACCGCGCTGGTACGCGGCGTACCCCCGCGGGCAAACGCTTTTCAGCCACCGCTTCAAGCTACTCGTCACAGTTTGACCGATAATGCCCGTCACCGGAGAAACCTCTTCGAGTCCATAGCTGTGCAATAGATATCGTGAAGACGTCTCCCCACCGCTTCCGGCCCGAAGATCTTCCGCACGTGCCCAGCAGAGGAGCGCCACCGAGCATGATCGCTCATGAGAGCTTCTTCCAGCGCCCTAGCTAACGCCGCGACATCCCCGGGCGGCACCAGAACGCCCCAGTCAGGAGTCACGAACTCCTCAGGTCCACCGCACCGCGTCGCTACGACCGGCAAGTCGGTCGCCAACGCCTCTGCCGCAGCGACCGAGAAAGTCTCGAAGTTGCTTGGAACGATCAGGAAATCGACTCGACGCATTAGGCTTGCGATGCAAGGTTTGGGCAGCAAACCATGAAACAACACACGCTGGGTCAATCCAAGATCGGCAGCCATGCGCTCATAGCATGGGCGTCCTGGCCCATCACCCACCATGTGGAGAACCCATGAGTCGAGTCTCAGCCTGCAGAGCGCCTCAAGGAGAATCGGTATTCCCTTAGTAGGAGAGGGGTCCATGAGCCCAACGAACAAGAGTTGCTTGACCACTTGAGGATTCCCGCGACGTCTGGCAGGATAGAACAAGTCAGTATCCACAACGTTCGGGACTACCGCGAATCTGGCGGGAATTCCGTAGCTCTCAATGGCTCGTTGGAGCACCAAACTCACCGGCAGAACCCGGAAAGCACGCATGAAGGCAAACCGAGTCAACCGAACGTCGCGAGCAGACAAGAGCCGACGGGGAAAACCAGTGTAGTGCTCAGATACGAGGAGCGGGAGCCTCCACAGCCAACCAATAACCGCTGCTGGAAAAGCAGCGTCGAAGATATGCGCATGGACGATTTGGGGGCGGAACCCTTCGCGCGCAACACGCCGGCAGGCAACCAGGGCCGAAATAACCCGCAGGAGTAGGCCAGTCTTGGGCAGACCTCGGTGCCACACGCGATATGTCCGGATGCCCTGGGTGAGTTCGGGCTCCTGCTCCCGCTCAATCCTCCACGGTCGTCGCAGCAGAGGATCGATACCCGCTAAGTGTACGACAACCACATCGTCGAAGCGCCGCACAGCCTTGGCGTGTTCGCGCACAAAAATACCGCTAACGGGATGATTCGCGGTAGGATACCACGAGGTCAGAAAGAGAACGCGCAGACGTGTCACCGCATCACGACCTGCCCCAAAATGGAAGAGATGCAGGATACTATCCTATCGATTTCTGTCTCGCGGAGCGTGGGAAACATGGGAATGCTCAATACGCTACGAGCTGCTTCCTCGGCTACTGGGAAGTCGCCCTCCTTGTAGCCAAGGAATCTCAGTGCTGGTTGGAGATGCAACGGCATCGGGTAGTGAACCCCGGTCTCAATTCCCGCCGCTGCGAGGCTGCTGCGGAGCTGCTCGCGTCCACGCTCTACGCGGACAACGTAGAGGTGAAAGGTATGAGAACTGAACGGTGCGCGAGCGGGGACCCGCAGCCCCGACACGGCACGCAGTCGCGTATCATATGCTTCCGCGTGACGCCTGCGCGCGGTGAGCGCATCGTCGAGATAACGAAGCCTCACTCGAAGCAAAGCCGCCTGGAGTGCGTCGAGCCGGCTGTTCTTGCCGAACTCCATATGATGGTATCGCGTGGTGGCCCCGTGAACTCGTAGCCTGCGCACGCGGTCCGCTAGACGATCATTGTTTGTGGCGACTAGGCCGCCGTCCCCAAACCCGCCCAGGTTCTTTGTGGGAAAGAAACTGAAGCATCCGACATCGCCCCACCCACCAACCTTACGCTGTCGGTAGTCAGCGCCAAACGCCTGACATGCGTCCTCTACCAAAGAAAGCCTATAGTGCGACGAGAGCTGCAGGAGGGGCTCCATGTCGGCCGCCTGTCCATACAAGTGCACGGGCATTAAGGCCCGGATCCGCCGGGAGTCGATACCTAACCGGCAATGAGGCCTCGATGCTGCGCTGAGAACCGCTTGTGCAGCGGTAGGGTCCAAGTTGTAGGTAGCGGGATCAATGTCCGCGAAAACTGGACACGCCCCGAGTTCGAGGATTGACGAAACCGTTCCAAAGAAGGTGAAAGGAGTCGTCAGTACAAGATCCCCGGGGCCGATGCCCAGGGCGCGTAGTGCCAAAGTCAACGCGTCGGTTCCACTCGCTACTCCTACAGCGTGATGTACACCCAGGTAGTCCGCCGCCGCCCGTTCGAAGGCTTCCACCTCCGTTCCCAAGATGTACCGACCGGAAGAGAGCACCCGAAGGACCGCGTCGTCCAACTCCTCGGCGTTAGCCGCATACTCCCTTTTGGCGTCGAACAACGGGATATCCCAGGTCAGCTGGCCGCCTCCGGGCATGTCAGCATCCGCGTCTACTTGGCCACTGCAAGAGCGTCCTTATGACTGCGCACGCAGCATCTCCCTGGCCGTAGTGATCAGGGCGCGGTGATGAAGGCGCAAACCGCGCCGCAGCACGCAAGATTGCGTCCGGATCCGTACCGGCTAGGATATTCCACCCGCCTTCCAGTGTTTCAGGCCATTCAGTCTCCTCACGCAAGGTCACGCATGGAATCCCAAGCCAATATGCCTCCTTCTGAACTCCTCCCGAGTCGGTCAAGATACAACGCGCGTACTGCTCAAGAGCGAGCATTTCAACGTATCCCACAGGCTCGACAATCCGAATGCCGGGGGCAGACGCCACGTGGTCCCCCGCTTCCTCGAGTGCCTTACGCGTTCGAGGATGCAAGGGCATCACCACCGGGCCCACCAGTTTGGCGACCCTCGCGAGGCCCTCAAAAACCTGACGCAGTCTTCCAGGTGCGTCCGTATTACCCGACCTATGCAGCGTGGCCAACACATACTGACGCGGGCGCACGTTGAAAGCTTCCAACACGTCTAGCCGTCGTTCCGCGACAGGCACAGTTGCAAGAAGGATATCGAACATCACATCCCCGACAAAGGTAACCCCCTCCGTGATCCCTTCTTTCGCCAGGTTTGACACGGCCGTCTTGCTCGGACAAAAGAGCAGGTCCGAGAGACGATCGACGATAATCCGGTTGGCCTCCTCTGGCTGGTCCCTGCGACTCGCGCGCACTCCCGCCTCAACATGAGCAACAGGAATTCCAAGGCGCGACGCCACAAGCGCTCCCGCTAGCGTCGTATTCGTGTCTCCGTACACAAGCGCAAGATCGGGATCAATCTCCTCGCAAACTGGCTCCAAACGCTCCAGCATCCGTGCAATCTGCCGAGCATGAGAATCAGAGCCAACCCCTAGATGCCAGTCAGGCGCCGGAAGTCCAAGGGCAGCAAAGAAGATCTGTGACATCTCATAGTCATAGTGCTGTCCCGTATGCACAAGGACAAATTCCAGGGAGTGCTCCCCGCCGCCGCTAACTTTCCGTTTCACGGCGGCATGAATGGCCGCCGCCTTAACAAACTGCGGTCAAGCACCCACAATCTCCACAATCCTTACAGCATGGCTCACGATTGTGCAGCACTAGCTTAAAGCGTCTGGTACGACGACCCGCATCCGGAGCACCGCAAGCCGTCATCTGCCTTCTCCAGACGCTCTCCGCACCGGCACACCCACCCGACGACCCGTGCCGGCGACCCAAGCACCAAGGCCTGGTCGGGCACATCACGTGTGACCAAAGCCCCTGCGCCGACAAAAGCGTATTTTCCAATAGTAACCCCACAGAGAATCGTCGCGTTGGCGCCGATGGTAGCCCCTATGCGCACAAGCGTTCGTTCAAAGCGATTCTTGCGCTCAACCTCAGCCCTAGGATTGCGAACATTCGTAAACACCACAGACGGTCCGCAAAAAACTCGGTCCTCTAGTTCCACTCCTTCATATACCGAAACGTTGTTTTGGATCTTCACGCCCGCGCCTATGCGTACTCCACGGCCTACGAACACGTTCTGACCGAGCACGCTGCCACTTCCGATCGTTGCCCCCGTCATGACGTGCGTGTAGTGCCAGATTCGGACTCCTTCGCCCAGCACAGCGCCAGGGTCGACCACAGCTGTGGGATGAATGTAGGTGCCTCCTGGTCTATCAAGACGTACCGGTGCACCCCCGTGTGCCAACGAGTGCTGAGCTGCCTCCAGAATCCGAAGCGTCGCCAAACCACTGCGCCCGTCAGCTATGGGCAGCCGCCGCGTCTGAATTGCCTCAAGAAAGGCCTCGCACTCTCTCAGTAGCGGTTCGGCCTCGTCAACACGTACGAAGCGGGGATCGGCTCGGGACGCCACGGGGACGCAACCTTCCTCCCATTTGACCTCGTAGTCAAAGACGGACAGCTTCTCGGGCCACGGAGCCGTGTCGTCGAAAACCACCATCTTTCGATCTCCTACAACCACGAGCCGGTGCTCCTTGAAGGGGTGAAGCCAGCTCACATGCACGTGGGCCCGAACTCCATGTGGGAACAACAAATGCGTCATCGTCACATCAGCAACGTCACCGTTCAGATAGGCCCCACCGTGGCAGGCGATTTCCTCAGGTAACATACCCAAGAGGCGAACCATTACGGCGACATCATGCGGTGCGAAACTCCACAATGCGTTTTCCGTCGTGCGGATGCGGCCAAAGTTCAACCTGTTGGCGTACAAGTAGCGCACTCTGCCAAGGACTCCCCTAGCCACTAATTCGCGCAGTTTCACGACAGCCGGATGGTATTCGAGAACATGGCCGACCATGAGTATTCTCTGTCGCTCGTCGGCGGCTGTGACCAGCCGTGCGCCATCGGCAACGCAAAGAGCCATTGGCTTTTCCACCAACACGTCTTTCCCTGCTTCAAGTACCTCTAAAGCAAGGGGGACGTGAGTGGAGGCCGGCGTTGCGACCACTACGGCGTCAACCGTTGGGTCGTCCAAGACTTCCCGGTGATCCTCAACCACCTTAATGGTAGGAAAGCGCCGCTTAACTTCAGCACGCCTGTCTGGTTGGGGATCGCAAGCAATGGCAAGGCATCCCAGCTCCCTCCAGGCCCGTAGGTGGTTCATTCCCCACGGCCCGCACCCGAGCACAGCAATGCGGATTGATTCATGAGGTGTGCGAGATGCTGTCATCGGTTTGAGCGTGGTAGGCGAGAGACGTCCATGTGGAGGAGTGACTCTGCGGACCCTGACGAAGGGCTAAAAACCATTTGTTTCTCCTTCACCCTCCCGCTGTGCCCGACGAAGGCAAGCACGGTATAGCGGAACGCCCACAGCTCCCGCAGGGCTTGGCCCAGGCGGGGGCGGGGACCGCCTTCGATGACAAGTTCCAGGCGACTCACCGACACGGCGGCGTGGGGGGCGTCCAAGCCTCTACCTCTGCCATATCCTGCTGCTGGATGGTCGCAAGCAGCGCGCCCCGGCCCCCGGCGTAAGCGATGGCGGTGGCAAGCAGCCGCCGTGGCACAACCTGGACCTGATTCGCAATGACCTCCCGCCAGGCAACCGGACCCCGGTTGGGAATCATGTTGGTGCCCCACTGGAAGATCAGGCCGAGGTTCCAGAGCACCGCCACTGTTAGGATGGCGTAGGCTACGGCTGGCCGGCGGCGTCCGAGGCGGACCAGCGCCGCAGCGAGACCCACCACGAACAACGGGGTAAGCGACACGAAGAACCGGTTGCCGTAGGACGAAATCCCGTGCCACGTGGGGTAGGCCGCAATGAGGTAGTAAAAGGCCAGGAATCCAACCGCCAGGGCACCGCCGACCTGCCGCTCCGTGACCGCCAGCAGGCCCAGGCCGAGCAGCGCCAGACTGACGATGGGGGTCCAGCTCAGTAGCCCGTGATTGGAGGAGAACAGGACCTCTACCAGCCAGGGACGCGTCCAGCACCACGTCCTGAGCGAGGGATAGCCTGAGGCGAGGTAGGTCCCGTAGATGATCTTGCGGGTGACGAAGGTGGGAAGCAGCGCCACGAGGACGCCTGCGGAGAACAGCAGGTGGCCGCGCAGGACGCGGGGCAGCCGGCCTCGGGTAGGTGCGGTCGCTGTCGCCAGGTACTCTCTGACTGCCTCGAGGCCCGGAATCACGAGCAGCACAGCGTTGGGGTAGTACACATTCACCATCAGGCCCCCGATCAGGCCCAGGACAGTCCACTGACCGAGGGTTCGACCGTCCCGGGTTCGCAGCCAGTACCAGACAAACAGGGACACGGCGAACGCCGATAGGGCATGCGCCCACGCGGGATTGAAGTACATGTAGACGGGAAGAGAACTGGCGAACCAGATGCCCAGCGCGCCGACCAGGGCCCACCGCTCAGGTACGAGCCGCCGGGTGGCGCGGAACGCCAGCAGGAGCCCGAGAAACCCGTAGCCGGCCGTCGCCAGGGCAACGGTCCACCGGTAAGGCCAGGAGTAGCCGTCGGCTGCCACCCCAGCCCCGAAGCGGCGTGTCAGGAGGACGCCCAGGTGGGTGAGTGCCAGTGGCAGCGCCCAGAGCATGGCCGGGCCCACGGCAAAGTGGTTGGCGACGTATCCGGTGGGGGTGTAGACGTCCGGCCGCAATCGGCCGGAGGCATCGGTGACCCCGCGGACGAAGCTGGCGTTGGCCGCCAGCCACTCGTTCTCGAAGCGCAGGTCGCCGTCGATCAGCAGGGAGCGCACGTAGGCGTAGTAGCCCACGCCATCACCGCGGATGAGTGGGCTGGCGAGCGGCAGGGTGGCCACGAACACCACCACCAGCAGCCGCTCAGCGCCGGACAGTCTGCGCAGCAGGCTCCTCACCGGACGTCAGCGGGGCCGGGGCGACGGTGGTGCCGTCAAGGAAGCCGTAGCGGAGGATGCACCAGATGCCGCGCACGCCATCCCGCCAGGTGATCTTCTTGCCCTCCGCATAGGTCCGCCCGTAGTACGCGATCGGAACCTCGTAGACCCTCAGGCCGAGCCGGGCGACTTTTACCGTCATCTCCTGCTCGATCCCGAACCGGTCTTCGCGGAGAACCAGGCGGCGAAGGACGTCCCTGCGGAACGCCTTGTAGCAGGTCCATACGTCGCTCAGGTTCAAATTGGTCACCATGTTGGACAGCAGTGTCAGCATCTTGTTGCCTACGTAGTGCCAGAAGAACAGGACCCGGTGCGGGCCGCCGAGGAACCGCGAGCCGTACACCACGTCGGCCACTCCGCGCTCGATCGGCGCTACCAGCGCCGGGTAGTCCTGGGGGTCGTACTCGAGGTCGGCGTCCTGGATGATGACGATCTTACCCCGCGCCTCCGCGAACCCGCGCCGCAGCGCGGCCCCCTTGCCGCGGTTGCGGTCCTGGAAGCACACCCGCAGGTTGTCGACCCGAAGCGTACGGCTGTCACCGTCCAGGCAGACCTGCTGCAGCCCTCGCCCGGCGGCCTCCCGGAGGTCGGCGAGGAACTCTCGCGTCCCATCCGTGGAGCCGTCGTCGACGACGATGACTTCCTTCTCGATGTCCACGGCCTGAACGCGCCACAGCAGTTCCGCGATGGTGGGACGCTCATTGTACACCGGGATGACGACGCTCAGCTTCACGAGCGATGGGCCGAACGCAGGGTCAGGTGCGGCCAACAGCCAGGAGACTCTGCCCGATCGGGAACGCAATCACACGCTCCAAGCGAGACAACCAGGGCACCACCAGTGTGTCGTAGACAGCCACGTCAAACCGTCGAATCGTTCGTCGCTGCAGAAATCTGCTCGCCAGCATCCACGTAAATACACCGAGGATGTTCATGTACCTGATAACGACAGGCTCGAAACCGCCCTTCTGCATCCTGGCCAGAAGGTCGCGCCGCTCGTACCGGCGATGATGGAGAAAAGCCCTGTCGAGAGATCCAAACAGCCACGGGCACGCCGGGACGAACAACAGTAATCGGCCGCCGGGCAGCAGTGCCCGGCGCGCAGCCAGCAGGAATGACACATCGTCCTCGACGTGTTCGAGGACATTCACGCAGACTACTGCGTGAACCGTTTCCTCGAGCCCGATATCTTCAAGGTAGCCATGAAGAATGCGGACGCGCTCGTCCCTGGCGAACCGATCCTGCAGGACAGAAACGAGGTTCCCTGCCGGCTCCACCAGCCAGAGTCGTCTCACTGCGGGTTCGCGCAGCAGCAACTCGGAGAAGGTGCCAATGCCAGGCCCCACTTCGATGACCGTTGGCCCGAGATGGGGTCGAAAGTACGACAGGATCCACTTGTAGTAGCGATGCGCGTGTGACAGCGCTGTCAGCTCTTCTCCCGGGTAGACGAAATCTGCCACGTCTGGGGTCATCGCACGATAATGGCAATCCCCGCGACGATGAGGCCCACCCCCGCCCACTTGAGCGCCGGGAAGGGCTCGGCGAGGAAGCGGGCCGACAGGAGTGCCACCCAGATGTAGCTGGTCGCCAGCACCGGATAGAGCACCGACAGGC
>FWPU01006548.1_pt1 | contig 23057 bp, 22 predicted proteins | sample 2228361 | NCBI WGS metagenome assembly FWPU01 (sample SAMEA103939777, study PRJEB20133) | metagenome
GGAGAGCCCCCTAATCCGGCCCCAACCCCTCCTCTGACCCCCTGGCTGATTTTCATGCAGGAAGTGGGATATATGATTTCAAACGCGGAAAGGTCGTGTGGTCGGGGATAGCAGAGGGTTCCATCCTGGGAGGAATCAAAGGGGATACGCTTCTCATAGGCAAAAAAGGGGCAGCGCAATGGGGTAAGTTTTCTAAAGCAATAGTCAAATAGAAGCGGCTCCCAGCTGCGCTTACCCTGTAGAGGCGATCTTACATGTTCGCCCTTGGTAACCATATTGGGTTGTCCTATAATTTTCTGGTTTTAACGAACAACAGGCACGTGCTTTGCACGTGTCCTACCCCGCCAGCTCCACCGCCTTTCTCGCTCCCTCGGACATGGTTGACGCGGGGATGAGGGGGAGATTGCTCTCTGAGAGCATCTGCCTCGCCTTTTCCTCGTTCGTTCCGGTGAGCCGTGCAACCACAGGAACCTTTATCTCCATCTCCCTGAAGACCTCAATTAGGCCCTGGGCTATATCATCACAGCGGGTTATGCCGCCGAAGATGTTCAGGTAAATGGACCTCACATTGGGGTCAGCCAGGATGATTGAGAAGGCCTTTTTTACCTTTTCCGGGCTTGATGATCCGCCGACATCAAGGAAATTCGCTGGCTCGCCGCCGAAGTGCTTGATGAGGTCCATCGTGGCCATCGCGAGGCCCGCGCCGTTCACGCAACAGCCTATATTGCCGTCCAGCTTCACGAACGAGAGGTCAGCGGCCTTGGCCTCGTGCTCCTGCGGGTTCTCGTAATCCATGTCGCGCATGGCCTCAAGCTCAGGGTGCCTGAACAGCGCGCTGTCGTCCACGAGAATCTTCGCGTCAACGCAGGATGGCTCGCCCTGCTTGGTGAAAACGAACGGGTTTATCTCAGCGAGGGTCGCGTCCGTTTCCCTGTATATTCTCCAGAGCACCGAAAGGGTCTGCGAGAGGTGCTTTGCCCTCTGCGGGTCAGGGTCAAGCTTGAAACCCAGCTCCCTGGCCTGATAAGCCTGGAGGCCCCAGACAGGATCAACGGTCAGCTTGTGAATCGCCTCTGGCTTTGTCCTCGCGACCTCCTCTATGTCAACGCCACCCTCGGACGAGACCATGACCACGGGCGCTTTTGCTCGCCTGTCCTGGACTATGCCGAGGTAGATCTCCTTTCCTATGTCAACCGCCTCGGTGACCAGAACCTTCTTGACCCTTATGCCCTTTATTTCCATGTTGAGGATGGCCGTGGCCCTTTCAAGCGCCTCCGCTGGGTCATTTGCAAGCTTGATACCGCCAGCCTTTCCCCTTCCGCCAACAGGGACCTGGGCCTTTATGACAACCGGAAACCTAAGCGCTCCGAGGCCTGCCTTGACCTCGTCCGGGGTCCTGGCAACAAAGCCCTTCTGGATTGGGAGCCCGTATCTCGCGAAAACCTCTTTTGCCTGGTATTCAATCAGCTTCATGGGCGAAAATTATAAGAGTTGTCAGCTATCGGTTTCCAGTCGCCCGCGAGGGCCCGTGGCCGCACGGGGAAACCAAAGCATATCCGCGAGGGTTCTCAGACCAGCGCGACCAGGAACATCAGGAGGTATGATAGGATCAGGAATCCCGCCGGTGGGAGGAAACCCAGCCACCAGCCCGAGGCCAGGCCGCAGGCCGAGAAGAGAACCAGGATAACCCCCAGCCACTTGGCCGCGTTTGATCTCCAGGCTATTCTCCTTGCCAGTGGTATCCTGGAAAGGTCGCCACCAGTTACGACCGTGCTCCCGGCCTCGGTATCAAGAAAATCATCGGCCACGGCTATCCCCCAGTAAGCCGCCCTGAGCATGTCGTGTCTGTGTGGCAGATCATCAAAATAGAGAACCTTTCGGCGTTGACTTACAAGACCGGACAGAACCCGTTTTTTACCCTCTGGAACGCTCTCCGGGTATACCTCGCGAATCCCCCACTTGTCTGCCCAGAACGCCACAGTAGGCCTGGGTGCGGAGCTGACAAGGACCTTTTTTTTCCATGCCTTCATGAGCTCTGGTGTGCCCGGCCGCGGCTCACGCCTGAACACGAGAGCGCCATCCGGCCCGTCCGATTCCATGAACACCGGGAAAAGCCCATCTTCATGACCCTGGACGCGGTAGGGCGTTCTCACGAACCTTATGTTCCCGAAGCGCCACAAGGTGCCCCCTATCTTCCCCTCTACCCCCATACCCCTGTAGTGGGTTCTCTGTTCCGCGGGGAAGGGGCCTGGACCAAATGCCCTGGAGAGCTTTGAAAACAAGCCTTGTTCCAGGGAAGAGGCCACGGATAGCAATTCCGGCGGCCCCTCCACCCCACAGAGATGATACTCAGCAAGGGCTGAACCAAGCGGAACTAGAATGGTGTTCGTCCTGCTGAGCCTGTGGAGATGCTCCGCGTCTTTGAAGACAATGCCACTGGAAAGCCCTTTCTTTACGCCAGCGATCCTGTGCCATTCGGTGGCAACGGAGATGGCCTGCGGAAGAGGCAGGGCAAATAGGATAAGGGCTTCAGGGCCGAAAAACCACGCGGCGAGGACGCTGGAGGCAATCAACAGGTATGACACAACGAGAAGAAAGATGTAAGCCCTTGATGTGCTCCCAGCAGAAAGCGCCTCCTCAGCCAGCATAAGGAGCTTCACCCGATAAGAATCGGAAAAGGTTTCCGTGGCCTCAATCCTGATACGGCCAGCCTCAAGCAAACTGCCGGCAAGTATTACGGTGCCGGGGGATACCTTGCCATCCTCGGTGGTTCCTCCTCCATCAACAATCAGTCCATCAACGGGCACCCTCTCTTTGGCTTCAACTATGAGTGTTTCGCCTCTCTCAACCTCGTCAACTGGCACATCCATGGTCCTGCCACCCCTCTGAACCCTGGCCCACGGGGTAAGCCTGGAAACGAAATCGGCCACCAGCGCGCCGGAAATCGCCGACAGCCAGCCCTCAGATAACTCCCACAGGATAAGGAGAACTACCAGGACCCCAGGAACCAGGAAAAACGGCCTCGCGCCAACAAACAGGCCCCAAATCCCGTGGCCGAGAAAGAACAGCATGGCGAGGACAGCCAGGAGGCTGGAGTCAAGGAATCCCCTGAAGAGAAGGGAAAAAGCCCTGCGTATCAAGTAAAACCCTGGCCAGAAAACGCAAATTAATGAAAGTATCCCCGCCAGACGAAGCATAGAGAAGTGCTCGGCAATCGCTATGCCACATGCCAGGACAAGTGCAACAGTAAGCCTTTTCAGGAGAAAAACTGCCCTCTTGCTCCGCTGGGCCTTCAGGAAATCAAGCGCGGTGGTCTCTATCGCGGAAAATCCCTTGCTGGAAAGGATTTCCTTTATCACCTTTGGATCGAAGAGGTTCCTGTCATACTTGAGGAAGAGGAGGCTGGACACGGGGTTGAACTTGACATCCCTGATGCCCCTGAGCCGAGAGAATCTTCGCCTGATCCACGCGCTCATGAAAGGGGAGCACACGGGATGGACGAAGAACGCTCCCCTCTGATACTGCGGGTAGAGGCCGATTGCCTCCATTGCCTTCACCAGGTTCTCCGGGGAGAGCTCGTCATCAACAAGCGCGGTAAGGCGTCTCCTATCGGATTCCAGGATAACCTCGTGTATCCCCGGAACCCCTGAGAGCAGGGCCTCGGCCGCGGCACCCGCGACCGTGTCAATGGGGGACGAGAGGGCATACTCAAGGCGCTTTGGCATCCGAGGAGTTTGAAATTATACGATGGGCCTGCCCGCGGATTCACCTGTTAGAATGAGTATAACTTCCAGTGATATCCAGAGGTTCTTCAGAAAGCCTTCACTAGTTTGAATGTCCTCGGACCGGCCCTGAGGAGATACACGCCCGGCCCTTCCCGGCTGAGATCAAAAAGGGCACTCCCGGAGAATTTTCCCTTCACGAGGCACCGGCCCAAGGCGTCATAGATACCAGCGTCAAAGCATTTGCCTGGCCAGATGACCTGGGCCATGGTCCTCATGTCCCAGCGGAGCACGGGGCCATCCCTCCCGGCCAGGGATTCCCTGACATCGTCGCAGAAATACGCGGAGCCCGCATAAACATCGTAGACGAGGGTCCCGGTTCTCCTGTTGTCGCTCCACGCTACCAGGGGCCAGCCATCCATTGCCGCGACCGTTGGCGCGACCTTGCTGTCCCCGGGGTTCTCGTCCACCCGCATGTCATCCCCGAATGTTAGGCCACCGCTACAATCAAAGTCGTAATAGATGTGGTATATCCCCTCGCGCTCGTCGTGCCAGACAACATGGGTCACCCAGTCCTTTGCCCAGACCGAGGGCTTTGTCGCGCCGCCTACTGGCTCTGTGGTCAGGTCATCAACCTTGACATTCGTGGCCCAGGTGATGCCACTGTCCGTGCTCCGGGTTATATAGACATGCCAAGGGGTAAGACTCCTTCCATCAACCCAGGCGGCGAATATCTCCGGTTGCCCGTAAAGCGCGCGCACATCAAGGGAGGGCTGAACCTGCCACTCACCTGTTCCATCATCGTTGAGGCGCTGGTTTGTCTGCCAAGTGGCACCGAAATCAGTGCTCCTGGCGAAATATATGTCCCACGCGGTTGTCCCGGAGTTTCTGAAATCAGACCAGGCCACGAAAACCATGTTATCATGAACCCCGATGGAGGGTTCTCTCTGCAATCCGTCCGAAACATCATTTACCCGAACCGGACTAGTCCAGCTCGCTCCCCCGTTCGTGCTTAACGAGTAGAGTATGTCAAAGTCCCCGAACCTATCGTCCTGCCAGGCCAGGAAAACCGTATCGTTCCTCGCCCAGACCGATGGCATGTTGTGGTTTGAGACGACCGAATCAACCTGGCGAACCTGCCAGCTGGCCCCGTTGTCCGTGCTCCCGGCGAGTTTGATGGAAGCATAGCCGGTTTCCCAGTCCCTGTATGCCACATATATTGTCCCGTTCTCCTGGACATATATTGAGGGATACTGCTGATCAAAGGTATCCGAGGGCCCCGCGTCATCAACGCGGACCGGTGTCATCCAGGCGTTGCCCCCGTCGGTGCTCAGAGAGAACATGATGTCCGAGTCATCCCCGGAAATGTCCTCCATCCAGACCAGGTAGTATTTGTTCCCTTGAGCAAAGGAGGTGCGTCCGCCAGAACCAAAGGTGGGGCCAGATCCAAAGGTCCCGTAGTAGCCAGGGCCCTGGTTGACCTTTATGTTTGGAAACTGTGCGAGGATAAAAAACAAAAGCATTAAAACCTCCTCCTGAAAATTTTAATCCTGGATTGCCATCTTTTGCAATTTGATCCCGGCTCTCCCCTGTGCTTATAATTTGGCGTGGTTAAGGATAAAGAAAAACTCATAAAGGATCTGGAGGCAATGGGCCTCAACGAATACGAATCAAAGGTCTATCTCGCGCTGATTGAAGGAGGAGTTATGACCGCGCCCGGCGCGGCAAAGCTCGCTCGGATACCCATACAGAGGGTCTACGATATACTGGAACGCCTGGTTGAGAAAGGCCTGGTCTACATGGTCCCCGGTAAGACCAAGAGGTTCGGTCCGGCCGCGCCACAGACGGGCATGGAGAGCTTCCTGCAAAAGGAAAGAATAAGGATGGAGAACCTTCTCAGGGAAAGGGAAAAGGTGGCTGAAAATCTCTCGCGCGAGCTCTCCTACCTCTACAACCCCGCGACCCAGGACGACGATTTTCTTGATTACATAAAGATAGCGAAGGACCCATCGTATGTTGGCCTGATCTTCGCTGACGCGCAGAACAAGGCGAAGGAAAGGGTCTGGGCCTTCGTGAGGCCCCCATACTCGGTTCCGCCGGACGAGAATGTTGAGACCCAGCTGGCCGCCTCAAAGCGCGGAGTGCAATACAGGGGCATATATGAGATATCCACGGTTGACGAGACCTTCAGGTTTTTCATAAAGCTGGGAATGGCCGCGGGCGAGGAGGTCAGGTTCACGGATCACGTTCCCCTGAAGGCCGCGATATTTGACAACAGGCTTGTTTTCTTCGGCCTGCAGGATCCTTTGCGCTCATCATACACTTACTTTTTCATAGACCACCAGGATATAGCTGTAGCCCTATCGGATACCTTCAACTATGTCTGGGAGCGCTCCAGGACTCCGGAGGAGGTGCTAGGCTCCGGGGTCTGGGATGAGGTTAAGAAATTAAGGGAAGGGCTTGAGGCAAAGGGCGACTGACAGAATCATCCATGAAGGTTGAGGTTCTCGTTCCACACAGGGAGTTCCCCGCGCGACTATCTCCGGAGGGCTGGGTCCCGTGGGACTGGGAGCCGGGCCAGCCCCTTCCCGCTGGCGCGGGGGTGATCCTGGTGCCGAACATGGTTCTCATATCAGGGGAACAAAGGATCGTTGTTGATCCAGGGCCTTTTTATGTTGGGAGGCTACCGGCAATAGCCCTCAGCTGGCGCGGGCTTTCTACTAAGGACATTGATGTAGTCATAGACACTCACCTTCACACTGACCACGCGGGCGGGAACAGCATCTTCAGGGGCAAGAAACTGATATTTCACGAGGCGGAATACTCGTGCCACCCCCGGGCCTGGATTGACTATATTTCCGATGGCATGACGGTCAGCCTGATGAAGGACGAGGAGATTGATCTCGCGGAGGGCATAAGGCTATTGCATACCCCGGGCCACACTCCTGGGTCAATCTCTGTCCTGGTTGAAGCCGAGGAGGGCCGGGTTTTGATCACCGGGGACGCGGAAGAGAAGGAGATCATGGCCCTCGTTTCGGAATACTCCCCGCGCCTCGTTATACCGGGGCACGGGGATCCCCGGCCTGATGGACAATGAGCAGGGCAATCCAAAAGCGAATCAGAACAGGTAATATACGCTGTAGCGATACGCGGTTGTCTCAGTGAGGTCCGTGCTCTTTGAGCGAAAGTCCACGCCCAACCTGTTGTAAAGCCTGAACCCCAGCCCACCAGAGCCATAGACCTGGATGGGATAAGAGGTGACGCCGCCCTTTGATATGTGAAGATAGTGGGATATGCCCATGTTGAGCCGGAGGAACAGCCTTTTGTCCGGGTTCCCCAGACCCACTTCCAGCGCGCCCGGAACCCGCCACAGAATTCCCCATCCTGATCCGCAACATTCAACCCATATGCTATCCCACGAAGGCATATAATCCCACCCTTCCGCGCATGTTCTCATGTAGGCCACTTGATTATTAAATCCCAGCCAAAGCGTGGCGTCATCACCAAGCCTAACTCTTTGTGCTACGCCAGCGAAAAACCAGTGGTTTGAATCCATCCAGGCCATGTTCCAGATAAGGGTATCTACCTGCCCATAATCAAGAGTGGTGTCCGCCCATTCCTCTCTTCTCGTGTTCATCTCCCAACACAGCAGGAGCGCGGGATTGTTGTCCTGCCCCAGGCCTATTCGGTTCAGCCATGAAAAGTTGAGCCTGTATCCCCACCGTTTGGAATGTTGCTCAAGGTTTCCTCCCCATCTCCAGATATGCCATAACTCGTCTGTGGGGCCATACCCCGCGGACAGACTAGTCTTCCACGGGCCAAGGCTGGCCGAAAGCCCCAGTTCCCCGTTTATGTGGCGGCTGTGCCCATATTCGTAATATGTGGAATCAACGGGAAAGCCATGTTCATCCCGACTGTAAAGCCAGTAGCCCACATACCTGACGAGGGAGAGTCCGGTCCTGGAAAAGGCCCAAACCCTCCCGAACCTCCTGGACACCATCAGATTTCCGTAAATTTTTAAGGGGTTTCCAAATCGCAGGGAGTCCGTCTCAAAGAGCCTGTAGGCTATAACCCAATCCTGGTTGGCGAATCCCAGGCACGCGATGCTGTCAAGGTTGGCCCAGGCCATCTTGTTTCGCGAAACGCAGGGGAAAACCGTCAGATCGCTTATGGTATCACCAACCATGAGGGACATATCCCAGCCCAGGCTCAGGGCACGGACGCTGGGTGTTCCGTAAGCCGGAATATCCCAGGATAGAAGAAAACACAGGATCATACTTGAATTATAAAGGTGAGATTTGAAAGATTTCAAAACGGAATGAACGTGAAACCTTTTCTCTAACGAACCCCTTCAACCCCTCGTGCGGCCCGGAAACGCTATCCAAGCAGATGGTTTCTGTCCAGGGCAAGCCCCGTGCCTGCCCTGCCGGGCTGTCGCGCCTTAGTCCACCCGTTTCCCCTTCCACTCCCCCATGTTCCAGTCCCCGCGCTCGTTTGCCTGACCCCACTGGCCCTCTATCCTGGCACCTCCGTCCTTCAGGACGAAATACCCTATGCCTTCTGCCTTCTTGCCTCCGCTGACCTCGGTCCAGGTGAAATACAGGGTATCATTCTGTATCTCGCCGGTGAGCATCCCCTTGACTCCCTTGTATTCGTAGGTCCCATCAACGGCCCTGCCCTTCTGGGTCAGCTCAACCGTTCCCCAGTTCGTGCTCCATGTCCCGGCAAAGGTTTCATTTGCCCTTGTCTCGCCCTTTTCCCCGAGAAGCTGGCAGGCCACCAGGGCCGCGCCCAGAATAACGACAGGAAGCATCTTTTTCATGGTAGCGAAAATATAAAGGAAAACGAGGGGGTGAGACAAGAAGGGGACTGGAGGCCGACAAGATTTTCCCGGCGAGGGTTTTACAGGTTGCCTATTTTTTCATTATCTCATGACAGATTTCGCTTGCCTCTCAGTCCAAAGCCTGACCCTTAAGCAGGGCAGGCGCAGAGGACTGCTCTACTTCACCTCCAGGACCTCAATCCTGAGCTTGCCCACGATGGGGATTATCTCTGACTGACGCTCTATCTCGCCTATCTTAAGGATGATGTGGCCGCAAGACGCCGGGAACTCCCCGGCTATGGGATCAACCCCAACCCACACCCCGTCAACGAAGCTCGCGTTCCACGCGTGGTAGTAAAATCTCCCCTCCTGCCAGACAAGGCCAGCCAGGACAACGGTCGGAATGCCAGCCGCGCGGGCCAAAGCGCCATAAAGAATGGAGTGTTCGTTGCAATCCCCGTAGCGCATATCAAGGACCTCGCGGGCCGAGGGAACCGTGACGGTCGCGCGCTTGTCCAGGTAGCCGAAAACCCAGCGCATTATGGCCTCTGCCCTTTCGGTTTCTCCGGATATTCCCGCGGTAACGCTGTCCGCTATGTGTTTTATTCGTGGGTCATCCGCCTGCATGAAGGATGTTGGCTCGGTATAGGCCTTTCGCAGGCTGTCCGGGAGGCCCTGGCTCAGCCTGTCAACCATTGTCCTGGGGTCAATTGAGCGAACCTCCACTATGACGAAGCCCTTCCCCTTCTCAAGGAGGTCCTGGACGCCGAGGAGTTCCAGGTCAAGGTTCCCCTCAAGGTTCCGTAGCCTGTATTTTATTGTCCTGGCCCCACGAGAAACCGGCTTGCCCTCCGGCTGAATTGAGAAAGTCCGAAGGAGGTCAAGGGGCGGGCCGGTCTCCTGCGCGAGGGCCTTTTCCCTGCCCTCTTCTACGAAGGAGAGATCCATGGGGTAAGTCTCGCGGATTATTCTTCCCCTGTAGAGGTAAAAAGAAGTTGTCGCGCCCATGAAGACCGAGGTGTATTTGCTTGCTTTTACCCGCTGATCCATGTAGTCCATCGCGGTATCCCCCCCGTATTCAACCCGCGCGCTGTCCAGGCTGAAGGTTGATGGGTCATAGAGCCAGATCAACCCCATCGGGGCCTTCCCGTATGCTAGGGCCCCGGCCCATGTCTGGGGCAGGAATGTGTTCTCCCTCCAGGGCACCTCCCTCTGAATAATCCTGCCTGAGCCGTCATCAACCGAGAGGAAAAGCTTGTCCCCTGAGACCGTCCCCTCAACTATCATGTGCTGATCGCCGGTCTTCATAGCGAAGGTCATCCTCTGCATCCTGAAACCCGAATCGCACTCCGCTGTTAGTTGGGATGAGATCTCTTTCGGGACGCCCATCATCGCGAGGCTCATGTATCCGTCTTCCTGAACGCGGAACCCGGATCTGGTCGGGATGACCTGGAAGTGGTTGTGACCTATCTTTGTCTCCTTCAGGTAGGTGCTCATCCACTGGTCAAGGCCCCCGGAGAGTTCCTCCTGTGGCGGGACAACGGGCTGTGTGGATTTCCTGCAGGCCGGCAGAACTGCAATCAAAAGCAGAAGCGAGGCTTTTCTCATGGGAAAATTATAATGCAGGGCGGTGCGCGGGCGCCTGGCTGTTATTAGTTGCTGGTTATTGGCCAGCTGATTCCCACCCAGCTTTAGTCGGGTAGGCCCACGCCTCTTGGGTGCCGCGGGATTACCCCCTTTCGTGGCTGGGGCGTCCGAGCTACCTGAATATGATGTGGGATGGGCCGCGGAATACCCTTTCGGGACGAGGGCGCGGCAGACCGTTGGACTGATCTGTTAACCCTGATGTGGCGCGCGCATAAAAGCCCATATTCTACTCTTTTTGTCCGGAGTGTCTTTACAGAAAAAACACGAATAGTAAAGAAATCTGGCCCCGACAGCCCCTTGCCGGGCCGCTATTCCCGGCACGCAACCCACTACCTTCGTAAGGTCTAGCTTGTGGGTTCAGGCCCCTCCGGGGGCTCTCTGATATCCCAGAGATGGCTCGTGTTGAAACAAGGCGTAAGCCATTTCCCTCCTCCATCCCTCTTGGGCCGTTTTCACGATTTCCCGCAACAGGCATTCCCGCCCATTGCTGGTTTATCATTTGCAACTTATGGAATTCCTGGGCCTGCCAGCACCACTTTTGGCCGATGGCGGAATCGGCGAATACCTCTATTCACTTGGTTTCCCCAGGGAATACCTGGCCTGCGAGGCCCTGGTCAGGGCACCTGATCTCCTCGCGCGCGTTCACGCGGGGTATGTCAGCGCCGGCGCGCAGGTAATAACCACTAACACATTTGATGCCAATGTTGAGAAGATGGACAGGCACGGACTGGCTCACAGGTGCAGGGAGATAAACGCCCTAGCGGTTCGCCTCGCTAGGGAATCCGGGGCCGCGCGGGTCGCTGGATCGGTTGGCCCACCTGACCCTGGCCTTTCTTACTCCTTCGCGCCCCGCGACCCATCCAGGCTAAACGAGTCCTATATTCCACAGATTGAAGGATTGCTTGAGGGGGGCGTTGATCTCATTCTCCTGGAGACCCAGGTTGATCCCAGGCACGCGGCCCACCTTTTCGGCCTTGTGCGTTCGTTGTCACCGGATGTTCCCGTTGCCGTGAGCTTCACATTCGGAATTGACCTGTTGACCCCGGCCGGATTCTCGGTTAATGATGTTGTGGAAGCCCTCTCCAGTCTTGATCTCGCCGGATTGGGAGCGAACCACGGGGTCAGTCCCCTGCAGTTCCTGGACATATACAAGCGGCTACTCGCGATCTCCCCGTTTCCCATAATCCTTGAGCCGAACTCAGGCGTCGCGCGCTTCCATGATGGTAGCTTTGTCTACCCATCAACCCCCGCGCACTTCGCCAGGTGCATGGCATCCTGCTCCGGCGAGAGAACCGCCCTTTTAGGCGGTTGTTGCGGCACCACGCCGGAGTTCGTAGCGGCCCTCAGAAAACACCTTTCGTCCGGCAGGGCTGAGATCGTTTCGGTTGGCTGGAGTCCTGAAGAAAGCGCGAGGGCATCAGCGGCCCCCAGCTCGCCACCTGTCCTGGCTGAGAGCCTCTCGTCCGGAAGGGCATTGGTGGTTGAACTGCTTCCCCCAAGGGATGGCGATCCCTCATCGTTTCTCAGAAAAGCCGAGGCCATTCGCCGGTTTGAACCGCTGACGATCAGCGTTCCGGATTCGCCCATGGGCCGGGTGAGGGCATCCCCCAGCCTGATGGCCACCATGCTTCGCGAGCGGCTTGGGTTGGAATCCCTCGTCCATTTCGCCCTGAGGGACAGGAGCCTTACCCGCGTTCAATCGGACTTACTCGGCCTTTCGGCCTCCGGGCTTCACACCCTCTTCGTGGTCGCTGGCGACCCGCCCGCGCTCGGCGACTACCCGCAGGCCACCGCCATATACGATCTCTCCACCGAGGACACCCTCTCCCTTATGAAGAAACTCTCGGCGGGGCGCGACCTCACGGGCCGCGAGATAGGCAGGGGGGCATACTTTTTCCCGGGGTCCGCTGTCTCGCTATCCGATCCGAAAGCAAGGGATAAGATAAAGAGGCGCTGGGAGCTCGGCTCAAGGTTCTTCATAACCCAGCCGGTATACTCAGCCGAGGATGCTGAACCGCTCCGAGACATGCTTGAGGAGTATCCGGTAATAATATCCCTACTGCCCATGAGAAACAAGGCCAACGCCATATACCTGGCATCGGAGGTTCCGGGGATAAATGTTCCGGACAAAATTCTCGCGAGAATAGAATCCCTTGATGACGCTGATGTCCTGGCGTTTTCTTTGGATACGCTCAGCGAGGTAATGGAGTCTCTCCGCGGGCTCGCCCGTGGGGTCTATCTTTCCGGCCCATCGGCCGGGGTGGAAGAACTGGCAAAACTATGGAAACAAGGATAACGAGGCCGAAGCCGGAGGATGTCTTGCCTGATGTCAGGCGAGTGCTGGCCAGGGCTGGCTGTCCCCCGGATTCCGGCCAGGATTTCCTTGCCGTAGCAGAACGAGCGATACACATGCTCTCTGAGATAGCCAGTCCAGCCACATTTTCAACCGAGATGATGGTCATCGCTTTCTCGGATGAATGGATTGAGACGGAAGGCTTCACCATTGTCTCCCGCGATATGGCAAGAAAATTGCGGGGCGCCGAGAAACTGAGCTTGTTTCTCGCCACAATAGGCCCTGGGCCTGAGGAGGTCTGTTGTGCCCTTTTTGAGGAGAGCAGGTTCAGCGAGGCTCTCGCGCTTGACGCCGCGGCCTCGGAGATGGCTGAGCTCCTACTTAGACGAGCGCACATGGAGGCCGCGGCCCTGATGCGCGGTTTCGCGGGAACCGCTCGGTATGCCCCCGGATACGGGGACTTCTCGCTGAGCCACCAGGCCCGGATAGTTAATCTCCTTGGAGGCGATGAGACAGGGGTGAGAGTAATGGAGGATTCCTTTATGCTCGTCCCGAAAAAGAGCACCACCGGAGTCGTCGGATGGAAAAGGCCAGAAAACTGAGAGAACTGCTCGCGAGCCGGGTCGTCTTCCTGGACGGGGCAACCGGCACCGAGCTTATAAGGAGAGGGCTTCCTCCGGGTGCCTCCCCGGAGCTCTGGGCCTCGGAGCATACCGATGTCCTGGAACAGCTCTACAAGGATTACGCTGATTCTGGGTCTGACATAGTTCTGACCAACACCTTTGGCGCCAACAGGGTGAAGCTGAGAGAGCGCGGGCTCGTCCGCAGGATAAACGAAAGGATGGTGAAAACAGCCCTTGACGCGATCGGAGAGAGGGTTATAGTCGCCGCGAGCGTTGGTCCCACCGGACTCCTGATGTATCCCCAGGGACCTCTCGTGATGTCAGAGGCATACGATGTATTCCGGGAGCACGCTGAGGCCCTCCTCACTGCTGGGATTGAGGTGTTCTTCCTGCAAACCTTCTCTGACCCGCGGGAGTTGAAGGCCGCTTTCCTGGCAGTCAAGGACATAGCGCCGGATTCCTTCGTCTCAATGCAGATGACATTCGGTCAGGATGGCCTCACCCTCTCAGGAACAACCCCATCCGCCCTCGCTCTCCTGGCAGAGCACCTGGGGCCTGACGCGGTCGGGATGAACTGCTCCCTGGGACCAGAGGGTCTCTTACCAGTTTTCCAGGAATTGGCGAGGTTCTCCACGAGATACCTGGTCGCAGAGCCGAACGCGGGCCTCCCGGTCAATGACGCCTATGGCCTTGGGCCCTCGGAGTTTGCCTCCTGGGCAGAGGATTTCGTTTGGACGGGCGCGAACATCATAGGCGGTTGTTGCGGCACAGGGCCGGACCATGTCAGGGAATATGTCCAGCTCATAGGTCGGAGGCCCCCGGAGAAAAGGGAACCGATATCCCTGGTTGCTCTGAGCTCGCTGGACCGTGTTGTGCCAATCGGCGGAAGGGTTCTAGCTGTTGGCGAGTCCATAAACCCGACCGGGAAGCCTCGCATGAGGGAGGCCCTTAAAAACGGTGATTTTGACCTCGTGCTCTCGCTCGCCAGGGCCCAGGATAAAGCGGACATACTGGATGTCAACCTCGGCCTGGAGAAGCTCCTCCCGGATGGCTTTGTCCATGAGCTCTTTTCAAGGCTCACCGATGGCCCGCCTCTGTCGTGCGACCTGTCATCCCCCGAGCTCCTGGAACAAGCGTTTTCCGAGATGGGCGGAATAGGCCTCCTGAACTCACTGACCGCCACATATGACGATATTTCCGCGAAGATAGGGATACTGAAAAGGCACGGCGGTTTTGCTGTCCTGCTTCCGATTGACGAGGATGGACTCGGGGAGACCCCAGAAGATAGGCTCATGAAGATAAGGAGGGGCCTTGAGATTCTTGAAGAACACGGCTTCCCAGCCGAGCGCGTAATCGCGGATCCGGTTGTTAAACCCGTGGCCACGGGAGCGTCGCCCAGGGTTACCGTAGAGACCCTGATAGGCTTGAAATCCATGGGCCTTATTACCATAGCCGGGGTATCCAATATCTCCCACGGGCTTCCGGGAAGATCCGGAATAAACTCCGCTATGCTTTGCGCCCTAGTGGAGGCAGGGCTTGACCTCGCGATAATTGATGTGAACGATCCGGCCACCATGAGCGTTCTTACCGGAGCTCAGGTCTTGCTCGGAAGGATTGAGCCAGCTGAATCTCCGGCTACTGAACTGGGGGCCGTCCCGCAAGAACCAGCCGTTGAACTAACGCGAGCAATTTTCCTCGGCGACAGGCACACCGCGTTGACCGAGACGAAGAATCTCATTGAGTCCGGCTTTAAGCCCGAGGAGATAATAGACAAATGCCTCAGCCCGGCGCTTGAGAGGGTGGGGGAATCATACGAACAGAAGAGGTTGTTCCTGCCCCAGCTGGTTCGGGCCGCGGAAACCGCGCAGGCCGTCATGGAAACCATCAAGCCCCACCTGGCCCGCGGAGGCAAGGTGGGGCACCGCGGAACCATTGTTATAGCCACTGTCCGAGGGGATGTCCACGACATAGGGAAGAACCTGGTCGCGCTGTTCCTGAGAAACGCCGGGTTCAATGTGATTGACCTCGGCAGGGATGTCCCCGCGGAGAAAATAGTCCAGGAGGCCGAGAGAAACCGCGCTGAGATAATAGCCCTTTCTGCTCTGATGAGCACTACCGCGCCCCGGATGGAGGAGGTCATAAAGCTGGCCAGGGAGAAGGGCCTGGCCGTGCGCGTCATGGTGGGCGGAGCGGTAGTGACCAGGGATTTCGCTGAGAAAATAGGCGCGGACGCGTATGGCCCGGATGCCTACTCAGCGGTAAAGCTGGCCGAGGGCCTCCTGAATAGGCTCCGGAAATAAGCGGGCCGGTTCCGATTCAGACCAGCCTCAGTCCAAAAAACGCTAACCAATCATCCGCTATGACCAGCGCGCCCAAAACGCCTTCGGCTCCCTTTATCACGCGGAGAGCATCATTCGCTTCAACCCCCGGCCTGACCTCGTTGCCGAGCCTGGTTGCCCAGGCGTCAGCGAGCGCGCCGGTCTCAGCGACCACGGTCGCGGCCCAACTGTAGCCGAAACTGAGAGAGGGCCCCATTTTGCCCGATGATGTTGCTATTCCCCATGACCCCGGAGGTATCGCTATTTTTGGCCCTTGAATCTTTGGGTTCCCGGAGAAAACCCTCAGCGATCTCTCCCTGTTGCTCCTCATGAAGACATCCCCGCCGTTCTCGGCCGCCATTTCGCCCTCGTATACCCTCACAACCCTTTCCGCGAAAGCGCCCGCGACCGCGGCCATAGGCCCGACACCAGCGGCCCGGCCTGCCTGTGCCATTTCAACAGCGATGGCAGGCGCACCCGGCATCCCATCAACCGGCTCAAGGCTCATCCCGAATATCGGGTGAGATTTAAGGTATAACTCGGTTTCCTCCCACAGGCTCGCGATCGTCCGTCTAGCGGGTTCAGGGTCAATGGGCACCTCTGATAAAAGGAGCATGTCGGTTTTCCGGTGGATGATCCTGACCGAGCAAGGCCAGCCGGAAACCCATTCCCTGTAAGGCTTCATTCAAGTGCCTCAAGCGCGCCTGTGGGGCAGGCATCCAGGCAGAACAGGCAGAATATGCACTTCCCGGAGTCAAAAACCAGCCTGTCCTCGGTGTCCATAGCGAGCGCGCCCGTTGGGCAAACGCCAGGGCACGACCCGCAGTCAACGCACAGGTCCTCGTGCCTCACTATCTTGTCCGAAAGGGGAAAGACCGAGACCCCTTGTTCCTTCAGCCACGCTATTGCCCTTTCCGGATCAGGGCCTATGTCCGCCACCATCTCGCCATCCTCGGTCTGGGTTACCTTTGCCCGGAGGATGTTGACCTCAACGCCCTGTTCCCTGATGAGCGCGGTTATTATCGGCCTGTCCACTATGTCCTTTGGAAAGTGAAGAAACAGCTTCATTCTATACCTCCCACGGGAGCGAACGCCCCTCAACCGGCAGGGGCCTCGTGAAGCCAGAGAGGCTGAAACGCCCCTCTTTTACCCAGGATTTAAGGGTTTCCGCGACACGCCTTGATATTCTCATGCTCGTCCTTGAACCGGTCCTTGCCCTCTTGCCCATGATCTCAACCCAGCCGGTTTTCAGCTCGCGGTAGCTCAGCTCGGCAACGACCGGCCTCTGCCTTCTGACCACGCCGTAATCAAGGACAACCGTCTTTATCTGGCTGTTGGGCCTTGAACATGTCTCGGCCAGCTCCTCGTCCAGGACCGGAATCGCAAGCCCAATGCCCAAAAACAGGCTAACTCCGTATCCGGGGATATAAGCGGCCCGGACTAATTCCGGACTCATTTCCTTGAGGTTGCCCACCAGCGCGAGGGTAGCGCCGGGGGTCACGGGCACCCCCGCGGAGTCGCGCTTCGGGTTCGCGTTGAACTGGGTCCCCTCCCAAGCGACATGGCCGATGGCGCCGCCCAGGAATATCCGCGTTCCTACCCCAACCGTCCTGAGCTCGGGGTCCTTGAGCAGGGGCGAGAGCTCTCCTGATGTGGCATACATCACATTCCCGTATCCGGGCAGGAGTTTCCCCATGTATGTGTGTAGAACACGAGAAGACGAGTTCGTTGCCGCGGCGTAATTCTGATACAGGTTTCTCGGATTGAACAGGAACGCCTGGTTCAAGTTCTTCATGGTTATCTCGCCCTCCACAAGGCCCCTCGGGTAGCAATCTGAACGAGCGCCCTCGCCGCGGAACCTCACCGGTTCCCCTCGGAGCAGGGCCTCTATCACATGCGCGCCGCCGTATTTGGGATTTGAAAGCGAGACCTGGGTCGCGCCGAGATAAAGGTCAACCGCGGCTATGCCTCCGTATGCCTCCACATCGTTCAGGAAGGCTCTCTGGAAGCGTGCCGGGGGGTCAGTGTGTCCGGTGTTCAGGAACAACCCAGACGAGCACATCATCCCAAATGTCCCCGTTGTCACAACATCAACCCTTTCCGCGACCGCTTTCACGCCCTCGGCCTCACGAAGCCTGGCGGCCTCCTCTGCTGTGAGGACGACCACATCGCCTCGCGCTATCCTCTCGTTTATCTGTTCAAGGTCTCTCTGCATATTGCCTCCAGTTGTTGAATGCCGGGCAGGTTGCCCAGGATGATCCTTCGGGGATGGTTTTGGTGATTAGGAAAATTGACGAAGGAGCTAGGCCTTTGTCCGGCAAACGGACAGACTCCCCCTGACAGGGGGCCGGGTGGCCTGGCGCATGTCATCCTTCGTCCTCTTCATGGCCCGAAAGTATAAGGCGCATGGATGTGGCGGTTCAAACGCGATCACTGCGGGACAAAATCAACCCCCTGCCTCAGTCCATGGCACAACTGCCACGACGCTCCTGTTCTCCTGCCTCAGGTATTTCCTCGCAAGCCGAACCAGGTTTTCCCCGGTGATCCCGGAGATCATCTCCGGGTAGCGGTTCAGATATTGCGGATCGCCAAGGATCACCGCGGCCTCCCCCACGGAAAACCCGAGGTCTTCCGCGTATTCCCTGTTATATATCAGCTCCGCCAGGCACTGTTTCCTGGCCCTCTCCAGCTCATCGTCCGTGAGCCCCTCGCGGGTGAGCCTGGCGATTTCCGAATCCAGAGCACGGCTTATCTCCAGCGGGTCAACCCCCTTTTGCAGTTCAACCTCTATAACCAAGAGGCCGGGATACCTGTTCTTGCTCACGAAAGCCCACACCGAGACAGCAAGCTCCTTCTCCACCACCAAGCTCCTGTATAGCCTTGACCCCCTGCCTCGGCCCAGCGCCGCGGCCAAAAGCTCAAGGCCCGGCATATCAGGGCTGGAGGCCTCTGGCACATGGTAGGAAGCCAGATATATCCCTGTTTCGGTTTCTCCGGGTATAAACCAGACCCTCTCTCCGGATTGCTCTGGCTCCACCTGGATTATATCCGGTGGTTCCTCCGGCGGATTGCGCAGTGGTCCAAAATATTCCCCAGCCCACGAAAAGACGCTGTCCGCCCCTACATCTCCGACAACCACCAGGGTTGCCCTTGATGGGCGATAGTATGTCCTGTAGAATTCCCTGATCCCTTCAGGTGTGAAAGAGCTTATGGAAAAGCCCCATCCAAGGGTCGGATTCCTGTATGGATGAACCAGGTAAGACAATGACCACAGGCTCTCGTATGCCTTGCCGAACAGGTCGTTCTCCGCTGTTAGTCTGCGTTCCTCCATGACAACATCCCTCTCCGCGCGAAAATTGCCCAGGGTCAGATTGACCATCCTGTCCGCCTCCATTGACATGACGAGCCTGACCGCTTCCGGCGGCACAACCGAATGATACACGGTCACATCAAGGTCAGTCCAGGCGTTGTCGTAGCCACCGGTTTCGCTTATTTTCTCTGAGAACATGTTCGCGGGGCCGGCCGACCCGTTGAACATCAGGTGCTCGGTCATGTGCGCCATCCCTCCCTGGTTGTCGTTTTCGTTTGCCGAGCCAACGGAATACCAGAGCTGAACGGCCGCGATCCCAGCCGTGGTGTCCTCCACGACCAGGACTCTCATGCCGTTACCCAGGATGGTGTCCTGCACGAAAACCGGTTGCAGGCCATGGCTGGCGTAAAGGAGGACAGGGATGAAGTAAATCACGAGGGGAATGAAAGGTTTGGGCCGCGCTATCAGCATGGATACTCGGGCCTGAAAGCGTCCGGGTAATGCTTTATCCCCTCTGGTGTCACGGATATAGCGTCAAACCTGACCTGGACGCCCTCCAGACCCATCTGCGCGATGAAGTGCTCCGCGGTCAGGGCTATGCGCCCGCGCTTTTTTTGGTCAACGGATTCAAGGGGCTCGGCAGTTGCCGATGCGCTACTTTTCACCTCAACGAAGACCAGGGTGTCCCGGTCCCACGCGACTATATCAGCCTCCCCGCCCCTGATGGTGAAGTTTCTCGCGATTATCACATAACCCAAGGACCTGAGGAAATCAGCGGCTTCCTGTTCCGCGCGCCTGCCGGTTTTTACCGTGCTTATCTCAGCCCTCCCCTTCCTTCTGGTCGGTGGCTTCCGGTTCCACATGTTCCGCGGGAGCCTCGGGCGCCTCCTCTGCCGGCGGAGCCTCAGGTTCCTCAGCCATTACTTCGTCCGCCACTGGCTCTGGCCCGGCCGCTGGCTCCGGTGTCACTGGGTTGAGGGCGCTGAGCTCCTCGGCGGTAAGTCGTCTGTCCTTGAGCTTGGCGTGCTTGCCTATCCTGCCCCTAAGGTAACCCAGGTTCGCGCGCCTGACCTTTGCCCTCTTGATTATCTCTATCCGCTCCACAGATGGCGAGGCAAGGGGGAATATCCTCTCAACACCTATTCCGGCAGAGATCTTTCTGACAACTATGCTTTTCCCTATGCCTTTGCCCCTTTCGGCTATGACGACGCCTTCGTATGCCTGGAGACGCACCTTTTCCTCGGGTTTTTTGGTCTTGGGGTTCACCCTCACCTCTTTTACCCTTACATAAACCCTGACCGTATCCCCAGGCTTCATCCTGGGGAGGTCAGAGCGGGCAAAGGAGGATTCAAGGGCCCTTATCAGATCTTCCACGGTTCTTCTCCTCTTTCAACAATTCCCGCAACAAATCCATCTCGCCAGACCCCGTATTCCTTCTCGCCAAGAGATCTGGACGCAGACGCAAAGTATAAAGCAAGGACTGGCGCACGCGCCAGTTCGTTATTGCCCGGTGGTTACCGGAGAGAAGGACATCCGGAACCGCAAGGCCAAGGTATTCCCGAGGTTTCGTGTAAGATGGGTGGCCGAGTAGTCCGCTCTCAAAGGAATCATCCCTCGCGGAATCCTGGTCTCCGAGAGCGCCCGGCAATAACCTGGCTATGGCATCAAGCAATATCAGGCCTGGTCCCTCCCCTCCTGAGACGACCAGGTCCCCTACCGAGAACTCCCCATCAGCCCAGCGCATGACCCTCTCGTCAATGTCCTTGTATCTCCCGCAGACGATGACCAGGTGCGGCTGGACTGAGAGCACCTTCACCCATTCCTGGCAAAGGACGCGGCCCCTGGCGCTCGCCACGAGAACCAGGCCGCCCTCGTCCGCTGTAGCGTCGGTTATCGCTCTTATCAGCGGCTCTGGTCTGAGGACCATGCCCGGCCCCCCACCGAAGGGGTAATCATCCGTGTCCTTCGGCGTCCTGGCGTAGTGTTTCGGGTTCAGAAATCTCACTTGGAGGCTCCCCGCCTGAACCGCGGCCCGCGGCGGCCCGAATTCCAACCACTGCCTTATGAGCTCGGGGAAGAGGGTTATGAAGGTAATTTTCAACGAGGAAATTATAAGGATGGGAACGGCAAGGTTTCAAACCGCGGCTTTGAAGGCCCAAAATCCCAACTTACCCAGCGCCTGATACTTCTCCCCGGACGGGACGAGCTCCTCCTTGTAGGGGAATTAGCTTCTTGAAGAAATGGGGATTTTTTGTTTTGGACGGGTATATTTTCGCGAGCTCTTCAAAGCCTCTTCAGCCTGAGAATCCCTTTTCCCCTGTCTATTTCCCCGATGAATTCCCTGGTCAATGGCACGGATAGTCTACCGGCCTCAAGTATGAAATAAAAAGGGGTGGGCGTCAGGTCTTCAACCCTTCCAAGGAATTCTCCTTCTGGACCCAGAACGCTCATACCCACGAGCTCAAAGGCGTAGAACTCTCCCTCCCCTGCCGGCGGAAGGTCTCCGGCCATTGCCAAGAGGTGCAGGCCCGCTATCTCTCTGGCCTGTTCCGGGTTATCAATCCCGGAGAACTTAACGACCAGGGAGCCCTTTCCCGTTCGCCTGATATAAGCCATTCGCAGTTCAACCGTGCGTCCGTCTTTCTCCCGAACGAAGAAACAGGAAATCCTTGACAGATCATCCGGTTCCAGGTATGGCAATAGATTGAGTTCACCCTTGAGCCCGGTGGTCCTGCCTATCCTACCAACGGAAACCAGGCTCTCACCGAACGGGCCCGCGGGATCGCCAGGAGGCCTCACTTCTTCTTGCCGGGCAACCACGGAGGGTTTGCCCCTTTACTCTATGATCTCCAGCTGGGCCCTGCGCCCCTTCTTCATTGCGGCCGCACCCACTATTGTCCTTATCGCCCTGGCGGTGCGCCCCTCTTTTCCGATGATCTTCCCCAGGTCGCCTTCGCCGACTCTCAGCTCGTATATGACGCTCTTTTCTCCGGCCAGCTCACGGACATCAACCTTGTCAGGATGATCCACGAGAGCCTTTGCTATGTATTCTATGAGCTCTTTCAGTTCAGCCATGTTCCACCTCTCTGGTTCTTGCGAGATTAAAGATGCTCCTTGCTCTGGGTGTTATTTGCGCTCCCTTGTCCAGAAGTTCCTGGACCCGCGCGGTGTCCACCCTGAACTCATCCTTCCTGAGCGGGTCATAGTAGCCGAGAATTTCCTGGACATAGCTCCCCACGGCAAGCCTGCTGTCAACGACAACGAGCCTGTAGAAAGGCCTGCCCCTCTTTCCTCTTCTTTCCAGTCGTATCTTCAGCATTTTACCACCTGAAGTGCGCGAAAACCCTGTTGGCCTCAGCCATCTTATGCGCGTTTTCCTTCACCTTGACTGCTGTTCCCGTGTTCCGGGACGCGTCAATGAGCTCGTTCGCGAGCCGCTCTGACATGGTTCTCTCTGGCCTGTTCCTCGCGGCATCCAGGAGCCATTTCATCGCCAGAAATTGCTGTCTCTTTGGCCTTACCTCAACCGGCACCTGGTATGTCGCGCCGCCAACCCTCCGGGGCCTCACCTCAATGGCGGGTTTGACATTCTCCAGTGCCCTGAGAAAAACCTCTATCCCCTGCTCGCCGGTCTTCTTCTCCACCGTGTCCATAGCCTCGTAGAAGATCCTCTGCGCGAGCGCGCGCTGACCGTCCCACATCATGTAATTGATGAACTTGGAAACGATCGCGGACCCGAACCTTGGGTCAGGGGGTATGTTTCTCGTGGGGGCTCTCTTTCTGCGCATCCTGCCTCACTTCTTTGGTTTCTTGGTCCCGTATTTTGACCTGCTTTTTGACCTGCCGTCAACGCCGGCCGAGTCGTATCTGCCCCTTATGATGTGATATTTCACGCCGGGGAGGTCTTTCACTCTCCCGCCCCTGACCATGACCACCGAGTGCTCCTGCAGGTTGTGGCCCTCGCCAGGGATGTAGGCGATAACCTCTTTCCCGTTGGAAAGCCTTACCTTCGCCACTTTCCGCAGGGCGGAGTTGGGTTTCTTTGGCGTGGTCGCGTAGACCCTGATGCATACCCCTTTCTTCTGGGGGTTGGCGGCCAGCGCGGGTGCCTTTGACTTTTTTCTTTTCGGCGCCCTACCAAGCCTTACCAGCTGATTTATCGTTGGCATAAAAATTCCCTTCTCGCTAGGGAGCAAATTATAATCCCTGGCAATGGGAGGGATCAAGGCCTCGCTCAGCTCCAAAAATAAGATCACCGAAACGCGAACTGGTGTTTCAAAAATGTGATCACCGAACAGCTCTCTGTTTAAGATATGGAGGCA
>FWPU01006553.1_pt1 | contig 23050 bp, 18 predicted proteins | sample 2228361 | NCBI WGS metagenome assembly FWPU01 (sample SAMEA103939777, study PRJEB20133) | metagenome
TGCTATTTTATTCAAAACCAACCGGATTTGTGACAGACACCTATCACGCGAGCGGGGTGATTTTCTTCACGCTGGCCCTGGAGTGCCAAATCGCCGTTGCTCTGGCTCGTCGTATCTGTGATGTGACATGATAATCGAGAGTTGCGTCACACCTACGATAGCGAATTTGCACTCTGGTGACCAGATATTTCGGATTAATAAATGGTTAACCTTGCATTAAATCCCTCTCTTATTGCCAGTCTATCGTCTCCTTTTTGTTAATTTCGCTTATCTTGATTCTGCTGTATACTTCCACTCTGTTCAGAGAGACTTATCCAGGATAGTGAGGGCTTACCCGTGAAACCTGCAACCATCCACACGCTGGATTTGAACTTTATGGGCGCGCCGGGCGCTATTGCTGCTTATCTGATTCCGCACACTCAAGGCGCAATCTTGATCGAAAGCGGGCCTGGATCTACCCAGGAGGCTTTGCAGGCGGCGTTGAGGCAACATGAACTGCGTCTGACGGATATCACCGACGTATTCCTCACCCATATCCATCTGGATCATGCCGGAGCTGCTGGCTGGCTGGCGCGTCACGGCGCCCGCATCCACGTTCACCCGGTTGGCGCTCCTCATCTGCGCAATCCAGAGAAACTGCTGGCGAGCGCGGCGCGAATTTATGGCGAGATGATGGCGGAGATGTGGGGGGATTTCCTGCCCGTCCCAGAAGATCGTCTGTCTGTGCTCCAGGATGGCGAAGTGGTGGAGGTTGGCGGCCTTCGGGTGCAGGCGTTCGATACCCCCGGGCACGCGGATCATCATTACGTCTATCTATTCGAAGATGTCTGTTTCAGCGGCGATATTGGCGGGGTGCGACCCGCCGGGAGTCGGCATCTGCGCTTGCCCATGCCACCCCCGGAATTTAATCTAGAGAAGTGGCGTCTCAGCCTGGCGCGCCTGAGAAGCCTGGGCGCACGCAGAATTGCTCCCACTCATTTTGGCATATTTGACGATCCTGATTGGCACCTGGACGCCATTGCCCGCGAGCTGGATAGCATCGAGGCCTGGATTGCCGCCAACCTCTCGGATAGCCCGACCCTTGAAGAAGTGGCGGAGCGATTCCTGGCCTGGACCGGCCAGCGCTCCCAGACGGAGCAGGTCACACTGAGCCAGCAGCAGATGTTTGATGCAGCGAATCCCGCCTGGATGTCCCCCGCCGGCATCCACCGCTACTGGCGGAAATATCGCAGCCCAGAAGCGGCCTCAAAAGCAAATTGAGGTGCACCCGGAGCAGCAACGCTTGTGGCGACCCAACCGCTCATCAGCAGTCAAAGGCTAAAGCTGGTGATTTTTGTTCGTCACGGCCTGACCACCAGGAGCTGCGGCTGGCTTTCGCCGGAAATATCCGGGTTGTAGTAATCATAGGCGTTACTGGCGGGCGTCTGGGCTGTCAGAGGGTATTTAGCCCGCAAGCGATAGCTAAAGGAAAGCGGATTGCCGGCGCTCAGGTTGCTGACGTAAACCAGGATTTGCCTGCCGGTCAATTCGTAGCGCTCAATGGTTGGGAAGGCGTAATCGGCTGGCATGTCATCGAATCGGGTTACCAGCGCAGCCAGGTCCTCGCTCAGGACTGCAAAGCCTGGGGGCACACCGAGGTCAATCAGCGCCGATTCTGCTTGACCCTGCCGCAGGCTTACGGTTACATTCACGCCTGCTGTATCGTTCACACTCAGTTCATTGCGGTCATAGCTCACCTGGATATCTACCAATTCCTGACCATCCATAAGCTCTGGATACGCTGCCAGCCTGTCCCAGGGAAGGTAATAGCTTCCCGATACCTGGTACATCAGGTTGCCATCGCCCGAGAAATGGATTTCTACCAGATTTTCCCTGCCCGGGTTGAGGTCTTCAAACGAGATCAATTGCACCACGTCGAAGTTCTCCGAGGTTACTGCCACTTTACGGCTCTGACTGTCGTTCAGGGAGATGCTTACCGTGGCATTCACTTGCTCCGCGCCGGCGCGCAAGCTCTCGATCAACGCCTTGAGGGTGAGCACAGTAGCCTGGGTGCTATACCAGGTGCCGAAGTTGTCTTTCTGCTGGATCAGGTATGTCAGGGCGGCGTTTGCCAGTTCTGGATGGCTGCCAGAGCGCAGGAAGGCCAGCGCCGCCAGGGCGGTAGTCTCGATGCTGCCGGTCTTGCCCTCGCTGCCCATAAAGGTGGCTACCCCGCTCTGCCAGAAAGCGGCGTTGCCCTCTCGTCTGGCCATGCCCGCCAGCCGCTCGAGCAAGGCTGTGGTGGAGCCATCCAGCGCGTCGCCGGCAGCCTGATCTGCCGTCACCAGCGCGTTCGCGGCAAGGGCGATTACGTACGCGTCGTCCGCCTTCGCCTGATTCTCCCGCACGTAATCAATCCCCTTTTGTGTGCCTTCGCGATCACCATAACCGGCGGCGATCAGGCTCCAGGCGATGTAGGCGGTAACCGGCAGCCGATCGTCTCCCAGGCTGGACCAGGTGTTTTCATGTACCAGTCCGCGGTCGTTTTCCCAGGAGCCATCTCTTGCTTGTTGAGCCAGCAACCATTCCGCTGCCCGCTGGATCAATGCCGGATCAACTTCGGCGACGCGGCTCATGTCGCTGAACTCTTGCAGACCGTAGGCGGTGAGCATGCGGTCGGCGGGCGGATCGCCAAACAGGGAAAAACCGCCGCTGTTTTCGACCTCGAAGGTTGTCAGACGCTGATATCCCAGGTTGATGTATTCCTCTGCCTTGAGCTGTACTTCGGGTGAGGTCTGGTTGCTGGATTTCAGATAATCCAACACCAGGACATTTGGGTAGGTGGTTGAGGAGGTCTGCTCGAAGCAGCCGAATGGCATGCGCAGGATGCTGTCCAATCCTTCGACTACCTGGCTGACGACACCCGGATAGATTTTCACTACCAGCGATTGAGTACCAGCGATGGCTTCGCCGGGGATGTTGACCGGCACTGTTACCGGCGTCTCGGCGTGCAAGCGGTCGGCTTGTGAGAAGGTGATCTGCTTGCCGTCCGGGAATACCTGCACCTCCTTCTGGATGGCGTCGGACATGCGCGCACCCCAGGCGGTTACCTTGAACGGCTGGCGACCGAAATCAACGGCGCGGATGCGGAAGTACACCACGCTGATCTCATTGGCAGCGATGGCAATCTCCTTAACCGGCTCGTCAAGCAACTCAAACCAGGGGTTGAGCGCCAGCTCTAAGCGGACGTCTTGGGCTTCGGGCAGGTAGTTGAACACACCTACCGGTATGGAGACTTCATCACCCACCGTTAGCGATTGAGGCAGATCGAGGTCAATGAAGAAATCCTGGAAGACTCTCAGCCCACCAACAGCCGATCCCAGCCTGCCATCCTGCGACGATGCCAGGGCAGTTACCCGCCAGGTAGTGATGCTATCGGCAGTAGGTATCTCCAGGTTCAGGCTGCCGGTTTCATCAGTGACTGCATCGGGCAACCAGAGCATTGTTTCCGGGAAGTACTGCCTGAGGCGCGGCGGTTCGTTCGCCGAGCTCTGGCGTTTCGCTTCATCGGTTTCTTTGGTTTCGACGGCGGATGGCATTTCGGTAGGAGCGGGCGCCAGTGCTGGCAAAGCGCCAAAGTTTACCGCTTGCTCGACTTCACCCTGCGCTACAAGGCGCACAGGCGCCATGGCTGCACTCATGCGGGTGAGAGCCAGGGCAGGCAAGGCGCCGATCGAAAACGATACGCACAACACCAGCGATGCCGCTGCAGGAAAAATGCGCTTGCCAATGGCTTCGTTCGAGAAGCGCAGCAGGAATGACAGGGGCAACAGTAAGAAGGCGGTAACACCCCAAAGCAATGCGCTTTCTTTGGGATATAGGTTGCCTTGCGCTGCCACGTAGAGGAGCATCCCCAGCACAGCCAGGGTGAGGGCGGTTAAAATCAGGCTCCACGCCAGGGTGAGGTCTCGACGGCGTATGGCGTACCCCAGCAGGCCAGCGAACGCCAGCAGAGCAATCAGAACGAAGCCGGCAGCCATAATTTTGCTATTCCATTCCATCCAGGCAGCCAGGCGTTCTTGCCAGGTTGGTTGGAACGTTCCATGGCTTGATTGGGTTAGCAACACCAGCGCCATTGAACAAAAACCCATCATACATAGCGATATCAGGATGGATTTTCCAATGTTTTTCTCGCGCCAGGCTGCGAAGGCGCTGAGCGCCAGTATTCCAACTGGCAAGATCATGAATAACCCAAACAAAGCCCGGCTCAGTTCACGGTAAAAGCGTTTCTGCAAATCATGGGCGCGTTGCATAGCCTCCTGGTGCGAATTGGCCGACAGGGTGAAGAGACTGCCGTGGGGAGCGGCTGCTGCCAGCGATGCCTGAGCCGCCCCCTGGATCGCTGCTTGCGCTGGTGCTGTCTCTTCTGGGACGCCTTGTATCAGATGTGGGATGCTGAAGCCGTGCAGATCGTATTTAGGCACGAGCAACTCCTGCTCTAACAGGAAATACAGCCGGGCGAAACCGGGATCATGCTCTGCCAGGGCAAAAACCGATTCGTCAACGACTGCCAATCCAATCGCCGATTGCACCCCATTGCCGGCGTTGTCGTTCACCTGCAGATTCAATGCAGCCAGCTCACCAGGACGGTAGCTCGCTGCGCCGCTGGCAATGGAGATATGTAACCCTTCGGCATTGTCCACCACCACCAGGCGGGTATCGCGGGCGATGTTTCCCGAGCGCAAGATTTTATAGGCATGCAGCTCCAACGTACCGTACAGGTCGGGGGTCAGGTCAATAGCAACCTCAGCATGGCCATCCCGAACATCCACACTGCGCGTGCTTACCGTCTGTCCTTCCCGAACAATATCGAGATAAACGCTCCCTTGCGGTTGAGAGGTGAGGATGGATAGCCGCATTGTGTCGCCGACGCGATAAACAGGCTGTTCGGGGCGAAGCAGAACAGTCTCCTCAGACCACTCACCCTGGAAATAGAACTCACGGCTGGCGTGGTTGCCATGGGCATCGCGGGCTTCGATCCGGATGAACTGGTCAATGTTAAGCGGCTTCAGATGAACCTCAGCCAGTCCGTAAGGCCCGGTTATTGTTTGAATGCTCTGCTGATTTTCGTAGGGGAAATCCAGGGTAATTGTGGTTGGAGCAGGTGTGCCATCGGGATAGCTGGTGAGGATATAAAGGATGTTATCTACGAAGGGGCGAAACTGCCCCCCCTCAGGAATGGCCTCGATCACCAGCGATTGTTGGGCAACCGGCAAGGACAGGTTGCTGGTTTCAGCGTGGCGCGTCTGATCAGCCACCGTAGCCTGCAGGTAGAAGCGCCCCATCCCTCCTTCGAGCTCAGATCCGGTGAGATAAGGCGGTAAGTCGAATTCGAAAGGGAAATTCCCTTCTGCGTCGGTCTGGCCTTGCAGACGAAGCACCTCATTACGTTGCACGTCGAAAGTGTATCCCTGGATGAGTACATCGCCATTGGCCACGGGCTTGCCAAAGAAATAACTGGCTTTCAGCAGACCGGAGACACGCTCCCCTGGCAGGTAAAAGGCTCGATCGCATGTAAGTTCCACGGCGAACTTGGGCAACACATAGTGTTCTACGTTGATGGTTTTCTCTGAGCGGCTATTCCCCAGCGCGGCGCTGATATTGTACAAGCCGGTGTTTACCTCATTGGCGAGCTGGAAGTCCGTAGCTGCAACCCCAAACTGAGTTGTGGCTAATTTTTTGCGGAAGACCTTATTGCCTTTGCCATCGGCGATGACGATTTCCAGATCTTGCCCAGCAGCGGGCACCAGATCAAAGGCGCTCAAAGCCAGGGCGCGCACATGAATCACCTGACCAGGCTGATAGATAGGCTTGTCCGTAGTTAGCAAGACCCGATAGTCGCGTTCCAGCGTCAGCGGACGCTCGATCTCATCCGCGCCCAGGCGCGAGCGCGTCCGAATTGTCAGCACCTGGTTCGATCCTGCTTCTTCCGGCAGTTGGAAAGCAACCACAGCCATGCCCTGTTCATCGGTTTGCCCCTTGTACATTGTCCTGGCAGGGCCGCCGTCAGCCGGCCGCAGAGAAACCTCGATCTGCGCGCCAGGCAACGGCGAAGCATCTCGGCTGTCGCGCGTCAGCACACGAAACACAGCCTGGCTGCCAGGTGAGAGACGATTTTGCCCCAAGACGATCGTCTCATGTTGGCTGAGGCGCTGCGGCAGACGGTTGAAGTAGGCTGTCAGACCGCATACCGCGCAGAGCATCAGTCCGATGACGCCAAGCAAGATAATCGAGAGGGCAAACCGCTTGAACATGCTTCACCTCCCCAGCGCTGAACCCAAAGCAGCGAGTATAATATGACCGTCCTCCATCCCGATTTCCCTCGGGTTAATCTCCTGGATATGTTGATCTATAGACGCCCACGGGCGTGAGAGGGTTCCGCAAATTCAGCGCAAGTTTGTATTCTGGCGTAAACTGTTCCTCGCCTTGCTGGGGGTTGCATTCGCGGCTGTGATCGCGAACATTCTTTGGGTTGCACACAGCAATGCGCTGACCCTGGTTCACCCGGCGCGCACCCAGCCCACAGCTACTCCGTTGGAATACGGTATATCTAACTGGGAAGAGATCAGTTTTCGGAATCAGGACGGACAAAACCTGCGCGGCTGGTTTATCCCGCCATCCCCTGGTGCAAAGGGCGCCTTGTTGATCTTTGTGCACGGGTTGGGTAGCAACCGCAGCGACCTGCTTGAGCAGGCAGCCCTGCTCCATGGTCATGGATATGGCGCTTTGCTTTTTGACCTGCGCAACCACGGCGAAAGCGAGGGGGATATTACCACCCTGGGCTATCTGGAAGCAGAAGATGTAGGCGCGGCAGTGGATTATGCTCTCACCCGCCCGGAAGTCGATCCCCAGCGGATTGGATTGATAGGCATGTCAATGGGCGGGGCGACTGTCTTGCGAGCCGCAGCGCGCCTCCCACAGGTGCGCGCGGTGGTCGCTGAAGCGGCGTTTACAAGCATCGAGGATAATCTGGCACATGGGGTACGCGCCTTAACCGGTCTGCCGCCGTTCCCCTTTGCTCCCCTGGTGGCCTGGTTTGGCGAGATCGAGGCTGGTATGGATATCCGCATGGTGCGCCCGGTGGACGATGTGGACGAAATCTCCCCTCGCCCGCTGTTGCTCGTCCATGGCGATCAAGACCCGACTGTTCCGGTCGAGAACAGCCTGGCGCTTTTTCAGGCGGCGCGGGAGCCGAAACAGCTCTATATCGTGCCGGGGGCCAGCCATGGAGGATTTGTCGAAGCCGACCCCCAGAATTTTGAACAGCGCCTGGTGGATTTTCTCGCTGCGGCGTTGCTGGCGCCCTGAGACCAGGCGGCGGCAATCTCAGAACATCAAGGCGTTCACCTGCTCGATCGTCTCCCGGGCGGGGCGGATGCGGTCTTCTGGCAGGCGGTTCAGGGGCGTATCGGGCAGGTTATAGATGTCCACCATCGAAGGCTGGTTGGTATCAATGTAGATTAATCCAGTGATCAGGCATTCGCAGCGGTTGGCTTCTTCCAACACGCGCATAGCTTCAGCGCGGTCGGTCGGGTCGTAATCCCGTTCCAGTTTGCGCAGCTTGACCACCGAGCCATCGTGCAGGGTGATATCTTTTTCTTCACCCTCGCCGTATTCCACCATAATCTCCTCCGCAGGCGGAACGTAGGAGAGTTCGTGCAAGGCGACCTCATGATCTTTGCCCCAGGCGTATGAATGCATAGCGGTGTCCTGGTTATTGAAGGTCACACATGGGCTGATGATATCCAACACTGCCACGCCATTGTGACTGAGAGCGGCTTTGATCAGCTCCTTCACCTGCTTGGGGTCGCCAGCGAAGGAACGGGCAACGAAGGTGGCATGACCCACCAAAGCCTCCCAGGCGATGTCCACCGGCATGTAGGGGTTGGTGCCCTGGCTTTTCAAGGTCAATCCTTGCTCGGCAGTAGCTGAGAACTGTCCTTTGGTCAGGCCGTAAACGCCGTTGTTCTCAACGATGTAAACCAGGCGCATATTCCGACGGACGACGTGCTTGAATTGTCCCATGCCGATGCTGGCGGTGTCGCCGTCGCCGCTCACCCCAATCCCTTTCAGCCGGTGATCGCCGAACAGCGCGCCGGTTGCCAGAGAGGGCATACGTCCATGCAAGCCATTGAACCCAAAGGAGCGATTCAGGAAATAGTTGAGGCTTTTGCTTGAGCAACCAATGCCGCTGAATTTGACGACATCTTCGGGGACGATGTCCAGCTCATAGCAGGCGGCGATGATCTGGCTGGATATCGAGTTGTGACCGCACCCCTGACAAAGCGTGCTCGGCAGGCCGCGATAATCGGCTTTGCTCAAACCGACCAGATTAACCTGCAAACGTGGGCTGGTGGATAGCGTCTGATCAGTCATTTTGTTCCTCCTCGTGAGCCAGGATGGCTTCGCGCACCCGGCGGGCGGTCAACGGCAAGCCATCAAGGTGGGCGATCGAAATCAGGCGCGTGGCCAGGTCAGGCACCTCCAGCGTTAGGAGCTGCTTGAGCTGCCCGTCTCGATTTATCTCTACCACATAGTTGCGTTGGTGCTGTTGGATGAAGTCGCGCACCTGGTCATTGAAGGGTATGGCGCGCACGCGCATGAAATCGGTCTTCAATCCGCCTTGAGCAAGCTGGTAACGGGCTTCTTCGATAGCCGTGATGGTTGAGCCAAATGCGATGATGCCCACATCCGCTCCGGGTTGTGAGTCAATGACCGGTCCGGGGACGTATTTCCGGGCAGTTTCAAATTTCTTCTTCAATCTTTCCATCAGATCATGCAAAACCTGCGGGTCTTCGGAATAGTAAGCTGCTTCGTTGTGACCGGTGCCGCGGGTGAAGTAAGCAGCAGCGGGATGGCGGTTGCCGGGGATGGTGCGGTAGGGGATGCCGTCTCCATCAACGTCTGCATAGCGCTTCCATTCTCCGTGCAAGCGTTCCAGGTCTTCCTCCCACAAGACTTTGCCACGGTCCATCGGTTCAGAAGGATATTCGAACGGCTTCGCCATCCATTGATTCATGCCGAAATCCAGGTCGGAGAGCACAAAGACCGGCGTTTGCAACCGTTCGGCGATGTCAAAGGCGCGCCAGCCAAATTCAAAGCATTCGTTGATTGATCCGGGCAGCAGGATAACCATCTGGGTATCGCCATGCCCCATGAAGTGGGTGAAGATCAGGTCGCCCTGGGCAGTGCGGGTGGGCAAGCCGGTGCTGGGACCAACCCGCTGGACGTCCCAGATCACCAGCGGCACTTCAGCAAAATAAGCCATGCCGGCGTATTCGGTCATCAGGCTCAAGCCTGGGCCAGAGGTGGATGTCATCGCCCGTAAGCCTGCCCAACCAGCCCCGACAGCCATGCCAATGGCGGCGAGCTCGTCCTCCGCCTGCACCACTGCATAGGTGTTCTTACCGGTCAGCGGATCTTTGCGCAACATGGGCAGGTATTCCATCAGCGCTTCTGCCAGGCTGGTGGCCGGAGTGATCGGGTACCAGGAGGCGAAATGCACGCCGCCGTAGATGGCTCCCAGCGCCGCAGCGGTGTTGCCGTCGGTCATGATCAGTCCCTGGGTGGCGTTCATCGGCTCGACGCGAAATGCATCGCGCTTTTCCAGGTTCTCAGCCGCCCATCGGGCTGCCGCCTGGACCACGCCGTAGTTTAGCTCGATGGGTTTGTTTTTTCCCTTGAAGTGAAAGCTTAAGGCTTGGTAGATCTTCTCCAGGTCAATGCCGAGCATCTGCGCCAGCACGCCGACATAGACCATGTTCGCAATGTAATCGCGCAGGTTGGTAGGCGCGCCTGATTCGCGGACGAGCTGTTTGACTGGCATGGGGTAGGCGGTTATGTCTTGGCGATTGATGGCAAGCCGGATGTCATCGGCGTAAAAGAATGCGCCGCCCGGCATAACGCTGGCGAGGTCCTGGGAAAATGTTGCCGGGTTCATCGCTACCACAATCTCGTGTTCATCCCGACGCGCCAGGAAACCGTCTTTGTTGACGCGAATCGTGTACCAGGTTGGTAACCCCTGGATGTTCGAGGGGAACAGGTTTTTCCCGGAGACAGGGATGCCCATTTTGAACAGGGCGCGCAGGATAGTTAAGTTTGATGTCTGGCTGCCCGAGCCATTGACCGTAGCCACAGTGATGGAGAAATCGTTCACTTTGTAGGCTACTTCGTCTGGCGTTAGTTCCTGGACAAGTGGTTGTAATGCGGACATTACTTCTCCTCTGCATTCCCAGATACAGTTTTCGTAGATGGATGGGGATATTGTTCAAGTACTTTCGAGTTCGCTCCGTTGCCCATCAGCACGGCTACCGGGCGGTGGTAGAGCAAGTCTTTATGTTCGACGAGCGCTTGGTAGCCGGCATCGAGGTCGCCCCGGCAAATGGCGTCTACCATTTGCTGATGATAGGACCACACTTGTTGTAAATAATCGTATTCCGCGTGCATATTGAGCCCTACTGCCTCGTAGGCGTTCCAGTAGGCTTCGAGTATGCCCAGCACGAAGGGGTTATCCAGCCGGTGATAGATACAAAGGTGTAATTGACGGTGTTCAGCATGGGGGATTTTCACCTGCGGGCTGCGCAGTTTTTCCCACGCCCGAGCCATCAGCCGTTGTAATTCCCGGTGATCTTCCGGGGTCAACAGAGCTGCCGCCTCATACCAGCAGGCGGATTCGAGGTGGTTGCGCAATTCGGAAAAAGCGTCGAAGTAGGCGTCGTCTATTGCGATAGCGTAGGAGAGACTCTGCCAGACCGCGGGGGTAAAGGCGAAAGGCAGGCGGCGGATGCCCGTGCGTGGACGTACTTCCACAAAACCGAGCGCCCGAGCGACTTCTAATTGTTCGCGCAGACGGGGAAGGCTCACCCCAAGCTCCTGGCTGAGTTCGTTGAGCGGCGGGATGCGCTCGGGAGCGCCCGTGGCTAGATAATGAATCAACTCTGATGAAGACATGTTACGCGCCATAACGGCACCATCCTGGTCAAAATCATCTGATTAGTATGATTAATCTGATGATATTGAAAATATACCATGCTAATGGAAAGGCGTCAAGATAGGTAGCGTATATCTTGACTAATCAGGCCGTATTTGGTATAAGAAGCGCAGAGGGAATATCAACCCACGCCCTGCCGTTGTCTGTGGAAGATTTCCACTTTTTGCAGCTTTCTGCAATTGATTTCGAGAGCAAGATCCCGCGCGGTTGGGAAGATAAGGATATTCGTTCAATTCTTATGGCATGTTCGCTCAGGAGGGCGCCCAATGTTGCACATCCCGTCTTCAACCCAAATACTGGTAATCGGCGGCGGACCGGCTGGTTCGACCGCGGCCACCTTGCTCGCTCGGGCTGGCTTCGATGTCGTCTTGCTCGAGGCTGCCCGTTTCCCCCGTTATCACATCGGCGAGTCGCTACTCCCTTCTATCTTACAAATCGTCGACCTGCTGGGCGCTCGAGAGAAGATGGAGCAGTTCGGCTTCCAGCGTAAAAATGGCGCGTTCTTGATGTGGGGTCGGGAGAGCTGGCCGCTCAATTTTGGCGAACTGGCCGGCGATCAAACCTACGCCTTCCAGGTGGTGCGCTCCGATTTTGATCATTTTCTGCTGGAACATGCCCGCAGCCAGGGGGTGAAGGTGTTCGAAGAGGTCGAGGTCCGCAGCATCACCCTCACTGACGAACGGCCTGTCAGTGCCACCTGGAGCTTCAAGGGCAGTCAAAACGGGGATTATGGTCGGCTGGGAGAAATACGCTTCGATTACCTCATCGACGCCTCCGGGCGTAACGGCGTGATGGCTAATCATTACCTGAAAAATCGTCGTTATCACAAGGTATTCCAGAATATTGCCGTCTGGGGCTATTGGAAAGGCGCCAAACGCCTGCCTGGTAGTCGCCAGGGCGACATTGCCGTCGGTTCGATCCCCTACGGCTGGTTATGGGGCATCCCCCTGCACGATGGCACGCTCAGTGTGGGCGCGGTGATGCATCGGGAGTCCATCAAAGCCCGCTCCGGGATTGCGCTCAAAGATATCCTCCTCGAGGCGATTGAACAATCGCCGCTTATTCGCGATCTGGTTTCAACCGGCGAGCTGGTCTCTGAAGTAAGGAGCGAAACCGATTATTCGTACGCCTCGGAACGCTTCTGCGGGCCGGGTTTCTTCCTGGTGGGCGATGCGGCTGCCTTCCTCGATCCGTTGCTCTCCAGCGGGGTGCACCTGGCGACGTTCAGCGCCATGCTGGCAGCCGCCGGTTTGACCAGCTATTTTGCCGGTGAGATTAACGAAGGCGAGATGCTCTCGTTTTTTGAGAAGAGCTACCGTCAGGCATACCTGCGCTTCCTGGTATTCCTATCCGCTTTCTATGACGTTGGTCGCGGCCGAGATGGCTATTTCTGGGAGGCTCAGCGGCTCACTCAGGAAGATGTCAGCGGTCAGGAATTGAAGAAAGCTTTCTTGAAGCTGGTGACGGGTTTGAAGGACCTCTCCGACGCCCAGAGCGATGCGCATCGTTTCATCCTGACCGAGATGACGAAACGCATTGATGAGAACCTCAACTTTCGCAAGGATAAAGAAGTACTTCACTCTCTGGATGGAGAGGCTAAAGAAGCCGCTAAGGCTAACGCCCGCTTCTTCTCTTCGGTGGAGGGCATCTTTTCCCTGAACGCCGAAGAGGCGGTAGATGGCCTCTACGTGACCACCCAACCCAGCCTGCGCCTGGCCAGGGTGCGGGTATCTTTATAGGTTTACTTGACGGTCTGGTATCTTCAAGCCTGTCAGATAGAGGGGATGAAGGGCGAGACTACGGCGGGACACCTCGCCGTTTTCTTTTTACCAGCCGGGGATTATTCGGTTGCCAGGATGCCCGGCAGCTCACGCAGGGCATGTGAGAGGCGCGTCCCGTGCCAGGTCAATAGACTGCCATCCACCAGGCAAACCCGACCCCGCTGCACAGCGGGGCAATCGGGTAGCAGGCGTTGGATTTCTTCAGCGGTTTCTTGCTGGAACGGATAGGGCTCGTCTGGCAACAAGATCAACTCCGGATCAGCCGCACGTAATTCCGCTAAGCCCAGGCGGGGATACCGCGTGTCTCTCTCTCCGGCATCCTGGGCTTCCTTCAGCCCAAGGTCGGCTTCCAGCGGGTAGCGACGGATTCTTCCGCCAAAGATGTTCTCTCCACCCAGAATTGACAACAGGTCGTGGGCGTATGTATCCTGATTGAAGGTCATCCACCAGCGTTGGCCAGTGGAGGTTGTTTCGGTCCAGATTGGGCAGAAATAACGCACCTTTTGTCTTTCGGCGGCGGCGGTCTGCGCCCACTCCAGGGTTAGCTCCAGCACCTCCAGGCGAATTGCCGCTTCCCGGCTGCTGTATAACCCCACCAGTGTCCAAAGTACGTCCAACGCATGTCGCACCGTTTTGGGAAAGGTGACCCAAACGCGCACGCCCGCTCGTTCGAGCTCTTCCACTGCAGTGCGGGTGTTTTCTTCCCAGTTTGCCAGCACAAGGTCCGGTTGCAATGCGATAATATCCTGGATGCGTGGATTTTTCGGACCGCCCAAGCGCGGCAGGTTTGCCAGCGCCGCCGCGGGACGGGTGCAGTAATCGGTCACCCCCACGATAGATTCTCCAAAGCCGAGATCGAACATGCTCTCCGTCATCGAAGGTACCAGCGATACCACCCGCCGGGGCGGATGAGTGAAGTGCATGGCAATTCTCTGGCCGTTACCGTTGGGTTTCATGATGTTATGGGCTCAACAACTCAGCCGCGGCGGCTGCAATCAGGGCGGCTGCCCGGGGCAAACTATCTTCATCTATGTCGAAGCGCGGATGATGGTGGGGGGCGTCCAGGCCTTTTTCAGCATTGGCTGAGCCGACAAAGAAGTAGCAACCGGGAATATCTTGCATCATGAAAGCCATGTCTTCCGAGCCCATGGTGGCGAAATCGGTTTGCACCGCGCTGTCTGGAAGCAGCCGGGCGGCGATCTGGCGCACGCGCTCTGCGACCTGTGGATGATTCGTGACAGCCGGCGTGATGTTCTCGGCGTGAATATCAGCCTGACAGCCCATTGCCTCCGCCACGCCTTGGGCAACCTGGTGGAAGCGTTGCAGCACTTTCTGGCGCACTTCGGGCTTGAACGTGCGCATGGTGCCGGTCAATTCCACCTCAGAAGGTATGACGTTGAACGCTTCGCCAGCCCGCATTGTTGTCACGCTGATCACGGCTGCCTCGAGCGGCGGCACGTTGCGGGCGGGGATGCTCTGCAGCGCGGTGATGACGTGCGCGGCTGCCAACACCGGGTCTACAGCCAGGTGCGGCGCTGCCCCGTGTCCGCCGACACCGGTAATGCGGATATTGAAGATCTCCGCGGCTGCCATCACCGGGCCATCGGCGATGCCCAACCAACCCAAAGGCTTGTCGTTCCATACATGTAAGGCCAGGCAAATATCCGGACGCGGGTTCTCCAGCACGCCCTCCTCAACCATACGCTCGGCTCCGCGCAAGCCTTCCTCCGCCGGTTGAAAGACAAACTTGACCGTTCCCGTTAGCTCGGCGCGGTGCGCGTGTAACAGTCGCGCTGCCGTCAATCCAATCGCAGTGTGCCCATCGTGGCCGCAAGCGTGCATGACCCCGGGGATCTGTGAAGCGTACTCTGCCCCGGTTTGCTCGTGGATCGGCAGGGCATCCATGTCGAAGCGTAGCAGTACCACCGGTCCGGGCGCTGCACCCTCCAAAAGGGCTACCACGCCGGTCTTGGCGATGCCGGTGCGCACTTCCAGCCCGAACTGGCTCAATTCTCGAGCGACGATCCCCGCCGTCCGCACTTCCTGATAACCTAATTCTGGATGGCGGTGAAAGTCGCGCCGGAGCGCCCGCGTGAACTCGAAGAGGGCAATGGCTTCCTGATAGTAATCTGTCATGGCTTTTTGATTATCTTCTCTTTTTGCATTTTTTTGCTGGCGGAGGCGGTGGCGGCGGCTCCTTTTCTTTTTGGCAAGTGCACTCGCCGCCCTCATGCTTGGCGCAAGGTTCTTGGGCTTTCTTCTTCAGCGCTTCCCATTCTTCATAGGGTTGAAGCTGGTCGAGCCCATATTCCTGTTGCACGCCGCTACGCAGCTCTACCAGCACAGTCTGCTTGAGCGGAAACACATCAACCACAACGCCTTCACCGTGAGGGGCGACCACATGTTTGCCCCGCTTGGGAAGTTGTTTGCGCGCTTCCACATACTGCTCATACTCATAGATCAAACAGCATCGCAAGCGTCCGCACATACCGGTGATTTCGGAGGGCGTCAACGAGATACCCTGTTCCTTAGCCATTTTGATCGAGATGGAGCTGAATTCTGTCAGGAACATGGAACAGCAGCGGTTTGCCAGGCCACACGCGCCCATGCCGCCCAATAACTTGGCGACGTCACGCGGGCCAATCTGTCGTAATTCAATGTGCGTGCGGGGATACATCCGCTGCATCGCGTTGCGCAGGTTTTTCAAGTCGATTTTGGCCTCGGCTTCTGTGCTGTACAGAAAAGCCAGCCGCGTTCCGTCGAAGGAATACTCCGAAGCGACGATTTTTACCCCCTCGATCTTGAGTTCGGCTGCCTTGGCACGGCAGTTGATCAGCGCTTCCAGCTCCTTGCGCTGCCATAACTGGCGCATCACCAGATCGCGCGGCGTGGCGCGGCGTTGGATGGTCTTCCAGGTGCCTTCCGGCGGTGGGGACGCTTGCTGCAGGATTTGAACCACCTCGCCTAGCTGGCGACCACGGCTGGTATCTACCACTGCAAAATCCCCCACCTCGATATCGCGGCAGTTGCTGGCATCAAAATGGTAGATCTTCCCAACCTTGTGAAACCGGATACCGACAATCAATGGGTCCATAAGGATATTGCTTCTTCCGATTCCGGCGACAGCATTGCCGTTTAAGTTGGGCAAGGCTGCCTGCCGATTGATCAACCGACCAGATTAATTGGGATGAAATTGCTCTGTTTGTAGGCGGCTACGCTGATTTTTGCGGCAACGTCCCTGGCAATCTGGCTTAAAGCCAGCGCTACAGGCGTCTCTGGGCTGGTTATGGTGACGGGCTTGCCACTATCCCCGCCCTCGCGCACCCGAGGGTCAATCGGGATTGCCCCAATGAAAGGCACCCCAGCCTCATGCGCCAGCCGTTCGCCGCCGCCGGAGCCAAACACATCCAGGCGCGTCCCGTCGGGCAATTCGAGATAGCTCATGTTCTCGACCACTCCCAGGATGGGCACCTCAAGCTGGCGGAACATTTCCAGGCTGCGGCGGGCGTCATCCAGCGACACTTGCTGGGGAAGGGTGACGATGACACCGCCGCTGAGCGGCAACGATTGCGCCAGACTCAAAGCGGCGTCTCCGGTACCAGGCGGCAGGTCTACCACCAGGTAGTCGAGTTCGCCCCAGTTGACATCACTGAGGAACTGGCGGATTGCCGAGTGCAACATCGGACCGCGCCAGATCAACGGCTGGTCAGGTTTGACCAGGAAGCCGATAGACATCAGCTTTACCCCGTAAGCCTCGGCTGGGGTGAGCTTATTGCCGTACTGCGCCGGCAATTGTTTGACGCCCATCATCGTGGGGATGTTCGGGCCATAGATATCGGCGTCCAGCAGGCCTACGCTGGCACCGCTCTGCGCCAGCACCACAGCTATATTCACTGCCACGGTGCTCTTTCCCACACCTCCCTTGCCCGATGCGATGGCGATGGCATTGCGGATAGGCAGCTCAAGCAGCCCACGCGGACGCCCATCGCTAGGGACTGTTGCGTCTAGTTTTATTTTTACCGAGGCTACGCCCGGTATAGCTGCGACTGCCTGATACGCTTCGCGTTCGATCTGAGTTTTTAACGGGCAGGCCGGCGTGGTCAGCATAATGGTGAAGCTCACCTGATCCGCGTCTACTTTCAAGTCTTTGATCATGTTCAAGGAAACCAGGTCTCGATGCAGTTCCGGCTCCTGAACCTTGCTTAGAGCAGCCAGCACGGCTTGCTCGGTCACTTTAGTATCTGTCATTTTTGTCTCACCTGTGATTCCTGATTCACCAGAAGATATTCTTGAATCTCAACAAACGCCTGATGGTACATCTCGATCAATTCTCGGTCGTCGCTGCGAAAGCGGGCGATGGCCTGGCGTGCGCAAGGGCCGCAACCACGGAGCGCCCGCAGCGCGTCGGCATGGCAGGTGCTGCAGCCAGCCAGCCTGGCGACCATTAAGATGAATGCTGCCTGTTCGAAAGAGGTCGCCGGGTGGGCGAGGGTCTGCTGAACCAGATTCTGCCAGACTTCACCGCGCTGATCCTGTAGCACGGGGATGAGTCGCTCAGGAAAGATCAGCGCGGTATCGCAATCGATCGCTGCGGCTGTCAGCATAGCCTCTCCCAGGTCTAAGCGCTGGCCTTCCGGGCAGCTTTGGCTGCCTCTGCAGCGGCGCGGGCAGCTTCCTCTGCGGCGTAGTTCGTCGGCCGAATCGACGCGTAGTAAGATACCGGCTTAGACAGCTTGTCTTTGTTGTAGATGTTGTGGGTTAAGCGGTCATATACCGATAGTTCATAATCGTGATCCATCTTGATGGCATCGAATGGACAGTATTCGGCGCAGAATCCACAGTTCATGCAGATATCCACGTCAATGTAGAACTCTGCCGGTTCCGGTATCGGCCGCCCTGTATTGGGGTCATTCGTGCGCACGATCCAGATGCACTGCGGCGGGCAGACCTTTGTACATCGGTCCAGCTTTTCGCCGTTTGGACCTTCCTCGTAAACGAGAAACGGTATGAAGCGGAATTCCTCCGGCACGGGCAGTTTCTCTTCCGGGTATTGGATGGTGAAAATGCCGCGTGCGTCGGGACTCATGCGATGAGCAATGCCTTCCGGCGTGTAATAACGTTTGCCAAACCAGCGGATGTCGTCCAGATACGTCTCGACAAAACGCTTGAGGGTGACGCCCAGTCCTTTGATGATTCCCATTCCATCCATGATTAAAGCTCCATGTTTACGTAACGCTCGGGGAGATCAACGGTCTGTCTCGCCCAGAACGATGTCAATTGATCCCAGGATGGCAACTACATCGGCGACTTTGTTCCCAATGCTCATGGTTTCTAACGCCGTTAGATTAATGAACGATGGGGCGCGCACGTGATAGCGCCAGGGATTGGCTTTTCCGGTAGAGACGATGTAATAGCCCAATTCGCCTTTTGGGCCTTCCACACGGCCGTAGGATTCGCCCGGCGGCACGCGCACCTGGTATTGCGGCTTGCCTTCCTGAATTGGACCTTCGGGGAGGTCACGCACTGCCTGTTGCAGGATGCGCACGCTCTGGCGCATCTCGTCAATGCGAATCAAATAGCGGTCGTAGATATCTCCGTGATAGCGGACGGCGACGTCAAAATCGAAGCGATCGTAGATGCTGTAGGGATCAGCTCGACGTAAATCGTAAGGCACACCGGAAGCGCGCAATAGCGGACCAGCGGCGGAAAGGGCAATTGCTTGCTGGGGGGTGAGCACTCCCACGCCTTCGCCGCGCGCCCGAACGATCTCATTGTTGGTAAGGTATTGATCCAGCTCATCTATCTTTCTAGGCAGGCGGTCATAAACCAGCTTGCGCATTTTCTCATAGACGCCCTCGGGTAAGTCGCGTGCCACGCCGCCAAAGCGGAAGTAGTTGCACATCATGCGAGACCCGCTGACAGCCTCGAAGATGTCCAGGATCAGTTCGCGCTCTTCCAGGGCGTAGAGCACTGGCGTGAAGTATGCGCCCAGGTCGTTTAAGAAAAAGCCAATGGCTGCCAGGTGATTGCAGATTCGGGTGAACTCCGCCATGATCACGCGCAGATATTCTGCCCGCTCTGGTGGCTTGATACCCATCAGCTTCTCGACCGCCAGGGCATAGCCGAAGTTATTGCTCATGGATGAGAAATAATCCAGCCGATCGGTAAAGGGCATGTTCTGCAGAAAGGTGTTGCGCTCGCCGATCTTTTCATGGTTGCGGTGCAGATACCCCATTACTGGCTTGAGCGCCAGGATGGTCTCGCCATCCAATGTAACCACCATGCGAAAGACGCCATGCGTGGAGGGATGTTGTGGGCCGAGATTGACCACGACTTGCTCGGAATGCAATTCTGAGCCGTTGCCGCCTTGCTCAATCCTGCCGACCCCGGCATAGATGGCAGCGTCGCCCTCTGGCACCCAGGTCTCTGGATTAAAGCCGGCCGGGTAGTCGACATTCTTGCGGAAGGGATTCTTGTCTTCGATGCGGTAAACGTGCCCATCCGGCCAGCGGCTCTTGAAAGGTTTAGCCTCTTCTTCGAAGTAAGGCTCGCGCCAATCTTTGCGCAATGGGTGCCCATAAAACCCTTCCCAGAGCAGGATGCGCCGCAGGTCTGGATGCCCCTCGAAGCGAATGCCGAGCAGATCCCACACCTCACGCTCTTGCAGCTCAGCGCCGGGGTAGATAGGAACCAGCGAAGGCACGACAGCCTGTTCGCGTGGCACCTGTACTTTGATCACCAATGGCGATCCCCCGGTGCTGCGGCACAGGTGGTAAACTGTTTCCATCTTGCCTTCGGGCAAGTAATCCACGCCGGTCAGCGAAACCAGGTAATCGTAGCCCAGTTCATCCCTTAGAGCAGTGGCTACTTCAATGAGTTTTTCGGGCTGGACGAGATAACCGCTATAGCCTTTACGCGCGTCTGCTGTGACGCTCTCCGGAAATCGCAGGGTGAGGTCCTGTTCAAGGACGGGGATTTGATCGCTCATGCTTGCCTCCACCTCATGCGGTTTCCGTAGCCGGCGCCTCAGCCGTAGCCTGTTCCGCGAGTAACTTTTCGGTCGTGTATTGCTTGATCAGATCGTACTCGCGCGGGTCCATGATATCCGGTCCTAACACAGGAACCGGGATCACCTCGCTGCCCGGCTGATACCAGCGCACCTGGCGGATAGATTGGGTATCGATTTTCTTCTGTAAGGTGATCAAGCCGTGGAGCAAAGCCTGCGGCGTGGGGGGGCAACCCGGAATGTACACATCCACCGGAATGTAGTTATCCACCCCAGAAACCACGTTGTAGCCCTCTTTGAACGGCCCGCCGCCGGAAGCGCAGGCGCCCATCGCTACCACATACTTTGGCTCAGGCATCTGGTTGTACAGGCGCACGATTTGGGGGATCATCTTCTTAGTCACCGTGCCGGATACCAGCATCAAATCGGCCTGGCGCGGGCTGGGACGCATTACTTCCATACCGAAGCGCGCAAAGTCGAAGCGGCTGGCGGCGGTGCAGATCATCTCGATGGCGCAGCAGGCCAGGCCGAACATCATCGGCCAAATTGACGAGCGTCTGCCCCAGTTGTAAATCTTGTCTAATGTGGTGATGGCTACGCTGCCCCGCATCTCAGGGGGAATTTCATAGCCGGGCGTGTTGAGTTCGTCGCTCATCAGGAAAGTACCTCCTCAAACCATTCTTGGTAAATTGCGGAAAGGATGGCATCGTTCGCCAGCTCGGGGTCGTCTTCAAATCCGGGCAGGTTGATGGTCCAGCGGTAGATCATGCCCAGGGAAACCTCTTCCATGTTGATATTGGGGTGCAAGGCTTTCAGCGCCAGGGCGATGGCGTATGTGTCTTCCCAGGTGAGTGGATCATTCATCCCATTGCCTTCTAATTGGAGCGTGGCAAAAATTGGGGGTGTCTGGGCGGACAAACCCTCCCCCCAAACATCCCCGATTACTGGTCAGGCAGTGAATAGCTATGCCAATTATACTCTGGAGATGGCTGCTGTCAACCCAAATTAAAGATCATGATTGTTTTCAAAATTCGTATTACTGGATATAATTGCCATAGTGAAGACGACAAGGCAGCGCATTCTGGATTATTTGAAAGGTAGGTGGGGCGCATCGGCGGCCGAACTTGGTCGGGCGCTGAGCCTGACGCCAGCCAATATCCGTCACCACCTGCGAATTTTGCTCGGTGAGGGGGTTGTTCACGTGGTCGCAGAACGTCATGCAGGCAATCGCGGCCGCCCAACCCTGATATACAGCCTGTCAGAACAAGCTCACGCCCATAACCTGGACGGTCTGGCGAGCGCCCTGCTGGATGAGCTTATCTTTGCTGATAAGGCTGAGGAAAACCTGTTGTCGCTGGCGAAGGTAGCACAGCGAATGGCTGGGCACGCGGTTCCCGCCCAGGCGCATCTGACCTCACGCTTGAACGCCTGCATCCGTCGTCTCAACGCGCTAAACTACCAGGCGCGTTGGGAGGCACACGCTCATGGCCCGCATGTGATTCTGGGGCATTGCCCTTACGCTGCTATCCTATCCGAACATCCCGAGCTCTGCCGGTTGGACGCTTTGCTGCTCGAAAGCCTGCTCAACGCTTCCACTGCGCAGATCGCCAAACTGACACCCAGCTCTCACGGCGGGTTCATCTGCGTGTTTGCAGTGCGGGCTTGATCATCACTTGCTTGACGCTTAACATGCAATGGGGGATGTCAGCAAATTGTCAGCCGTTTGTTGTAATCCAATTCTTCCTTAACCCGTTAATAATCTTGACAGGATTGGTGTGATTCATAATAATGCCACCTGTTAGTGTTTCAGGTTTTGGTCTTTGGTGTTGAACAAGTGTAGCAGGTTTCTGGCTTCATTCATGAGATGAAGATCTTCAGGGAGGTGAAAGCGAGAATCACGGGGAGACGAAGACAACAAAACTCTTGTTTGGCAATCTGGTTCAATGCGCCAGCAAGATTGGGAATTCAAACTGGATCAACAATTGGGTAAATTCCTGACAACGACAATCTTATTATTCATGGAGGATTCGATGAACTTCAAAAAAACTCTGGTGTTGCTAACCGCAGCCCTGATGGTCATTGGAATGTTCCTGGCTGCGCGTCCGGCGGTTGCCAGTGAGACCCCGCCGCCTCAGGTGATTCTACTGGTTAAGAAGACGGCTGACGGGACCACAGATACTAGCTGGACGTGGGAGATCGAGAAGGTAGGCGATCAATCCTTCCTGACACTCTCCACTGGTCAAAGTTTCCAGGTCAACTATCAGGTGACCGTAACCCCCTCCGGCGAGACGCAGTGGACGGTCAATGGAGTAATCAATTTTGTCAATGCTTCCGAAAACGCTGTGGTGGTCACCAGTGTCGAAGATGTTCTCAGCGATGGCACGGTCGCCACGGTTACCTGTCCTTTTGACCTCCCATTGACGCTGCCTGCTGGTTGGGCTCCGCCAGGCGGCGGTTGCTCCTACACGGCTTCCGGCACTGGCCCGCTGCCGGCGACCAACACAGCGACAGTATATCTGGAGGGTGGGGTAGTTGGCGGCAGCGATTCAGTGGCGGTAAAAAACCTTGGTTCTACAGAGACCGATGAATGCATCGAGGTTGTTGATGACCAGTATGGCAATCTTGGCACAGTCTGCGCAAACGAAGCTCCCAAGACCTTCTCCTACAGCATGTTTGTCGGGCCGTATGATGAATGTGGCATGTACGAGTTCAAAAACACCGCCTCCTTCGCCACCAATGATACCGGCAGCACGGGTTCGGCTTCGTGGACGGTGGTGATTGATGTGCCTTGCGCTGGCGGTTGCACCCTCACCCCCGGTTACTGGAAGACCCACTCCAAGTATGGCCCCGCTCCTTATGACAGCCTGTGGGGCATCAATGGCCAATTCAACGAGGATACGATCTTCTATCTCTCTGGCAAGAGCTACTACCAGGTGCTCTGGACGCCCCCGCAGGGCAACGCCTACTACATCCTGGCGCATGCCTTCATCGCCGCTAGGCTGAACATCCTCAACGACGCCGCCAGCACCCCGGCGGTAGATGCAGCGGTCTCCTGGGCCGACATGTTCTTCAGCGTCTTTTCACCCAACACCAAGCTCAGTAAAGACATGCGCAACACCGCGCTGATGTACGCCACTTTACTGGACAATTACAACAACGGCTTGATCGGCCCCGGGCATTGCTCTGAATAGATCGAGAGGAATTCGCACAATGACGGGCATGGTCAGAGCGACC
>FWPU01006556.1_pt1 | contig 23046 bp, 25 predicted proteins | sample 2228361 | NCBI WGS metagenome assembly FWPU01 (sample SAMEA103939777, study PRJEB20133) | metagenome
AAATAAAAAAGCCCCCTTTAAAAGGGGGCTTTCATTTAAAAAAATCTAATTATTGAAGTCCGCCTTCAAAATCCCAATAAAATTTTCCTTGATAGTCCTTATATTGGGGATCAAGGGCTTTTACTGTGGCATTCATAGAACCAAATAAGTAATTGCAAGTCAAGGTTCCATCAATTACAAAATCTGCAGTCAATACTTTTTTGTCATTACTATCTACATATTCAAGAGTATATGAAATATTAAAGGGCTGGCCATCTGAAATGGGAATTGGTGTCTCAAAGGTTCCACCATATCCTAATAAAATTACATAGTTTGCAGGAGTTATATAAACAACTCCCTTATCATCTTCATCCCATCCTATAATGTTCCAGTTTTCTACTGTTACATTCAATGGAGAGTTAATAAATCCTTGCCAATCGCCATTATTTGTTTGCATATTATATCCAAAATATTTTCCATTTCCACAAGTGCCATTCCCTCCCCCGTTTCCCCCTTCACATCTTGCAACGGACCCATCAATGTAAATTGGGTCACCAGAGACATTGTCAACTTGAGATGAATAGGGAATTGCTGAGCCAGATAAAACTTCAAAGGCAACTCTATAATTTGAACCAGAAGATACACCAAAGGATGCCAAGATTCCATCAATTTGTTTTGCTTCATAGGGACTTAAGGTAACCTCTTGTTGCCCAATGTGTACCCCATTTCCATCATACAAATGCAATACAATTGTTGAGCCATTTCCAGAGGTCTCAACCATTCCAAGATTTGTTCTAAAATCATCAGAGCTGTCAATATATAATACATTTGAAACTTCACCTGCCCTAATTTCATGACCCTTTGGAATTCCAGCAATCCTTTGTCCATAAGTTCCCGTTTCCCCAGGTGTCCAAGTTCTGGATTCTGCTATTATGTCTTGATCTGAAACCAAACGAAAACCACCAGCTGTATTGTCAGATATTGCAAAAGTGTTTTCCAAAACATTTTCCAAAACCCTTACTTCATTTCCATTTAAGGTTATTTCCGTTGATGCAGCATGGCTTACATACTCAATACGGGGAAGATAATAAATTGTCACATTTGCAACAGAAGAAGAGGTGTTGTAAATTCTTAAATCCGTTTTCCAATAAGTACCATGTGCACCAGTTGCCCTTGCTCCTGCAGGAATGAACAATTCCTTTCCTGGGTTTGTGGCAAGAAGCATACTACTTAATAAGAGAAAAAGAAAAAATACTTTAAAAAACTTCATAAAAAGGCCTCCTTTTTAAAATTCTCAAGACATGATATCATAAATTTATTTTCATTTCAAGGGGTAAATTGGAGTTAGGGGTTTCTTGCCATCTAAAACATTTATCACATTTAAAATTGCAAGATCTGCCATTTTTATCCTCGTTTCAATTGTAGCAGAACCAATATGGGGAGTTAATACCACATTTTTTAGTTTGAAAAATTCCCTATTTATCTTTGGCTCCCCTTCAAAGACATCTAATCCTGCACCCCTTATTTTATTTTCCTTTAATGCCTTAATTAAGGACCTTTCTTCAATTACTTCTCCCCTTGAAGTATTTATAATAAAACAATCTTTCTTTAACAGTTTTAACCTTTCTTCATTTAATAAATGGTATGTTTCTTTACTTAGAGGCAAATGTAAACTAAGAATATCAGAAATTTTTAGTAATTCTTCTAATTCCAAAAATTTAAAATTTCTTCCTGTTTTTTTCTTTTCCCTATCCCAATAAATTACTTTCATTCCAAATACCTTTGCCTTTTTTGCAACAGATTTTCCAATCCTTCCCATACCTAAAATTCCCAAGGTCTTTCCTTCTAAATTTACTCCTAAGAAAAGGTCTGGTTTCCAACCTTCAAACTTTCCCCCCCTTACAAATTTATCCCCTTCAACAACCCTCCTTGTTAAGGATAAAATTAAAGCCCAAGTCAAATTGGCTGTGGCTTCAGTTAAAACATCTGGAGTATTTGTAATTATTATCCCTTTTTTTCTTGCATAATCCACATCAATATTGTCATAACCCACAGCATAATTTGAAATAATTTTTAATTTTTTTGCTTGATCCAGGACTTTTTTTGTTATTTTTTGAGATAAAAGGATTATGAGTCCTTCATATTCTTCTACTTTTTTTAAAAAAAATTCCTCCCCTAAGGGCTTTGATTCCTTTAAGATTTCCACATAATGTTTCTTTTTTAATTTTTCCAAATAATAAGAAAAAATTGGAAAAGTTATAAGGACCTTTGCCATTAATAACCTCTTTCCAATCGGGCTGCCAAGTGAATAGGTAACCCCTGTTCCATAATCTTCTTTTGGGCACCCTTTATATCATAGGAAATTCTAAAATGGGTTATGGAATATTGTTTTGAATCATAAATCAAAAAGGATGCCTTTGGATTTCCATCCCTTGGTTGTCCTATGGAGCCAGGATTTATTAGATACCTGACATTTTTTTTAAGTTTAATATGGACATAATCTGCCTTTAAATGGAAACCAAAAATTTGATTTTTTTCAAAGGTAAATATGCAAGGTATATGGCTATGTCCAAAAAATATTATTTTTTCCTTAGTATTTATGAAACTTTCATAGGCCTCATATTCACTTAAAATATATAAATCTTCATCTTGAGGAGAACCATGGCATATTAAAAAGTTTTCTACCTTTAAAGGACCCAACTCCATTTTTTTTAAAAACTCTAAATTTTCTCCTTTTAAACTTTTTCTTGTCCATAAAATTGCAGCCATTGCAGGCAAATTGAATGCATTTTCTCCCCCTTGTGTTATGGCAACTCTATCATGGTTTCCCCTTATTACCTTTAATACTTTTTTATCTCCTTGAATTTTTTCAATTACTTCATTTGGATTTCCTCCATAGCCCACCAAATCCCCCAGTACCAAAACATTTTGGTACCTTTTTTTTTCAACTGCCTTATATAAGGCTTCTAAAGCTTCAAGGTTTCCATGTATATCAGAAATTATAAGATACCTCATAAAAATACTCTATAATATTCCTTTCCACTCTATTTACAAACTCTTCTAAGGTTTCCTTTTCATTAAAATTTATCATAAAATGGGCTTTTTTATAAAATTGAAACCTTGAGAGATATATGGGATATAAATCTTCTATTTTTACTTTTGAAGGCAAAATCCCCCTTTTTTCTTCCATCCTTTTAACAATTATATTCCAAGGGGTGTTTAAAAATATTACAAAACCAATCCCCTTTAAAAAATCTAAAATTTCCTTTGAAGCTCCTGCCCCAGCACTTGTGGATACTATAATATTTTCTTTTCTACCTAAGTTTTTTAAAAGATTATATTCTAAGGATCTAAAATATTCTTCTCCCTTTTTTTGAAGAATTTCTTCCAAAACCATCCCTTCTAAATTTTCAATTTCTCTATCTGTATCTATAAATTTATAATTTATTTTCTTGCTTAAACTTATGCCTAAGGTTGTCTTACCTGCTCCAATAAATCCTACAATAAAAATCCTTGGAGGAAAACCCCTTTTCATAAAATTATTTTATCAAGAAACCTTATAAAAGCTACCTTAAAAACACCACAATTTAATACATCTTTTATATTACTTTCATCAATCCCCCCAATGGCAACAATTGGTTTTCCCCTATTTATATATTTTTTTAAAAAATCTAAACCCAAGGGCTTTTTATCTTTAAAAGGAGTACTAAAGATTGGTCCTATTGCAATGTAGTCTAAAAAACTATTTTCCAATGCCTCTTCTATCTCCCCTTCCCCATAGCAAGATAATCCAATTATTACATTCTTTCCTAAAATCTTCCTGGCTTCCTTGGGGTTTAAGTCCCCCTGCCCTAAATGGACACCTTGTGCCTTTACCTTCTTTGCAACTTCTACTTCATCATTTATTATTATCCTCCCCCTTTTTTCTTTTGCAATTTTAACCATTTCTTCTAAATCCTTGAGCCTTTCAAATAAGTTTTCTTCCTTTTCTCTAATTTGGATCCATTCTATACCTTTATCTAAAATCTCTGGAATTTTTTTAAGCTTTTTTAATTCGATTAAGGGGTATAACTTAAAAAAAGGTATGTCTTTCCAAAAATCTTGTTGAAAAAGCACCATTTATAAAAGATTCATCCTCTAATATTTTTAAATAAAGGGGTATGGTTGTTTTAACTCCTTCTATTGCAAAGGACTCTAAGGCACTCTTGCTCCTTGCAAGGGCTTCCTTTCTATCTTCACCCCACACAATTAATTTTGCCAATAAAGAATCATAAAAGGGAGGAATTTGATAACCCTGATAAATATGGGTATCAACCCTTACTCCAATTCCACAGGGGATTCTTAAAGTTTCTATTTTACCTACTGAAGGGGTAAATTTTTGGGGATCCTCTGCATTTATTCTAAACTCTATTGCATGCCCCTTCAAATCCATTTTTTTCCTAATATATTCAATATTTTCCCCTTGAGCAATTAAAATTTGGGTTTTAACTAAATCCACAAAGGTTATAGCTTCCGTAATTGTATGTTCCACTTGGATCCTTGTGTTTACTTCCATAAAATAATAATTTCCCTCTTCATCTAACAAAAATTCCACTGTTGCAGCTCCTACATAACCAGCTTTTTTTATCAACCTTTGAGCACTTTCTCCTATTTTTTTTCTCAGAGAGGAATTTACAGCAGGGGAAGGAGTCTCTTCAATTAATTTTTGATGCCTCCTTTGGATTGAACAATCCCTTTCTGGAAAATAAATTATATTTTTATGTTTATCAGCTAAAATTTGGATTTCAATATGTCTTGGTTCTTCTAAGTATTTTTCCAAGTAAAGTCGCCCATCCCCAAAGGCCTTTTCAGCTTCCGTTGAAGCAGAAAGAAAAATATTTTCAAAATCATTTTCAGAAGTAACTATTCTCATACCCCTCCCTCCTCCGCCTGCTGCTGCCTTTAAAATTACGGGAAATTTTATTTTTTTTGCAATTTTAATTGCCTCTTTTAAATCAGAGATGGGTTCTAAGGTCCCTTGTAAGATTGGAACCTTGCTTTCTTGAGCAATTTTCCTTGCAGAAATTTTATCCCCAAGTTTTTCCATCATCTTTTCATCAGGTCCAATAAAGATAATTCCACATTCTTGACATATTTCTGAAAATTTTGGATTTTCTGCTAAAAATCCATATCCAGGATGGATTGCTTCAGCACCCGTTACCTCTGCTGCTGATAAAATTGCAGTAATATTTAAATAACTTTGAAGGGGATGGGCAGGACCTATACAAACAGCTTCATCTGCTATCTTTACATGAAGAGAGTCCCTATCTGCTTCTGAAAATATAGCTATACTTTTTAAGCCAAGTTCTTTTATGGCATTTATTACCCTTATGGCAATTTCTCCTCTGTTGGCAACCAATACTTTTTTAAACAAAACTAAAATACCTTTATTCCAAAAAGTTTTGCCCCAAATTCCACAGTTTGGGCATTTTGAACATATATTTCCATAATTTCTCCATCCACATCTGCTTCAATTTCATTCATCAATTTCATTGCTTCAATTAAACATAAAACCTGTCCCTTTTTAACTTTATCACCTACCTTTACAAAGGGTTCTGCATGGGGAGAAGGAGCCCTATAAAAAGTTCCTATCATAGGAGAATAAATTATATGTAAACCTTTTTCTTCTTTTTCTTCCTTTTGTTCTGGAACTATTACTTGTTGGGGCCGGATTTGGGTTGGCTGTGTTGTTTGAATTTTTGAAAAATTATTTTCAATCTTTATCTTTAACCCTTCTCTTTCAATTTCCAAAAGGGATAGCCCCTTTTTTGATACAAGTTCAATTAAAGCACAAATTTCTTCAAATTTCAAACAAATTCCTCCTTTAATTCTAAGGATAATTTATGAAGTTCATATCTTGCTTTTCCAAAATAACTTCTTTTTTGTAATACACAAAAGAGGTAATAATCCTTTGTAATTGAAGCTAAAATATGGGTATGCTCTTCACATATTAAAGCAAGTTGTTGAAGTTTCCCTATCTTTAGCTCTGAATTTGTGACACTTAAGTTTCTAATAAATGTAGTAAGTTCTGCTGAAAGAGTTTCAATATCCAGTCCGCCATTTCCAGTTGTTTCTATTGGAATACCATCAATTCCTATCAAAGATAAAGAAATACAGCCAGGAATTTTTTGAAGAGTATCCTTTAACCTATCTTGAAAATTCATAAATTCCTCTTATTAATTTTATTTAAAAATTTCTTAAACTTTTGTATCTTTAATTCCTTTTTTGTAATTGGAGGATTTAATATTAACTCCAATTCCTTAATTTTATTTTGTAAACCTTCATCTTGGGGAAAAAATACCCTTAAAAACTTATATTTTTTAATTGCTTCTAAAAAATCCCCTTTTTCTTCATAAGCAACAGCTAAAGATCTTATAGCAATAGTATTTTCTTTATCCCTTTGAATAACTTCATTAAAAATTTCAATGGACTTTTCCCAATTTTTTGTCTCTAAATATAATTTCCCTAAGGAAACTTTTAAAGGAAGATATTGGGGGAAATTTTTAAGCCCTTCTTTTAAAATATTCATAGCATCTTCTAACCTGTTTTCTTTTCTTAATTTTTCTGCTTCTTCTAAAAAATACCTTTGAGAAGGAGCTCTTTCATTTTGCTCTTTCAAATTATCCTTTGTTTGATCCAAAATCTTTAAATTTTTCCCTATGGACAAGCAGGATTTACACCTGCTTCAATTGTCCCTGAACCACTACAACTTGTGCTTCCACCTGTATTTTGTATAGTAACTGAGGCAGTTTTTGTCCCAGAAGTAGTGTAAGTACACTGATATGTATTAGGAGCTGGTGTAGTGCAAGTACCTTCAGAACTGCTCCAATTATATGTGGCTCCACATATAGATTCAGCAGTATAGGTTATCACACATCCTGAAACATCTGAAGATATGCTACAAGTAGGAGCAGGAGCCCTGCAAGTTGTATCTGGAGGAATATAATAAAAATATTGAAATTTATCACTACAGCCCGTAGTAATGCTTGTTACATTTACATCAACTCCTGTATTTATATACCTTTGTCCCTCACATCCATTGGCATCTATGCAACTTTCTGTAGCATAACTACCAGAAAAGGGAGGAATTAAAACATCTTCTATTGAAGTTAAGGTAACATCTCCATACCCCAAGGCATTGGATTCATCAAAGGTTATCTCTAAGGGTGTAAAAAAACCAGAGCCATAAATGTCAATTGTGCCAGGATAATTTCCACTTATGGGGGTTATATAGCTTATTCTAAGCTCAGGAGTCCTGTAGGTCCAGCAATTTCTGCAACTTGCAGAAATTCCACAATCTATATCTGTTACTACAACATCCCCTGAATGATCACTACATTCTGGCTCATAATAAGCTCCTGTTACTACTAAAATTTCATTATTTGAAACAGATAAAACCTGTGCACCTACCCCAGCAAAGGAAACAGCCACAGGAGAACTAAAACCTTGTCCATAAATAGTTACTTTATCTCCACCATTTGAGAACCCTACATCTTGTGAAAGGGCAGTAATTTTTATATCAGGACCATATTTAAAAGCACCTGGTAGGCTATTTGAAAGACCTCCACAGACATTTAAAACATTAATATCCACTGCTTCACTACAACTTGTAACACCCACATCATAAGCAGGGGGAGTTTCTACAATTATTTTACTTGATGTACATTCAATAACTTTTGCTGAAACACTTCCAAAATAAACTAAAACACCTTCTTCACAATAAAATCCTTCACCAAAAATTGAAACAAGGTCCCCCCCATCGTTTTTTCCATGGCTTGGATCAATTGCAGTTATTTTTGGAGATATGGGCTCAAAGATATAAGTATAAATATTTTTTAAGACTTCTGATTTTTCTGTGGGCTCCTTTGGATATATGGTAACCTTTACATCAACTACATCATTACAATTGCAACAAGAGGGAAAATGGGGTGGGGTTTGGACTGTTATTTCGTTATAAGTACTGGAAATGTATGTTGCCTTTTGATCTCCAAAGTAAACTTCTAAGGGGAAAACAAAACCGTTTCCATAAATTGTAACTTCTTCACCACCTAAAGCACTTCCCGTTGTACTTGAAATTCCCGTAACTTTTAAGTCAGGATTTATAACAAAAGTATATCTTCCACTTTTAGAAACCCCTGTTTGTTTATCAAAAGCCTTAAGAGATGCAGTAACCTCAAAAACCCCAGCATCTAAAGAAAAAAGAGTTGCCTTTGCTTTTCCTGCAGTAGGAACTGAAAAGTATTCATTTGTTCCCGTTTGGGCAAAATAAGCTCCTTGTGTTTGAAAATTTACTTGAACGCCACTTCCCGTATAAAGCATACCATCCTTTTTAATTGTTACTTCCAGTTCAATTACTTCATCGGATGTTAAAATGGTATCCGTTGTAATATAAGCAGTTCCCGAAGTTGGAGTCAATTCTATAGAATAATTTGATTGGGGTTCTTCTGGTGGGTCATCTGGTTTTTCTGTGCAAGATAAAATAATTAGAAAAAAGGGAAGAAATAAAAGAAAAATTTTTTTCATTTTTCACCTCCACCACCATAATAAAATTCAAAGGTTGTCCGCATTAGTTCTGATTCTATATCACAACCTTGAACTGTTCTTCCATAAAATATTGTTTCTGCGTCAACAATTATTACCTTATTTCCCGTTTCCTTGTCAACTCCTCCATTTTCTGGCAAAAGCTGTGTAAAGGGCATCTCATACAATTGCTCTGCTGACATTAAATTTAATCCATTTAAAGTTACATTCCCCCCTGCTGGAAGTAAAGTAGTCCAAGCTTGAGTAAAGGTCTTAGGATTTATTGTTCCCCCATCTTTTCTTCTCCAAACAGTTTCAATTTTGTGTATATGTATATCACTTAAAGAACTAAGATCTGCAAAGGGATTTTTGGGTCTGCTATACAAGTTTACTGTTTTCATAATTGGTGGGATACCTAAGCTTATATCAACCATATAATTTTCATATTCCTTAGCTTCAACTTCAATATAAACGGGGCATGGCTTCTTTTCTTGATCTGTGCAACTGGGAATAAATAATAACAAAAATAATAATAAAGACAAAAATCTTTTCATACATACCTCCTATTGACTTGCTACAATTCTTGGAGTTAAAAATATCAAAAGCTCATCATGCCTCTTTGAAATGTTTTTATCTTTAAAGAGGTTTCCCAAGAAGGGAATCTTGTGCAAGAAGGGAATCCTGTTTTGAGCTTTATTATCTGTTATTTGATAAATTCCCCCAATAACCGTTGTCCCTCCATCTTTAACCATAACTCTTGTCTGGGCTTCCCTTGTGGAAAGAGGTGCATTTGTACCCCCTGTAACTTGAAGAGCTGTCAAGGGCTCCTTTTTCTTTACATCAACTTGCATTGAAATTGTTCCTGCTTCTGTTATTTGAGGAGTAACTTGCAACATTAAAGTTGCATCAATATAATTTACAGTATAAGTATTATTTGCAGTTGTTTGAACTGGTATTTGAACACCACTTTGAATCTTTGCAGGCAAATTGTCTTGTGTAATAACCCTTGGTGAAGATATGATTTTTACAAGACCTTCTGATTCTGCTGCTGTTAAAGCTAAATCCAAGTTAAAAGAGCCTAAGATGTTTCCAAAAGTAGCATCCAATATTGTCTTCCCTTGAGGTAGGGATACATCTCCCCCAATGTTATATGTATAGGGAAACTTAAGCCCTGTAGGGTTTCCATAAACCGTATCAGCAGCTCCTGTAAAACCCCAAACAATTCCTATTTGTTGGGTAAAGTTTTTTGTAGTTTCCACAATCCTTGCCTCAATTAAAACTTGACGAGGAGCAATGTCCAATTCTTTAATTAAATTCAATACCCTTGGCATATATTTTTCCGTATCCCACATAATTAAGGTATTTGTCCTTTCATCTATAAATAAATCTCCCCTTTCACTCATTACCTTTTTTACTTTATCCTTAATTTCATCAGCTCTTGCAAAGGATAATCTTTTTATAACTGTTTGCAAAGGTAAATTTAATTCCTCTTCTTTTTGCAATTGCCTTTTTTGTTGAGCTTCTTGAGCCAACCTTTGATTTGTGGATATCCTCATAACATTATTTTCTAAGATATATCCTAAGTTATTAATTTTTAATATGAGGTCAAGGGCTTGGTCCCAAGGAACTTGGTGTAACCTTAAAGTTACTTTTGGATTAATTCCAGGATCTAAAATAAAATTTAAGCCAGTTAAAGTAGCAAAAGAATCCAAAACATCTGCAAGGTTTGCTTCTTTGAAAGCAAGATCTATTAAATCTCCCGTATATTTGATTTTTTCTGGAACAATTTGCTTTGGCTCATAAAGGGTTGAAACATTTTCATCAAATTGAGGAAGAGGAGCTGCTTCTCTTATTATATCTTCTTCTTTCAAAGTTACCTTCCATCCATCTTTTGCCTGTTCTATCATAAAATTATCTTTAAGAGGAGAAAAAAGGACTACCCTTGTAATGGGTTTAGGAGTTGTTTTATATTGAGAAATTTTTAATTTAGAAAGTTCCGGCTGATTTACAAAGATATTTGTGCTTTTATAAAGATTTAAGGTTTCTGGAAAATCCAAAACAAACCTAGGGGGATCATTTAAATAACTTAATTGGGGCTTTGGTAAATTGTTTCCAGAAATATATACGAGGGGCTTATCATTTTCAAACTGAATATCTACTTTGTTTAAGGTTTTTTGGTTGGAACCACTTATGATAACTTTTAGTCCCTTTTCTGTCTTTAAAATCAAAGGCTCATTTTCCCTGCTGTTGGGAATAGCTATAACTGTGTTTTCATTTAAAATCTTTATTTTTATGGAATCTAATAGCTTTAAAGATTTAATTTCTCCTGGTATTTGGGGCGATGGGTAAATTTGAGGAAGCTCTAATACCCAAGTATTATTTTCCTCAAAGTAAAGAGTATAATTTAATTCAAAATCTGAAGATAAAACCAATGATAAATCATTAGCCCCTTCCTCAACTTTAATTTCTTTCAAAAACTTAGTTTCTCCATAAGAATACAAGGAAAAAATTAAGAAAAAGAAAATTAAAAAAAGATATTTAACCTTCATACTCATATCCTCCCTTTTATTTCGTTTCTTCCTTTTCTAAACATTTTTCTACATCTTGGAAAGGATTTATTTTCGTAGGATCATTTACCCTTTGCCTATAAAATACACAGTTAATTGATATTTTAAGGATTTGCCCATCTGCCAATAAATCCCCTTCTTTTACTAAATAAACCTCATTTTGTTTAGATAATATTTGTGCAATATGATTTCCTTTTATTTTCCAAATGCCCTTTAAGGTAATATCGTCCCAATAGAGACATAGGGTTCCTTCAGTACATTCTTCCTGTGTCTCTTTTGCAAACCTTAAAAGGGAACGAAAAGGGTCTCTCCTTCCTTTTGGGTCATAAAAATATTCCTTAGATCCTTCCATTTGTATTTCTGATTTAATCAATTCTTCAATTTTTTCCTGAGTTAAACCCTCTTCTTCTCTTTCTTCTTGAGCAAAAAGAAAAGAAGAAAGGAAAAGAAATGCTAAAAATATTAGCCCTTTCATTTCTTTCCTCCCGTTGAGGTTTTCTTCTCTTTAACTTCTTCTGTTTCTTCCTTATGAATATAACTATATAATATAATTTTTGTGGAAATTGTAGTATTTACTCCCTTCCTTTCCACACCCTTTATATTCATATCTGCAACATTTATTATCCTTGGCAGGGTTCTTAATTTATCAAAAAAGACAGCTAAATTATGGTAAGTTCCTTCCAAGGTTACAGTTATGGGCCATTCATAATAGTACTCTTTATCAATAAACTTTTCACTTGGAGAAAAGGATCTAAAGCTAAAATCCCCCTCTTCTGCTAAACTTTTAACCCTTTTTAAAATAATATAGGTTTCTCTTTTTGTAGGCAACATTATAGAAAGCTCTTGAAGTTTTTTTTCTAATTTAGCAAGTTCTTCTTTTAAAGAATTTAGCCTTTCCTTTGCTTGTTTGCCTTTATCAATTTCTACCTGTAGTTCCTTTAATTTTTTATCTAAACTTGCAATTTCTTCATTTAGTTTTTTAACAGGAACCAAAAGAACAACTAAAACTATTGCAACGGCAATAACCCCTCCAATTGCTAATCCATAATATATGGGCTTGCCTTTTAAATTTAAGTCCAAAGCCATTTATTCCTCCTTTTAAGCTCCTTTTTTCCCTTCTCCAGCTTTTTGTTGTGGAGTAAATGTAAAATCAACGCTTAAGGAAAAATTATAATAGTCCTTTACTTCTTTTACTTCCTTTAAAATTGGTTCATAAAAATATGGGGATTCATCAAGGCGTTGTAAAAACTCACTTACAGCATTAGGATTAAATACATTTCCCTTAATTTCAAGTTTTGTCCCCTTCCAATCAATACTTGTAAGCCATAGTAAATCTGGAATAAGAGAAGCAATTTCATCCATAATATGAACAGGTCCTGCTTGATTTGCCCTTAATTCCTCAATTATGGATAATTTTTTTTCAAGGTTTTGTTTCTTTTTTTCAAATTCATTTACTTGATCTATAAATTGTTTTAAAGAATCCCTTTGTTGCTCTGCTTCTTGAACCTTTGCTTGTAATTGAGCTTTTTTTGAATTTTTAGATAACCACAAATAACCACCTATTAGAACTCCAAGAACCAAAAAACCAATTAATAAATAATTATTTATGTTTTCAGCAGGAACTGCTGCTGGAATAATTGCTGGCTTTCTTGCAAGGGCTACTTTTGCTTCTGGTAAAAGATTTATTTTTATCATTTTAATCTCCTACTTCCCTTATTGCAAGTCCTGCTGCTATTACCATAGCAGGACCTATGTCATTGACCCACGCAGGGTCATATTGGGACTCATTGTACTTAATATAACTAAAGGGGTTTAAAATTTCTACAGGAACTTGAAATTTTTGTTGGATTATACTTTGCAAATTTGGAACTTTACAAGAGCCACCAGAAAGAACAATTCTATCAATTTTATCCAATTGCAAAGAATTACAGCAAAAATCAAGGGTTTTCCTTATTTCATTTGAAAGTTCTTCAGTAACAAAATTACAAATGGGAATTGCCTGTTCAAGGGTATAACCAGCAACAGATTCTCCTTTTTTTAGGGCTTCCGCTTGTTCTGCATTTAAATTAAGTTCCTTCATTATTGCTTCTTTGTAATGATTGCCCCCAAAAGTTATATCCCTCCAAAAGACCGATTGTCCATCAGCTAAAACATTAAAGTTCATAACAGATGCCCCAATATTAATTAATGCAATTTTTTCTCCTTCTGGAACTCCTTGAACAGCTTCAAAACAATTTTGCATAGCAAAGGCATCTACATCGACAAGTATAGGAACTTTTCCACATTGGGTTACTACATTTGTATAATCATTTACCTTATCCTTTTTTGCTGCCACTAAAATAAGGGACATATTTTGTCCATCAGGTTCATCTCCTAAGTGTTGATAACTTATATTTACATCTTCTATTTTAAATGGCACATAGGACTCTGCTTCCCATTTGATGGATTCAGCAAGTTCTTCAGCAGACATTATGGGAACTGTGATTTTTTTTATAATTACAGAATGACCTGATACGGAGATACCCACATTAGGATTTTTAATATTAAGTTGAGTTATCAATCCAGAAATTGTTTCCACAACAAGGGCAGCATCCATTATAGCTCCATCTACTATTGCTTCACTTAAAAGGGGAGAAAAACCTATTTTTTCAGCAAAAAATTCTCCTCCTTTTTTCTTTAATTCCAAGACCTTTATAGAAGATGAACCTATATCCAGACCCACAATGTTTTTACTCTTTTTACCAAAAATACCTAACATTTTTCCCCCCACCTATAAAATAGAATCAAAAAAAGCACATAGTATTTCATTCTATATCATTTTTTAACATATTTTTACACCCTTTGTCAAGTGCAATTTAATATAAACCCCTTTCATCCTTTTAAAACACAATTATTTAAAGGAAAAAACCTTATTTATATAAAAAATTATTTTATTGAATTTTCTTCCTCTCCCATAAAAAATTCTTCCCAATTATAAGGGAGATCCATTTTTCCCATCCTTCAATAGAAAAACTTTCTTGAGAAAAGTATACAATATCTGGAGTGGTTTCAAAAATAAAAGATTTAAGAGCAACCAAGGGAATTTCTAATCCATAAAACTGATTTAATTTTTCAATAAATTGGTTTGCTAAATAGGCGTAGCCAAAACTATTTAAATGAACCCCATCATAACTAAACAACCCCCCACTTAAAAAATCAGCTGTAAACTCCATACCTGCAATGGAAATCCCTTCTTCTTTTACTTCATTAAAAAGATTAAAAATATCAAGGACAGGTATTCCTTTACTTTCCCCCTCTGCAAAAATTACATTATTAAAATAGTTTAAATAATCCTTTATTAATGCTGTTTCATTGGGAGTCAGTACAGTAAAATCAGGGAGGGGTTCACCCTTTCCACCTAAGGCAGAGGGAATTCCATAACCTTGAGAAATATATTCTTTTGCTGTTAAGAGAACAAAGGACTCCAAACTTATAAAAGGAGAACCCGTATCTGACTGTCCCAAGTAGGGAATTAAATTTCCATTTTCATCATATACAGGCAAACCCGTGGAAGGATTAATAATATAAGGAGGAATTGTTGTAACAAAGGGAATTGCTGTTACATCGGGTATGTTTGCCAAAATTATCTTTGCTGAAGTATTACTTTTAATTAAACCTAAGAGTTGGGCATAGAGATTTTCAAAGGTCTCCTTTGGGGTTATCGTAACCCCTGGAATTGCAGTTCCTGAAACAGCAGCACCTAAAACATCATTGTTCCCAATCCAAATTAAAATTAAATCAGGATTTAAAGATATTGCTTGTTCCACTTGGGTTCCCAAACCCCTTAAAACTAAACCATGCATTCCCTCATCATTTTTTTTATTTAAACAATCGTAGAGGGTTGCCCCAGGTACAGCCAAATTGTCATAGGGCCTTGGAAGTGTTAAATTTGTTGGCAAGCCGTGTTCCTCTGAAATTGGAGCAATCAAAAGGGGATTTAAGGATTTTAATTCTAAAAGGGCAGGGATTCCAGGATAGGATACTAAGGGCTGCTCAAAATCTGAAATTTTTAATTGTTTTGCAACCAAAGCAGGAATTGAATTTTTTTGATAATCTACCATTAAACCCCCTGAGACAAAACCTGCAAATAAACTATCCCCAATTCCAACAACTTTTTGAACTTGAGAAAAACTAAAAGTTGTAGTTAAAATTAAAAAAAGGGAAATAAAAATCTTTTTCATATATCCTCCTAAAATTTATAAGTTAAAGACATGCCTAAAAGGTTGGCTTTATTTTCATACTTTCCATTAAAGCCATCTTGTTGCAAGCCCTTTGTGGAGCGTTCTTTAAAAGATAAATACATATATCCAAGATCAAAATTTAGTTTTTCTCCCTTCATACCAAAACCCAAACAAAAGCCAACTCTATCAGCATCAGGAAGCATTGGGTTCATATTACTATTTGGTTGAGGTGTATCATCATAGACAAAACCAGTTCTTAAGGAAATTTTTTCATTATAAAAATATTCTATTCCAAGGCGGTAATTATATACATCTTCCCAATTTGCATGATGGGTGGAATTTAAAGAGGGATCATCCTTAAATTCAATTTCTAATTTATCATAAGCTGACCATTCAGTCCAGCCAATATTTAATTCAAAGCGAAAGTTTTCAATTATTTTTGTAGAAATTCCAATAAATGCCATTGTAGGAAATACAATTGATGTCTCTACAGGATGTTTTCCTGCAGGAAATACCTGAGAGATCATTGCATCAAAATCTGGGTAACCCGTATAAATTTGCTTAAACTTTGCATAACCATCAAAGGAAACCTTTGCCTTGCTATGATAAGAAAAACCCATTTGCCATTTGTCATTAAACTTATACAATAAACCAAAATCATACCCCCACTTTCCATTATTGCCTCCATCCATCCTTACATGTCCAATATTTGTATAGGTTTGCGTATAGGGATTTATAGCTCCCACATATTGTTCCAAATCTAAATTAGCCATAAAATAATGGAGTCCTATAGAAACACCAAATCTCTCTTTTAAGTTATAAGCCAAAGCAGTTGCAAAATTATAACCCCTCACATCTGCCTTTGTTGCCAAATATCTTCCACTAAATTCTTCTGCCTTTTCCCACTCCGTTCCAAGCCCAAAGGGATTAAACATTCCAATTCCAAAAGTAAAATTTTTACCCAAGGGTGCCACTAAGGAAAAATTGGAAGGGAAAAAGTACTGGGATTTCATCTTTTCAGAAACCCCTTCCCCTGGATAAGGGTTTGCTCCATAAAACTTAGAAGAAGGAGCAATTACTGTTGTTTCAAGATAAAAACTAAACTTTTGAAAGGCAATACCAGCAGGGTTATAAAACAAAGCACCTGGATCTTCTGCTGATGCTGCATAAGCACCTGCAAGTCCCGTTGCCCTTGCACTATGTTCATAAAGGGCAAAGCCCGCAGGATACAAAATTGTTCCAAAGGATAAAATTAGGAAAAATAACTTAAACTTCATAAGACCTCCTTATTTTTAATTTTCCTTAATTATAACATAGAAATTTTTGAAAAAAATAGGGCAAATTAAAGCCCAGTGAAAAATGGAATCAAATAGTTCTTATGTTTTTATAAAATGCGTATAGTTCAATAGAGCAATAAAGCATTAGCGCTGTGGCGAAGTAGCCCTACTGTGAAAGGTAACCCTAATCCGTGTCCCATGCCGTGTCCGTTTTTCGTTGTCTGCAGAGGCAATTCAAAAATTGCTGAGGGTTTAGGAGATGTAACCCTATAACTTTAATTTTTCACCTTTTACAAAATTTTGAGCAAAACCAGTTATCTTGAAAGGTACCCCTTTTTTCAAAAAAAGCTTTAAAAAAACAAAAATCCCTTTCTCAATTTTAAAACAAAAAAATTCCTTCACACATAATAAATTTGTAGCCGATTATTGGAAAATTAGAGAAAAAATCATTTTTCCTTTTCTTTTGAAGGAGCTAAAATTATTTTTGTACCCTTTGTTTCTCCATTTCTTATAAAAATAATTACTACTTCATCTCCTGCCTTTTTTTCTTTAAATGCAGACATATAATCATATATATTTTTAACTTCCCTTTCATTTACCTTTATTATAATATCATCTTTTTTAAGCCCTCCCTTTTCAGCAGGGCTTCCTGGTTGAACCCCCGATATCTTATAACCTTCCACCTCTTCTCCAAAGGAAGGAATTGTTCCCACATAAACCCTCATAGCACTTTTTCCACCCTTTTCAGGAATTGCTTTTGAAGGAGTAAATTCAATTTTTTCCATCTTTTGTATGTTCAATAAAAACTCTTTTGCAAATTTTAATATTTCACCCATATCTAAATAGTTTATTTTTTCATAGGTATCTGAAGGCATATGATAATCGGGGTGGACATCTGTAAAAAAACCCAAAACAGGTATCTCTTCTTTATAAAAAGCACTGTTATCCCCTTGAGAAAAACCCCCATAACTTTTGATTATTTTCAAATCATAATTTTTGGATAAAACATCTATCTCTCTTTCTACTTGAGGCGAAGTATCCAATCCAATTAAAATTAGTTTTTTATCCCTCATTCTACCTACCATATCAAAATTTAACATCAAGGAAATATCTTTTAAAGGAACAACTGGATTTTTTACAAAATAAGTGGAGCCAATTATTCCCAGTTCCTCTCCTGAAAAAAAAGCAAAAATCAATCCATATCTTAACTCTTCTTTCTCTTCTTTTAAGGACCTATAAAGCTCCATCAAAAGGGATACCCCAGAAGCATTATCATCAGCCCCAGGATGGATTTTACCCCTTTTCTTTTCCCAGCGGGAGGTCTCCCCACCCAATCCAATATGGTCATAATGGGCACCCAGTAAGATATACTTACCATTAAAATTTTCATCCTTTGGCTTTAAAATTCCAATCACATTTTGACAAACTTTCTTCTCTGGGATTAATTCTGTTTCCATGGAAATGGAAAGGTTAGGTAAAGATAAAGAATTTGGTTTCTTTTCTTTAATTATCTTTTCTTCAATTTCTTTTAAATTTTGCCCAACCATTTCAAAAATTTCTCTTGCCTTTTCTTGAGAAATTTGTAAAGCAGGAATTCCCAAATCAGTTCCCCCAACACTTTCTTTAAAGGAAAGGGACTCTTCTTCTTCTCCAATTCCCGTAAAAATTATGAAGCCCTTTGCCCCTTTATCCCTTGCAGTTATTATTTTATCTGGAATCCTATCATAATAGGAAAGGGGAGTTTCTGGATCTTTGCCATAGGGATTAAATCTTAAAACCAAAACAATTTTACCTTCCACTTCAATATTTTCATAATCATCATAATTTTCCTCCTTTGCACTTATTCCATACCCCAAAAAGACACCTTCTCCTTCAATTTTTGTAGAAGATGAATAAACCAAAGGAACATAGTCCTTGTTTATTTTAAAACTTATGGTCTTGTCTTCATATGTAATTTTTAAACTGTTATTCTTTCCTAACTTATTTCCTGATAAAAAAGAAAACACTTGGAAGGAATGAAAATCTTCCCCTAAATTTTTTGAAATATATTGGGCTGCTTCCTTTGCTCCACCACTTCCCGTCATCCTTCCAGAAAATTTTTCTGAGGTTAAATATTTAATATGGTATTTTAAATTATCTAAGGTATTCTGGGAAAATAAAAATATGGGTATTAAGAAAAAAAACAATAACTTTTTCATTTAAACTCCTTTCAATTTGTTTGGGCTAAATTTCTTATCTTAATTAAAACAAAAAAATTGGAACTTTTATTCTAAAATAAAATTTGTCCAAGTAACTTTAATATTTGGATTTTTTCTTATCTTTTTTACAACTGTTTCCAAAATATCTTCATAACTTTTTCCTTCTATAAGAGCAATTATATCTTGCTCCCCCGCAGTTATATCTGCTGATTTTACCTCTGGATATGTCCTTATTTCGTCTCTTAACTCCCTTTCTTTTCCTACATTCACGCAAATTCTTACATAAGCTTTTGCCATGAAAACCTCCTTTAATTTTTTATTTAATCTATTATACATTTTTTTAAAAAATTTTTTTAGATGGTAAAATAAAAATATGAAATATTTTGATCCCTATGAAAGAGCAAAGGAAATAGAAAAAATTGTAATAAAGGAAAATAAAAGGAAGTACTATAGGTTAGGAAGGGGTGGCAGCTGGTATGGAGGGATCTCCACAGCTGATTGTTGTGGATGTAATTTAGAGTGCCTCTTTTGTTGGTCAGGAAAGCCAAGGGATAATCCTGAAATAATTGGAACTTTTAAAACTCCAGAGGAAGTTGCCCAAGAATTAATAAAATGTGCAGTGAAAAAAAATTACCACCTTTTAAGGTTAAGTGGAAATGAACCAACTTTGGGTAAAAACCATCTTTTAAATTTGCTTGAAATTTTGTCAAGGGAAAAATATTTATTTATCTTAGAGACAAATGGAACCCTTTTGGATAAGGATTATTTAATGGATTTGAAGAACTTTAAAAAGCTCCACATTAGAGTTTCCTTAAAAGGTACGAATGGAGAAGAGTTTTCAAGACTTACAGGTGCAATTCCTGAAAATTTTGAAAAAATTATAGAAAATTTAAAGATACTATATCAGTTAAATTTAAAATTCAATTTAGCTGTTATGCTTTCTTTCAGTCCAGAGGAAAATATTTTAAAATTGAAGGAGGTTTTAGAAAAAATTTCCAAGAAAATTATTGAAAATTTTGAAGAAGAATATGTTATCCTCTATCCCATTGTAAAAGAAAGATTAAAAAAAGCAAATGTTAAACCTTTCATTGCATATGTTCCAGAGGGAATACCCAATAATTTAATCTGATATTATTTGAACTACAATTTTTCTTCTTTTCCTTGGTCCATCAAATTCACAAAACATAATACTTTGCCAAGTTCCCAGGTATACATCTCCTTTATGCAAAGGTATAGTTATTCCACAACCAATTATTGCAGACCTTAGGTGGGCATAACCATTTTGATCAATTTTGTCATGCAAATAATTTGCCCTTTGGGGTATTAATCTTTCTAAGACATTTAAAAGATCCCTTTTTATATTTGGATCTGCTGATTCATTTAAAATTAAGGATGCTGTTGCATGGGGTACAAAGATGTGCACTATTCCTTCTTTTATACCTGAATTTTCAACAATTGACAATACTTCTCTTGTAATATCTACTATTTCTTTTTGACTCTTTGTTTCAATTTCAAATTCATAAAACATAAAATAATTATACCAATTTTACTTGTTTAAAAAAACATCTTAAAAAACAAAATCAAGAAAATATTTTCCTTTTATAAAAATTCAAAAAAAATCTTTGCCAATTTTTTAATATTTATCTAAATTTTTTATAAATAAATTACATTCATCAATTGCATAAATTTTATTATCAAAAATATACCATTCATAAAATATGTTATCCATACCTAAATATAGGTCTTTGAAATTCTTTTGTAACAAATCATAAATTAATATCCTATTCTTTGAACCCCTTGAATTTAAAAAAAGATAAAGCTTATCTTTTACCAAAATTATTTTAGATACAAATTCCGAATAATTTCTCTTAATTAAATCCTTAATCTTATCCTCATAGGAAACTACATTATAATTACAATTGAGGGGATTTATTAATAAAATCAATGGCTTACTTAAAAAAGAACATATAATTTCATCATTATAAGAGGCAAGGAAACATAAATTTTCCTTAGAGCTTACACCTATTTCTAATTTTTTAAAAAAGGGATTCCCTTCACAAAGGGGTTTTATTTTATCATCTTTTTCTATCTTATTGATCAAGGATTTTGAAGAAATGCTAACTATAAATTCATTTTTATATACCGTTGCTGAATCAATTTTTTCATAAAAATTATTCCAAATTATCCTTTTTGTTTTAAAATCCTTTTTTAAAATTAGAAAGGGATAGGGTTTTTCTTCTAATAAATAGTCAAAATTTATCATTAAATATTCCTCTGATTCAAAAAAAGGATTTATAAGATAGTCTTTGCAATAGGATTTATCTATTCCTTTAAATATATCTACTTCCATTAAATTTCCCTTTAAATCATATACATTTCCTTCATAATAATCTAATAAAAACAATTTTTCAGCCTTTTGAAAAATCCTATACCTATAATATCCCTTATTTGGTAATTCTATTTTTTGTGTTGATAAATCAAATAATAAAAAAAATAGAAAAATATTTAACATAAGTCCTCCTAAATTATTTTTTTAAATCACAATATATGAGATAATCACACTGGCAGGTAGTTATGTAACCTGCCAAGTCACCATTATTATCATAAATACAACAATATTTACAAGGTGATTTGCAAGAACTCGTTGTAGTATAACATTCATATCCACTATTTCCAGTAGAACCTTCCATAAGAGCTGGTACAATTCCTCCTTCCCTATACAAACCCAAAGGATCAAGATAAATCAAAGGGGAGTTCATCGTATAAATAAAACCATTATCTTCTTTAATTAAATCCTTTTGCATAAACCTCCCCAAACTTGAATTATAATACCTCATCCTATTAAACTGCAGTCCTGTGTCAGAGTCAAATTCCCTTGCTGTGCATAATAAATTGTTTTTGGAAGCTGAAGTGAGCAAGATCCCCCATGGATTATATTCATAGCTTTCGTAGTCATCAAAGGTTGAATTGGAGAAAAAGGTAACATCATTATGGCCATTTAAAAAATAAAAGAAAGGTTGGCCGTTACCCGTGTCCGTATCCGCGTAGTTCATTATCAATGGAAAATCAATGCTGGATTTAAAGTTTTGAATATCTTTTCTATTCATTTTATTATAATTGTTTGAACATTTTCAATTACTTCTGCATTTTCCCATTCACTACAGTTGTAACCAATTCTTCCTTCTGCTTCTTTGCATAGTAAAAGCTTCTCAATAAACTTGTAATTTTCTTTTCCGTAACTCCTATACAAAAAAATATTTCTTGATAAATAATTGAGTTTATCACAAGAGACTATATTTAATAGTTTCTTCATTCTATTGTCTGAAAAATAGGAATCAATATATTTAAATATATCAACGCCTGAATACCTTTTAGCATCCTTGGAACAAGTAAATTCTTCACCTAATTTGTGAGTGCAATCAAAATTTAAAATGTTATTTCCTATGCCTACGCAAATTTTGCTCTTTATCTTTTCTTTGGAAAAAATATATTTAATTAATGTTTTCATAAAATGAAAAAATGAACTAAAAAATGATCTTTTAGATTTGTCCATCTTTCCATATTCTCTATTTGGAAACTCTCTTTCAAATTTAAAATAGCAACCATCTGATAAATAAATAATTTCTTCAGAGATTTTATAATCATAATTATAAATAAAATGAATCTTTTTTGCCCCTTCCATCCCAGAAGAATTTTCAATTATAGAATATGTACCTCTTGTAATACTATTATAAGAAAATAATAATGGATTTAAAAAAAATAGCAAACATGCATTTTTCATTTAAATAACCTCAAAGAGAGGATCCACAAGATCTCAAACATTCATTATACCACCACCCACAGCCAAAAAACTCAACTAATGCCAAGCATATCTCTCCTGCATGAACCTCCCCTATAAAAAATCCAGCTATCCCAACCCAAAAACAAGGACCATAAGCGGGATCCATACATTTGTTATACATTCTAAAACAGCAACTCGTGCATTGGGATAAAGAATTGCAGCTCTCCGGACAATCTGAAAAACTTTTAGGATTTACGCAATTAGGGGTATCGCCATTACCTCCACCCCCGCTTCCACCATTGCCATCAGACCATGTATCTATTAGACATCCTAAATCTACTCCAGCTTCTGAAAAGCAATCCCACATTTCCACGGGGAGCCATATCCAAATCCAATCTTGACCTATACCTGTTGATTTTGCATTTGATTCAAAATTTAAGCTTATTTTTTTAAATGCTGGTAAAT